>Ga0190367_1000565_pt1 | contig 26077 bp, 39 predicted proteins | sample 4872181011_MG_FD_171838 | JGI IMG/M metagenome (GOLD analysis project Ga0190367, IMG submission 171838) | Hydrothermal vent microbial mat bacterial communities from Southern Trench, Guaymas Basin, Mexico - 4872-18-10-11_MG | ecosystem: Environmental > Aquatic > Marine > Hydrothermal vents >...
GTATGAGGGCTGGGAGGGTTGGGGTCTCAAGAGCGAGGAGAAGTATGCTATCAGGGTTTCAGCTCCATGGCGTGAAGTGGGTAATGAGATTAAGGAGTTAGGTGGCAAACTTGAGGAGGAGGCGTGGAAGCATGGCTTTTGGGCTCCACTATTCATAGCTGCTGGTAAACTTACGGGTGTATTTGGCGACATCTTTGAGAGAGTAAGTGATTTCATCTGCGGGTTTATGGCAGAAAGGGGAATCTATGCTGGCTTTGCCTTCTACTATTATGTCACCATGCCTGGTACTAGCAACTTTCCTGCCTTAAGCAGCGTCTACGATGTTGTTAGGCAGTGGGCCTTATACATATTGGTGTTGGCTCTCGTAATCAACATTCTCTGGCGAGCCTACTGGGAATTCGAGAGACCCTTTGCCTTGCTCGATGTCTTCCGAGAATTCGTGTGGGCGGTTTTCGTAGTTTTTGTTGGTCTTTACATATATGATGCATGTGTTGACTTAGTTAATATGGTGAGTTTGAGTATTGCTCAGTTAGGGCAGCTTTCGAGCATATACAGTATGGCCTTAGCTTTTCTAGCATCCACAACAGCTCTCGGCGTGTTCACGCCTTTAGCAGCTAACCTTGCTGCCTTAACTGCTTTAGCACTAATCTTCCTAGTGCTTGGGGGTATGTTGAAGTGGCTTCTCGCTGCAGCCCTGGTGGTAGTTATACCTTTAATGGCGGCGCTATGGCTTATACCTCCACTGCGTGGAGTAGTATCAGCTATATCGAGTCTGCTGGCAGGTCTCTTCGTATTCACACTAGTTGCGGCAGCACTCTCCAGACTAACAGGAGAGCTAAGTAGCAGCTTAAGCCTAGCACCTGGAGGAGTGGAGAACATAGTCTTCGCAATAGTAATGCCAGTAATATACCTAGCAGTAGGACCACTAATACTACAAATGATAGGAGGCCATATCGGAGGATTCTTCCTACCCTCAATTAGACACCTCCTCCGCTACGGACTCGGACTAGCACCCGTCATGCTACCATCCAGGACAACAGGAGCTCCCAGCATGCCCCCAACGGGGCCAGGAACACCACCAGCTGGAACTATAGTTGCTACAGGAGTAGGGGTCCTAGCTCCAGTAGTTGGATCCACTACACTAAGAAACCTAATAGCATACCAGTTAATGCAGCGGAGAATGTTACCCTCAATTATAGCTACACCAGCTAAGCCCATGATTAGAGAGGTGAAACATCCAAAACTCGAGACAGCTAAGGAGGTCACTTTAGCTATTGGTAAACGAGTAGCAGCTCACTACATAAACAATTTGAGAAGAGCAGGAGAAACCTTCAAGCAAACTATATACCGTGAAACCGGCATCTGGCTACCAGGCAGAACACCAAGAAAAGAAGAAATAGAAAGAGTAGCTCATGGTGTAAAGAGAATATATGAAATAGGAAAAACTAGTATTAAATGGATGGCATTGAGGGTGAGATCTGACTTAAGGGATGCTCATTTAGAGTCTAGAGGTTCTTGGAAATAATACTTTAAATTAATAATCCCTTTTCTTTTAACATAGCTAGATGTCTATAATATAGAGCTAAGAGGCCTTGTAGTTTTTCGTTTTTATAGTCGCCTCGTTCAATTATTTTGACGAACTCGTGATTGCTCCCTCGGGTTCTTTTAATGTATTCTACACCCTCCACTATAAGGTTGAATATGAGCTCATTAGCTGTTTTATCACCAGTTACATCATGCAATATTGAGTATGCTTCTTCATCAACTAAGTAAATCTTGTCATCAACCCATACAGCTCCTAAATATTTAAATACATTAAATGTAACAGGTTCTATCCATTCTCCTTTACTCTTAACCCTTCTTGGTCTCCAAGAGTCAGCATTCTCGATAACCCACATAAGGATCCTTGGATCCTCTACTTCCCAGCTACCATCATAGAAATGTGGTAAAGGCTCAGCTCTCTTTAACTCTTCTAATGTGAGCTTAACCCGTTTAGTCACGGTTTGCTCCCTATTTATCTGGTTTGTTTGGGAGATTTTCGTTTAGTATTTGTATTAGTTTTTGTAGGGTTGTTACTAGTTTTTTGTAGTCTTGTTCTGGTATTATGTATACTTTGTCTGTGTTTACCTCTCTTGGTATCGTTATCCTCTTTACTTTCCAGGTGTACGTTTTATCCTTGTGTACTCGTTTATGGAGAGTTGTTTTCACTTTCACCTCGTATACTCTTATGGATTCAACTAGCTTAATGAGTTGGGTTATGTGATCCTTAACCTCATTAGTACCACTAACAAGAATAACCTCAGTTATTAGTACCACGAAAATAACATGTTAGTACCACTAATAAGGGCTTTATATTTTCTTCCTGGTATCCGCAAGGATATAGTTGTATAATTTCCTGAAGTAATAGTTTTTATTGGTTACTTTATTGTAACCATGAGTTGGTTGCATGGATTGTAGTTTATGGTTCCATTACTTGGTTTCATAAACGGGCACGGGCGACTACACTCATCCTCTGCTTCCGTTTGTTTTATCTTATTAGGAGACGTTATTGTCGATTTTGAGTTCATTTTTGTTTAGCTTGGTGCATAATTCTTTCAGCATCCTGCTTTAGATAGTTAGGGAGATCAAAATATTCTATGAGACTTAGTGCCAAGAATGCAAGAAAGAATGCAAAATCAGGTCTCTCTTTGAGCTCATTCTCTGCTTGCCTTAATTTGATTTTACCATTTCCTCTGCTTCTTCTTTACGTAGCAGTTTTACCAATTCAGATAGTAGTTTCACAATTCTCTTGGATATAGAGTCTACTTTCTTTTTAACGCTTTGAGTGCTATACTGTTTTGTGCAAAACTCATTCATTCTTCGCTTACCTTACCTGAGGATTATTGGTGCTGCCTTTTTGGCTTCTTGTTCTATAATTTTCCTTTTTAGCTCTTCTAGTGTTATTGGCTTGTTTGGGTCTAGGCCTAGTTCTCTAATTTCCTCTTCTGTTGCTACTATGAATACTGGTTTTCTCGGAGTTCTTGATAACCCTAGAGCTTCTAGTTCTCTCCTAACTTTCTCTGGTATCGTCTTCCATGCGCGTTCGGGCATTTCCTCCCAGAGGATACCGTGATACCACTCTGCTGGCGCTATAAGCATTACCACTGGTAACTCTACTTCAGGCTTCTCCCCTGCCATCTCGTAAAGCCTGGTAGCAAGCCACTTCGGCAAATTAATATAGTGTTGAAGATACTCTCTACCCTTTGTCTTCACCCTCTTAGGTCTTACTGACACCTCTAGAACTAGGTACCTCCTACCAGCTAATACTGCTTCAGAAAACTCAGGCATAACCCTATCACCGTAGTTACAGTTGTTACAGTAGTCACCGTAAACTATATTTGTATACACTAATTTATAAACTTTACTGGAAGATACGAAAGTTTACACTAAACTTTATAAACCTCCTTAAATAAACACATAATATAGAGGTGAGATCTCTCAATGGTGAAAATTTCTGAGAGAGATATGATCAGAGTTTTATGCATCATCTACTTACTCTGCGGAGGCTCACCAAAGTGCCATATCCCCCTAGAAGCTATTGAGTCTAAAGTTCCAGGCCACGAGAGAGGGAAAATAAAAAAAGTCGTTAAAGAACTCGTAACTAGGGGATTAGTTTATGAGAAACCTCATGGGAAGGGAAGAAAATCGTATGGACTGACAAGGGAAGGAATAAGAACAGCCCTCAACTACTGCAAAGGAGAGTGACAGTCACTTTAGTTCTATTTATATTATACAGTAGAGGTAAGGTCACTTTACACCTGTTTAGGGGTAATGTGTTCTCACTCAGAACCGGTTCTGACCTTAAGTCAATGAAAGAGAGGGTTGACGTGAGAGAGCATCTTGTATGAGTCCTTACTAACAACTATGAGTGGGCGATAGGGTTCAGTATGAGATATGGGTTAATACGCGTAGACTACGAAACCAAAAAGAGATACCTACTGACCAAGCGCACTAATATTCCGTGAAATTGCAACAAACAAGTCTGTTCCTGAGGAACTACTAATACTTAAAGAAACATAGTAAATGAAGAGATATTAACCCTTTGATTCCCATAATCTTTCCTACCTATACTTACGCTTTAACTCCGCCAAATGCTAGCCCTTTAATCATGTACTTCTGTATGTAGAATGTCAGTATGAGTACTGGTAACATTGATACTAACCCTGAAGATGCTAATCTACCCCAATCTATTGTAAATTCCTGAATGTAGTTTGCCACTATTACTGTTACTGTATACTTTTCAGGAGAGTTTATGAATATTAGTGCATAAAGGAATTCATTCCACGTCATTATCATTGACAATATGAATGTTGCTACTAGACCTGGTGCCACGGCTGGTAGGAGTACGTAAAGTAGAGCCTGCAGTCTTGTCGCTCCATCGACTAATGCCGCTTCATCTAGCTCTCTAGGTATTGTACTGAAGAATCCAAAGAGCAGCCATGTTACATAGGGTAGAGTATATACCTGATATGCTATAATCAGGCCTATACGCGTGTCCAATAATCCTATAGTTCTTAGTATTACGTAGAGGGGTATAGCTATCGTTATTGGGGGTATCATTCTTATAACTAGTATCCATATGAGAAAGAGGTTTCCATATCTTCTTGGGACACCCACTCTTGTGAGACCATAGGCTGCTAGTGAGCCTAGAAGTAGTGATAATAGTGAGGCACCAGTTGAAACTATTAAACTATTTAGTACGTAAATGTAGAATCTATCAACGGTCATGAGTTTTATGTAGTTTTCTAGTGTTGGATGTAAGGGGATTATTGATGGTGGCCATTTGAGGACTTCCCAACTCTCCTTAAACGATGTAACTATAATCCAGTATAGTGGGAAGAATGTCCATACTACCGCCAGTACTACAAGTATCATGTGAATTATCCTTCCTACTCTACTTGTTACTCTCATCGTGTACCACCCCGTGTTACTCTAAGGTACAAGACTATGACTATGAGTATTGTGAGAAGCATTATCACTGCTTGGGCAGCTGCATAGCCGAAATCGTAGTATCTAAAGCCATTTTTGTATATGTTAAATGTTAATACCTCTGTGGAGTTTCCAGGTCCACCACCCGTTAATGCGAACACCTTATCGAATATTCTAAAGGTATCTATTATTCTAAGCATTATCACTATGAGTATATGCTTCTTTATCAGAGGTAGTACTACGTATCTAAGTGACTGAAAGAATGTTGCTCCATCAACTAGTGACGCCTCTATAAGTGATGAGGGTATTGATTGGATACCAGCATAGATTATTAGGAATGCAAATGGAGTATACTGCCATAGATCAACTATTATTATCGATAACATAGCTATCCTTACATCTCCCAGCCAATTAACGGAGCCTAAACCGAAAAGCTTGAGGATAGCATTTATTACACCAAACTCTGTATGATACATAATCCTCCAGAAGGAACATATGACTATTGTGGGAAGCATCATAGGGAGTACTATCAGGGGTACAATCTTATTCTTCCCTCTAAACTCTATAGCAAAAATTATTGCTAGGATTAGACCGAGTAGTGACTCTAGAGTTGTTGCCCCGATAACAAATTCTAATGTATTAATAAATGCTACCTGGAATAGAGGGTCCTTGAATGCTCTTTCATAGTTTGCTAACCCAATAAAGAATGACTGGAATGCTTTTGCAACATCTATCTTGTGAAATGAGAGTATTAAAGTATCCAATAAGGGATAGAATGTGAGCATACCTAGAATTACAAGTGCGGGTATAGTGAATGCTAAACCTACATGTTCGGCTCTAGGTTTCACGTACCTGCACCTCTCATATAGAAGGGGTATGAAAAAAGAAAAGGAGATCTGAATTTTACTTTTACATGGGACGGTTGCTGTTAGCCCTTTAGGACTGCTGCTATCTCGTCTTGAGCCTTCTTTAGAGCCTCCTCTGGTGATAGTGTACCAGTTAAGGCTTGATGTATATAGTTAGCGAGTATGTCCTCTATTTTACTCCACTGTGGTAGCCTTGGTCTAGCACGGGCATGCTTTAATGCGTCCAGTTGTGTTGGGTACCATGGGTATTTGGCGATAACATCCTTGTCCATGTAGATGCTTGCTCTTGTTGGTGGTACTCCAGCTTCGAGAATAAGCTTCTTCTGCATATCTTTACTTAAAACAAAGAGTATGAAGTCTAATGCTGCATCCTTATTCTTAGATGTAACGGGTATTGCTAAGAGCCATGCACCTATCATTGGCTGTGCTCCTGGAGGAGTTATGACCTCAACTTTCCCAGCTACCTTGGATTTCTCCGGATCCTCTAATGCTGGTACCCATGCAGGCCATACGATACTCATTGCAGTCTTACCATTATATAATGCTGCCTTTATTTCTGCAGAGCCATAGTTCTCTGTGCCTGGTGGTGCATACTTCTTTAACTCAATGAATACTTTGAGTGCTTTAACTCCTGCATCACTATATACTACTGGGTTACCTGCTTCATCAACTATTCTTCCACCGTATCCCCAGAATATTGGGAGGAAGTTTGTTACAACAGGGTTACCCTTCTTACCTCTTATTACATAACCGTAAATCTTACCCTTCTCACTCTCGTATATTATCTTGGCTGCTTTTAATACATCATCCCATGTCTTTGGTGTTGAGAGACCATACTTACTGAATAAGTCTTTTCTGAGAACGAAGAGTTGCACATTACCGACATATGGGAGGGCGTATAATGTGCCCTTATATTTACATACCTCTACTGTTGAAGGTATGAAGTCCGGGTCTACTGAGAGACCCTTCTTCTTGAGGAGTTCATCCATATTTACGAGGAAGTCCTGCGAGGCAAACTCCGCAAGCCATGGATCATCAAGCATTACAACATCGTAGGCGCCGGTCTTCTCAAGCATCTCTGTAACGAGTTTATCGTGTAGACCGCTATAGCTTAGCTCTTGAACCACCACCTCTATACCAGTCTTCTTCTTATACTCCTCAGCAGCTATCTTCAATCCATTCGCATACGTACCGCTTCTCGCAAGAACAATAAGCTTTCTTGGGCCCTTAGGCTGCATAGTATACATCCAAACAGCTACTCCAGCGATAACAACTATGAGAATAATTATGATGGCTAAAAGTGACTTAGAAATACCTGACCTTAGAAATTGCATCCTATCCCCCTTAATTTTATTATATTACAAAGAAAAAATATTTTTCTCTAAACAATCTAATTATGATACAACCACGTTATATTGAATGGATAAAATGAAAGCAAAATATAATATGCTACATTACCTTGAAATTTTATTTAATGGCCTTTATTTTCTTCCTCGATTTTCCTAGTGCTATTACATTTCTATATTGACTTTTATTTCAAAAATTATTTAAACTAAATGTAACATTATTAATCTACCAGTGTATGGAATATTAGGTTATTTCAGATAAAATACTTCATGATATACTTCATATTAATTATTGCTTTAGTTATTAGTTGTCTATTGATTACTTTTTATCTTCTGATGGTGATGGTGTTCCCGATCTCCGGGACCCACACCCAAAAGGCCATGAAGATAAATTCCACAATACTGATTGAGATGGTTTAAGCGATTACGATGAGAAATTTGTATATCACACAAACTCTCGAGACCCAGATAGTGATGGTGATTTACTAAGGGATAATGTAGAAGTGAGGTTAGGGACTAACCCAACAAGATTTGAGAAGAACATAAAATATAGGCTACTTAGAGGACTCAATTACCATGAAAGTAATGTTAAGAAAATTATTAATGATTTACTAATGCATATAGCGGATTATGGGGGAATGTAAAACAGTACCAAGAGTATCTATGTGAAAAGCTTAAAGACTATGAGCTTATTGCACTCGTTAAAAGAACTATCAAGAGAGGTGAGAGTAGTGTTCCTGGCGACTGGGATTGCAACGGTTCCTTCCAGAGATCCACACACGAGAGATCCCAAGGTTTATCCTCAAGTTAATTGAGGAGGACCCTGAGCTGAGCGAAAAGCTCGCAAACGAGTTCACTAATAGGGAGGCACACCTTGCTACCTTGCTGGCGAAGTACATTCTTGAACTCTACGAGCGCTATAGATATGAAGTCTCTGGAATTTTGTAATTACCTTATTTATGGTGGCGGTTGCTTAATAAGGGTCGTGTTTTCTCGTTTTTGCGAGGGCATTGTGGGTTAGGCAAGTGCTTTAGACTTTTGGGTGTAGTGTGTTGGCTTTGGTGGTTGGCTACACCCATGTAATAAGGAACGACAAGGTAGTTAATCTTGGCTATTACCCTTTAGACTCTGAGTTGAGAAAGCTTAGCCTTAAAGTTCAAATGAGAATACTATCCGAGATTACAATACTAGCTGGAAACCCAGAGGCTGGTAAGCTGCTGAAAGGATCTTACACTGTTAAATTTGCTGATACAACATTGCGGATCAAACTTAGGAGTTTTAAGGGTTAGAGATTACCGTGTAATATACTGGTATGATAGGTTTAGAAATGAGGTTTAGTTACTTCTCGTAGGACATAGGAAATGGCTGTATAAGCTTCTTAGGAGACTTTAGCCTTCTCGATTTCAACCTTTAGCTCCTTCAGTTCTCTACCCTTACCCATAACAGCCTCTAGAATAGCTTTGTCAAGCTCTCTTAGTGCTCCCTCACTAAGCTCCTTAAAGCCCCTCCTAGTTATCCTAATTTTACACATAAGTTAACCCCTCTAGTGGCCCAGTTTACATTAAAGTGAAACATAATATAAAAAACTGTTTTACACCGTAGAGGGAATAGTATACTTGAAAACTTATTGTAACAATTTAGTTTAGGCTTTCCTTAATGCTTTTAGCATTGTATAATTTTAGCTTAAGTATCAATGACCATTTCTAGATGCATTTAAAGTTTCAAGAGCGAGGGCTTTAAATCTTTTCAACTATCCTCTATGCCATAATCTCTTCATCAAGTTTTATTTAGCTAATCATGTTTTCAATTATAGTTTTTCTACACTGCCTTAAAGTGTGCTCATTCAGCTTTTCAGGGCATGTTTTTAGAAAGGGGTAGGGGTTTAATGCTATTATGAATCGTATTATCACCTTATCCTCTTGTACTACTGGTTCTAATGTTGCGTATACTATGGTTTCATGGATTGTACCCATATACCTTAATTGCTTCCAACCTCTTGTTATCGGCTGCCCAGGACTCCACCCAATGCCTAACACTCTTAGAGCTAGCTATAAACGTGGATCATAATCTATCCTCACCCCTTCAAGATACTTTGTTGATAGAAAGCTTATTACCTCAACTACCGATTTCATACCTTTCTCTTTAGCCAGCTCCTCAAGCTTCTTATAGAGCTCCTCCCTAATAGTAATAGACTTAAACCCGCGAACAGACATACTCTCCTCCAAACATAGGGGAGACGCTTTAATGGTACAATAGCAAAATGTTGGTACAAAAGGATTAAAGGACGGTTTATCATGTTAATCATGGTATAATATTCAATAAAAATATAATTAAGTTGAGTAATGTGGATCAACTGGTGAAACGCCTTGTTTATAGAGAATATAATTATAAGCGCCACTACAATCTCCGCGGGAAATTTGGGGACACCCACTAACGGGGTCATGAACGGCGAAATCATCAAATATCTTTTGCAATCCTTTGTAGCTTTTGGAACGGTATTCTTAGCATGTATGGCTTATCAACAGATAAGACTATATACGTTTCAGCAGAGAAGAAAAATAGCATTAGATCTAGCTGCGGCGATCGCTTGTTATTTAACATTATCAAGGGAATTCTCTTGGACACTTTTAAAGAATCATAAAATGAAACATCCACTTGCTTATTTGCCTCCAAGTACATACAAAGAGAAATCGCCACCAGATAAAGCTTCTATGAATACTGAGTTTCGTAGAGTAGAACCTACTCTTTTAAACATGGTATATACGTTAAGTAAGGCGCTAAAGGATAAGGAGGTTGAAAAACTAGTAAAAGAGGCGGTTGAGGTGAAAACTTTCTTAGAAGATGAGGACTTAAGGAAGATAATAAAGGATTCAGATAGGCTTAAAGATTTTTACAAAGACGTCATTCTCGATATAAAGATAAAGAAGAATGGTATATTGATGTTTCTTAAAACAATTAATTTATTGTATAGAAAATATGCACTATCATATAAGGAAGTGTATGAGCATGGAAAAGGCTTAGTTGAAACATAATAGATTTTTTATCTTAAATACAGAGTTCGTTTTCTCAACGAAATTATGGTCTTAGCTATCATGCTGTTTTTCATCAATTTCACTCTTTAACTTACCTACTAATGACTATTAGTGTTGTCTTTTTTGGCTTCTTGTTCTATCATTCTCCTTTTCAACTCTTCTAGTGTTATTGGCTTCTCTGGATTTAGGCCTAGCCGTTTTAGTTCTTCTGGTTTTGCTAGAACCGTTAGTGTCTGATGGCCCCCTTCTGGTGATAGGTTTAGTGCTTCAAGTTCTAGCTTTATCCGTTCTGGGAGTTCTCTATATGCGTGTATGGGTTCTTCTCTCCACTTCAACACATGATACCATGACACTGGAGATAGTAACGTTATCACTGGTAACTCTTCCCGAGATCCCTCTCAGCTAGCTCGTAAAGCTTTCTAGCAATCTCCCTTGGAATATAGATTATGTGGTGCTTCCCCTTGGTGTCATGTCCCTGAAGAAGCCATTTTAGCTAAGTTCCCCCATGGCTCCGCGGCTACTATAGGGAGGTTTTAAGGAGAGCAGTTAGTAAAGAATTAATCTACGAGAAATCGCATAAGAAAGGAAGAAAATCGTATGGACTAACACGGGAAGGTGTAAGGATAGCTCTTAGCTACTGTAAGGGAGAATGATATTCATATTGGTTCTACCTCAAAACATTTAGGAATGGTACCACTCTGTATTTGTTAAAGGTAGTTTGTTCTTATTCAAAATTGGTTTTAATCCAAAACCTATAAGAAGTAAGGTTCCCTTAGCTATGTGAAGTAGGTTTATTAGCCGCCTCATGGCAAGCCCCATGGATCATTTTCCATCTCCATGGGGTGCCACTCAGCAGCTATATGTACCACTACATGATGTAATAGTAGCCTTCACTATATAGCTGGAGTCTCCACTATTTAGGTGTAGCCTCCGTATTATGTGTTGAGACCTTATAAAAAGTAGATTATTTTGTTGGGTTTATGTTGTTGGGAGTTTTATGATTGCATGGTATTTTATGATTCCTTTTTCTCCCATTGTTGTGAGTGTTAGGTCTAGTTTTATGGGTTTTTATTCTTTGGGTATTGCGTAGAATAGGTAGATTCTTGTTGAGCTATCAGGGTCTAAGCGGTCTATTTCTACGCTCCATTTTCTCCAGTTGATGGGTATGACTCCTTGGCTTGGTTTTGTTTTAACTCTCTTACATTGCATGTCGTATGTGGGGCTTAGTATATCGTAGCTTTTACTTGAGTCTGTTGCGAGGTATGCTTTTACATAGGCTTTATTACTTGTTCTTAACCCTATGTTTTTAGCTGTTACCTCTATAACTACGAACTTACGGTCCTCTGGTGCTTGTAGGTACTCCACTTCCCCCATGAAGGTTCATGGTATATACTTTCCAATCCAAATATTTGATACCTGGAGCTCCCATGACCCGAAGGTGAATGACTCGTTAAATTCAATCTCCCTAGAAGACTGTTGTTCTTTGGATGCTGGGCTCCAGGTTGTGATTATTATTGTTTGTGTTGTGCCTGGGATCTCTTTTTGTCCTTGACCGAATATGTTAATGTTTAGTGTGCTTCCTGTGATTACTCCAAGAGTATAAGATCCAAGCGCTACAATAATGAATGTAATAATGGGGGGTTCTTTTGTTTCCACTCATTTACCACACCTATATCAATATTTTTGTTAATGTCCTGGTGTTATTGTTTTATTTGGTTTTTGATTTCCTCTGTTAGCTGCCATGCGTATTTTCTGTAGTACCCTATTTTGTATCGTTTGATTAGGCCGTATTTTTCTAGTCTTTTGAGCCAGTGTAGTAGTTGGCTATGTGTGACCTCAATGTCATTTTCTATGAGCTTCTCTAGTATCTCTCCTGTTGTGACTGGCTCGTTTATGGCTGCTAGAAGTTTAAGTGCCTCCTTCATCCATGGCTTAAGGTACTTCATTAGTAAACCTATGTTTATAATCTTCCTCTTACGGGGCATCCCGTGGGCCTCCCTACCACTCTATACTACATTGTTTGACTGGGAGACGGTTTAGGAGGAGTTAATTGATGTCAGAAGGCTTCAAAACGTGACAGAGAGGCTCAATACGCTTCAAAAGGGTTTATGGAGGGGTGTACGCGGATTGTTGTTTGTGTCTACTGGTGTATGTGGGTGTACACGGTAAATCACTACTCTGGGTTTTTGTGTTTGGGGGTTTTCTGGGGGTTTGGTTGGTTTTATTTTTGTTTTTCTGCCTTTTTTCTCTAGTATTATTTCGTGGGTTTCTGGGTTTACTCGGGGTTTGTATCCTAGTTTTAGTAGTTTCTAGAGTTTTAGGTATTGTTTTTGTGTTAGTTGTATTCGGTGTTCTCCTATTGTTGTCTCGATTATGGCTTGTTCTTGTCTTTCTTTCCCTGGTTCCCTTATTGCCCTTGTCTTCTCGGGTTTGGTTTGTTGTTCTTGTTTTTCTCCTGTCTGCCCAGTTGCCTCTTGTTTGGGTTCTCGTTCTTCATGTGGCTTCTTGGTTTTCTTTTTCACCGTGTACACTCTGTAGACTCGTCTTGGTATATTATGCTGTTTCGCCGTCTCCTCTAGGATCCTCTCGAGCTTACCCTTTTAGTCCCCTGTTGTCCAGAAGTGTATCTGCCTGAACACCCCCTGCCTCACGAGCTCATAGTCTTTGACTAAGTTCCTGCTTACCTGCCCGGGATGAGTCTCAACCTCATTAGGGCTCTCGATCTCCACGCTACCGCCTCATTATACCTTAGACTCCACGTTACCTTGTCAATGGGTATTGCTATCAGGTCGGGTTTAGCCTCCAACCCAGGATCCTACCTAACCACAGACACATAACAACCCCTCGAGAGGTAGTGAAGCACAGCATGACGGGCGATTCTCCGTTCCTCTCTTGAGGGGGCAACCTGCCTTAAGCCCATGAATAACCCTTTAACGTACTTTACAATCCACCTGTTACCCTCCTTCCATGCCTCCAGGAGCCCCCTCGCAACTAGACTATCCCTTGCCCATCGAGTTGCTGCCTCCGAGCCCCAAACCCAGCTATAACACTAGTCCATTGGATAGTGTTGTCTCTTCCACCCAACCTGTAAGCCCTGTAGAGAACCAGGAGTTCCAGTGAACTCAGCCTATCACTCGGCAAATACTTCAACACTGGGTTCAAGAGCTCAGCAGGATCCCTAGAACCAGCCATACGAGGCGGTGTGAAGCTAGGCAGCTCCTCAAGGAGCCTCCACGGATCCCTCCTCTTCCCAGGCGGTGGGTCAGTCCTCACTATAACGGGTGGAGGCTGCTGCTCCCCAGAATGAGCCGTAAGCTGCACAATAGCCCGCCCAACAGTTAAAGCTGTTAAAGCCCTAGCCACTTTATCGGCGAAGTCCCTATCGAGACGTGAAAGCTTATCCACATCGTAGCCCCTAACCTTAAACACAACCTTATCCCCAGTATTACTGAAGACGCTCTGGAGGAGCTCATCAGGTATCTGCCTAGTATGCTGATGAGCCATAACCAAGTGTAAACCATACTTACGAGCCTCAGATAATATAGTCTCCACAACCGGTAGCCCCGCCATATTCTGAAAACTCATCAATAAACACTATAATAGGCGTCCTAGGCTTACCCAACATAGCTCTCTCTAAAACGTAAAACCACAACCTAAGAATAATCGAAGAGGCAAGAAGCTGCAGTAACCCCTCCCCAAGCTCCGCCTTACTAATCCTAAATAACACTAGGCTATCAGGCTTAAGCATCTCCTCCAAGACAATAGTGGTCCTAGAGGTAATCCGACTAAGCAGCTTATTATGAGCGAAGGGCTCAAGCCTACTAAGAGCACTAAGGAACGTCTGGTCCTGCAACTTCTGCAACATCTCCGTTTGAATCCTCCACTCCGGATCATCAACAGGTAGATCTAGAGTACCCAGCTTAAGTCCAACAATAGCATTATAGATGTCCCCTAAGGTTGGCGAGTCAGTCTTAGAGTACATGAGCCTTAGGAGAATCTGTAGCAGATACCTAACATTAACGGCTGTCTCAGGCAGCTTCAAAACCTTCTCAAATATGGCTATAAGCTGGTCCACAGCCAAGCTAATAGCATGATCCCTATCGGGAAGCCTAGGCAGGTCCAGAGGGTTAAGCCCGAAAGGCTTCCTAAGAGGATCTAACAGGTAAACCCTATTCAGGCTATCAATACTAGAAAGTATATCTAACTCCAAGTCTCCGTGGGGATCTATAACGACTACGGTAGCTCCACCAGTAGCGCGAAGCCGTAAAGCCATATTCCATAACAGTGTTGATTTACCTGAACCGGTCATACCAATAATGTAGGCGTGTCTGTAGAGATCCCTTAGTGACAACCTAAACTCACGACCATCCTCCAGTAAACCAAGCCTTATGGTATCCGGGCCAATCCTCTCAGGAGCAAGCCTCGGGAGCTCTACACCTCGAACAAAGTCCACGGAAGCTGTAGAAGGATCCGGAAGAACCAATAATCCTTGGAGCTCCTCAGAAGCCATCCACAATAGTTCTCTATTTGGTGAGCCTAAGAGACCAGAGGGTCCCGGAAACCTCCTAGGATCCTTCTTACTAACCCTACCACCTAATATCGAGGAGGAGACCTTTAGGGGCCTAGTGAACCTAGCTGCAAATACTCCAGCAATATCCTTGAGTAGCCCCTATCAGGACCGTAGAGCCTTACTCTAACAATGTAGAGCGGTTTAGTTGCCCGCTTCAGTACATCCCAACCCTGTTGCTGCCTCTCCTTAAGCCATGCTGGATCGATGTATTGTTGTCTACTCGATGAACTACTAGACCTCAACATCCCGTCGATTATTCCTGAAATTATCTGTCCCGCTTGACTCTGTCCTGGAGCCCTCATTAGCTCCCTTGCCTTCTTGGATAGGACCTTGTTAGCTTTAGGATCCCTCCAAGCCATAACCTGAAGTATCATATTGTCCTGGAGGAACTCATAAACATCATCCCACCCAAGGACTTCTAGAGGCTTATGGAACTCGTTTACGTCTTGGTGTAACTCAGCATAATAATACTCTGGAGGAATGCTTTGTGGATCCTCCCTACAGACACCAACGATTCTACGGAGACTAGCCTCACCAATCTCCGCATAAAGGTATATCCTAAGTTTCCCATCGGCTTTGTGGACTTCCAGAATGAATCTTGGTAGACGGGTTAAGAGTTTACCTAGTTCGCTATGATCCACGTTTATACGTGGGCTTATCCTATACCACAATCTTCTCCGTTCACCTCTACCCATTCATTTTGTTTAGTTTTGTATTAGAGTGTGTTGTGGGTAGAGGTTTTACCCTCTGTGTGGGGTTCATGAGCTTCACCCTAACTTCATAGGGTTTCAGGGCAAACGGCATGATGCCCCTCATCTGAAGGTATTTCCTTTCAAGATTAATTACAGCTATTACATCTCTACCAGCTTGGTATCCACATCTAGGACAAAACATTTGTCTTGGGGCATTGCCCTGCATAAGTTTAGAACCACAAATGGGACAAGTAATAGATGTGTTCTTAGGATTAACTAAAACGTAAGGAACATCATAATCAATACATTTATCAATGATAATGCCTTAATAGTCCACTGAACCCAGCTTGATAGATCTTATGTCTCAGTATTTTACTGTTAATTCTTGAAATCATATTGTTTGGTGTTTTCTTTGGTAAATTCTCTAATACAACTACTGCTCTTAATTCCTTAGCTGTTTTTACTATGAGGTTAGCTACTTGGTAACGAATATTCTTTTTACGCTCTTTTTCCCTAAGAACTCTGACTAACCTCCTAAATAGCTTAGGTACTCTCTGCTGGTATTTCTCTTGAATTCTCTTTCTGTGATTGTGATAGCCTATTACTATTTTCTTGAAGTTAGTTTTAATAATATAAACTTCGTTTTCTACCTTGAATGTAACATTGTTTTCATTAATATCTATCGGAATAACTGTTTGGGGTTCATAAGGTTTGTATTCTTCCTTCTTAAATGTTAAAATTAACTCAACTTCATCATTATTTATTCTTAGTTTTGCTTCACTAGAGAGCTCCCATTCTAGTCTATTCATGTACTTCCAGTATAGCTTATGAGGTCTTATAGCTAGTGTTATCCAACCCTTATGAGTAGCTATCTTAACCTCCGTGTATCCATTAAGCTTCCAGAGATGGTCATCAAGCCATAATGTTACTCTCTTTATCTCTGGTTTATCTGTGTAGGTTAATCCTTTTCTCTTAAGTTTAAGGAAGCTCTTAACCCTAGTAGTAGCGTCTTGACATACCGTGTAAGCGTAATGACTAGGTAACTCTAGGTACATGCCTCTAAGCTTCCTATACACTTTAGCTTTAAGCTTAATGAAGGACTTAATGTTGTTTTCTAATGCATAGTTTAACGTGTACTCCAACATAGACTTATACATAGAGAAGAGTTCCCTAAGTACTATCATGTTTCTCTTTGAGATTACACACTCTACTTTAACTGTTCTAGTTAGCTTCATGTCTCACCACTAAATCGTAGAGTTTATCAACAAGCTCATCCCAAGTCCTAGCTTTTAGTTTAGCTTCAAATGATATAAAAAGAGATAAGATGCTATACCTCATAGTTTCTCCCCTATAATTAACAGGAATAGGGGAGACCGTGAATGGAGGATCTCCTAAAGCTATTAACGTCCTTACTTTTAGACCCTTACAGGCAGGTTATTAGAGCATTTAACTTAGACTTAGAACCATTATTCTTTGCTTACATGTTATGTTTTACACTATTGCTAATAGCAGCTATACTGAGAGTGTTGAAGTTGAGAAAGCTATGTAAGGCAGTAGCGTTCATAGCTTTTATATTAGCTATACCACCACTCCTTGTATCCGTTGCTCCTACTCTTAGATTCACTATTCTAGTCCTTAGTGGTCCGGTTTTCATGGGAGACTTATTTTCATTTTTACCTTGAATAAGAAAAATTGAAGATTTGAATTAAACAAACTCCTTTCAATCTATTTATCTTCTGCTAGTTACATAATATATTAAGATGTTATTATTGGTGGTATCAAATTGTGGATAGGCATTCCTTTCTACATTACTACTTTTTTTCAGTATGTATTCTATGTAATACCCTGCATTGTATAGTTCGCTACCTTTAATAGCGTAAACACCAGAGCCGCTACTCAATGTTACATAGGGATTCCGTATCTCAACTACATCAAATCTTGGAAGCCTTGCAAGAACACCATTAATTGTAGGAGTCTCAAATATGAAGTGTACATAATGTACATTGCGTCCCTCTTCACTCATAGTATATTCGTAGGTCACACTAAGACCTGTATCAGGGATCCAAATATGTACTTTTGCTACTCCAGTAGATTTATCTGACACATAAACTGAAACGTGCACTTCATATCCTGGCCTTACATTAGTGGTTATAGTTTGAGAAGGTTGGTCTGGCCAAAGCTCAACCCATACAAGATACTGGAAGGATTCACTAGACTCAGAATAGATGCCACCCCAACCAGACTGTAAGAGCTGGGTCTAGCGTTGGCATCTCTGGATATTCCTATCCAAGCCCCACCTGCTATAGGCTCTCCTGCGGTATATTCGTCTGGCAGATTAAACTCTTCTACAATAAATACCGTTTCACCGCCAATAACTAAATCAGATGGTGGCTCATTGTAATATAATGTATAACCACACCAGTTAAAGGCGAATATGGTTGTAGCCGCCAATGCTATACTACTTATAAAAGTTAGTACTGCTATAATACTTATGAGAGAAATGTACAGTATTTTCTCATAGACCCACTCCTATCGTTTTAGTGAACTAAACTGGAAATAGGGTAATTCATATACTTCGACCTTTTTCACAACAATTTTACCGTCTATAAAGTCGAAGTATATGTTTATTGTTAGTAGCTTTAAGCTCTCTACCTCCTTACTGTCTCTAAATTTACTAGCGTGGATGTGGCCTGGTATCCATTGTTCTTTATTATCGATTCTTACTTTTACAAAGACTAATGGAACTATGTATGAATAGAATTTACCACTTGTAGTATTAAATACTACTCCAAAGCCACCTATTTTAAAGACTTCTTGTAATATGTAATCAATTGCATCTTGGGGATCTATAGATCTTTTCTTTAATTCCTTGAGAACCATTGAATGTTGAACTAACTCCTTCACGTGGGTTTCAAGTATTCTTTTACCTCTCTTTAGTATTTCATCTATCTCTTTATCCATTACCTTATTTGGTATCGTACTTATTCTAGGTTTTGAGGCTAAGCCGATAAGATTGACATCTTTATCTACTATAACTCTCAACATCATTGATAGGGTCGGTGTAAATGCCACTCTAAGTGTTACCTCATACTCATTGTCGTTTCTAGCCTTTACGTCCTCAACGAATAATTTCCTGCCTTTAACGCTACCTAAATTATACTTCTTCAGTAAGTTTCTGACTTCAGGTATCTTATTGAGTTCCTCTAATAGCTTATTAGCTTTTTTAAGAATTTTCTGTTTTACACTATCTATACTATTGATATGCGTTCTCTCCCCACTAGCATATAAGGTTACCACTGAAAGAAATATTGTCAACACTAATAGCGTTGGCAATATAAAGTATTTCATTGAATATAGATTTACTCTATTGATCACTATTTTACACCGGTCACAATTTTAATAGAATAACATATTTAATCCTTTTCTATATATGACCATATTCTATACTCATTGTTTAGTTTAAAACACATTTGAATAATTAGTTCTACCCCAAAGATGGGATATAGAAATAATAGAAAAAGAAGTAAAGTATGTTATATATCTGTTGCCGTTTAATTATAGTTTCTTTGCCTCCTCATTCGCCATTAAAGGGTTCTTAGTGCAATATTTAAAGCGAGTTCTTGGTGGCATTTATTCATTAGACATATCCCCCTATAGGTATTTACAGAAGCGGATACTCTGGTAGATACTTTCCACCATTGTAATAGTAGATTGGATGGTATTATTTAAGCTATGGTGTAATGTGGTGGGCGTGGTCCTACAGTTTATAGCGCGGAACGGACGTGACGTTGTATTTAGATTTGCTACTGAGGATGAAGCTCGAAGATTCCTAGAATTACTCGGTATCGGTATAAGTGATGTAAAAATTAATCCTGGAGCAGGGGAGGTCTCTAGTTTTAAAGTTAATGTTAAATGGAATGAGGAAACTAAGAGCAAATTCATACTATTCCTTAAGAGTAAGAGGCCACCCGTACGTGATGAGGAGACTATTCAAAAGTACCTTTCATGTATAGAGCGCTTTCTAGCACAAAGTAATGGTATTATAGACCCCGATAATCTTTTAAAATATGGGAAGACAAAAACACGACTCATACGCTATTAGGAATCTATTACGGTTCCTACAGTACTATAAGTTAATCGATAAAAATACTTGTAATGAACTCCTAGATCGTGTCCCATCCTTCTCGAGAGGTGATAACGGGTTGGCCGAAGACTACGTCCCTTTATCTCTAGTTTTGTATAGTCTAGCTCAGTCTAAAAGCTTCACTAAGAAGTATACATTATTCTATCAGGCACTGTACTATAGCGGCGGTGTCAGGATGGAACAGCTAATGGAGGCACTCCAGAACTCCTTCATAGTGAAGCTACGTGGAAAAGACTACTATAGAATTAGGATTAAAGGGCTTGGAACAAAAACTGCTGCCTGGGCCTGGTTACCTAAGCAGATACTTGAGGAGTTCATTAGGGATCCTCCAGTTATTTCACCTTCTAGTTTACGAGCGAAATTCTCTAAGAAGAGGATACTTACGCCAACGTATATTCGTAGCTTCTGTTGGCAAACAGCAAAGCAGCTACTAGGGCATGTCCACGCATTACTCCTACAGGGTAGAGTTGGAGAACTAAAGAATTATGTTACAGCAACCAGCTATGACAACCTAGTATACCAGTTGAACGAAAAATACCCAGTATGGATGCACTTCATAAACGACCTAACAAAGCATGGAAGCTCCATCAAGGAGGAGAACTACAAAATAGCTAAGAGATAAAAAGAATATACAATCTAGTAATACCTGTCTAGATATAACCGGTTATACTTAATAACAGATTGTAACGGACATCAAGCTACTATATACCAATGATATATGGGCTACTAATCTTTGGTATAGATGGCGTATGTTGGTAGGGATTGTGGTAGTGAAGGTAGTGTTGTAGTGAATCTTATCCATTTACGGTATTCTTTGAAACCCAGTTTAGCGTAAAGTGTTTCTAGCCCCTTGACTCCATCAAGATATATTCTCTTGATACCTCTGTTCTCTAGCTCCTTAACGATGGTTACTACCAATGCTTTACCAAGTCCTCTACGTTGGTGAGTTGGATCCACGGCTACTGTAGCTACAACACCTGTTTCTTCTCCGTCAACAGCTTTAAACACCATTGCGTCACTATATCCAATAATTTTTCCATCTTTATCTACTGCAACGTATAGTATCGGTTTATGTCTCTCATAGTATCTACGTGCATCCTCTAGATCCCATGGATGGAACCAATAGTATATGGAGAAAGCCTTGTTAAATATCTCGACAATACTAGGTAGATAGCTCATTGTTCCACGCCTAATCATATACCCTTCGGGTATACTGGGCTTAGAAGGCAAGCCCTCGTAAACCATTAGTGTAGCAACATAGTCTTCCAAGAGGAGGACACCATCAAGTATCCTCTGCAACAACCTATACATGAAGCCGAACTGATTCCAGCCACCAATAGTAACGATCCCTCTAGCGCCACGTTTCTCAAAACTATAGCGAGCCCAAGCCAACAACATCCTAGTAGTCTCTTCAACAACCCACGAAGGCTGATAAGGATCAATACATAAGCCAATACGGCAACCCCTCTTGATAGAAGCCCAAGCAAGCCCCACAATACCGTTATCAAGCATAACGAAAGCAAACTCCCTAGGATCAAACCATGTCGACTTAAACATATCCCTTACATCATTAACGCTCATAGTCATCATAGCCCATGCGATACTAGCAGACCTACACTTATTATAAAGTAAGGCAATATCATTATCGATCTCATCAATACCGCCACAATATCCCTCAATAAGCCGGAGCAATGCACAGCACCATAGAAAACATAATAAAATAAATCAAAATATAAATACAACCGTAGTAATCCTGATTAAATCCAGGAGCATCAACATACATAGGCAGTCAGCTTCCACTTTATATTGTTCAAGACATTATAGAGAAGTAATTTACATAAGATAAAGGGGATATCTAGGGAATCCCCAGAGTCTATGGGGAAGCATATAATCGTTTGATCTATAAGGTTTATAGGAAACCCAAATGCCCAGGGCAGATCAAACTTTTTGGAAATGAGGGGTGATGCATTTAGTTTAATGAAGTATAAGCTAACCTTAAGACTTTTACTCTATTTTTACTAGGCCCTCTTTCTCTAATTCTCTCATTATATTATCTATAGCTTTTATTATACCATCCGCGTTTATTAGTATTAGTTTTCCATTAATATTCATTATTGTGCCTACATGTCTATTATTGCAATATAGTTGTCCTACTCTAATATTTAATTATATGAGTTCTCTCGGCTTTAATAGAATGGATTCCCGAAGGCCTCTATCACTCATAGCCCTCTCAACATCTATTATACGTCTACGCTTACGATATGTGCTATACTTGTTTATTAGATCTCTTGGTGGCTTTACAGCTATAAGGCAGTTCTCGATTTCCTCAAGTGATACGGGTTTAACATATTGTCTTATTTCCCTGAAGAATAGCTCTTTAAATCGTTCTTCGAATGCCTTAGGCTTAGTGATTACTATTTTACCGAGATGTTTATGTTCATCCTCCTTCTCTAATGTTTCATGAAGTGATATTGATAGTCTGCCATCCTCTACTTTAAATAGTATTGTTACATGCTTATCACTATGAGGATCCTTTAAGATTAACCTATTCTTAGCAAGCGCTAAAGCAAGAACACCCTTAAGTATTATACCCTTAATGATCCTCTTATTCTTCTTATCCACTTCCTCCCCTCAATAAACGAAGCTAGGTTACTTTAGAATAATTTTTATACTTAATAAAGTATATGTGTGTTTGTAAGCTTAACTTTGAGCTTTCAGAGAAAAAGGATATTAATGTGAATGTTATTCTTGGTCTAACTGCTGCCATAAGCACGTTTCCTTGTAGTAAGAAGATATATTATTACTAAAGCTGTGATTAATGCTAGAATTGACGGTATCATTAGAGGATTATATTGATGTGTTGGCGTATTTGCCTTATGGTATAATCCTAGGACATTTGAGGTTCTTAGCTCACCTGTATCTGCCCATATTGATGTTGAGTAACCGTATACTCCATTAGGTAATGTCTCCTTAAAGTATATCCATACCTGCCATAAGGGGTATAATGTGTCTTCTCCACGACCGGCATAAACTAATTTTGTCTCTACGTTCTTAACTAGACCTTCAAGACTTTTACCACATAACTCTTCGGGGTGTTTACTGAAGTATTCCTTCATTAACTTAATAGTCTTATCTATTGCTTCCTGTCTTGTAAACGTAATCTTAGCATCAGCTATTCTAGTGAATCTGTATTTATCGTAAAATCCTATACTAGTCCACATTCCATTTGTTACGGGTAATTTACTTGGAGCGGGTAGCCATAAGCCGAATAGTCGTAGTGTAGTAGCATTATTAACTATGAGTCTACAATAAATGCATACACCAAGATCACTTGTATAAACTTCGACAAGAACATTATCTTCAACAACTATTTGCTTATAGTTCAATGCTTTTATTTTGCTTATTGCTTTAGCAATATTATCGTAAAACTTAGATGACACATTAAAGAATTCTTTATACCTCTTTATAAACTCAAAGATGTAACCTTTAAAATCTTTAATACTTTTAACTTTGCTCCTTAAAATTAACGGACCCTTATTAATGTATACATTAACCCAGTATAATTCTCCATTCTTAAAGTAACTATAAACTTTAAGCTCACTAATGTTGTTCTTATCTTTAAGGATAAAACTACAACTATTGCTTAATATTTTAACATTACTTATCATGTACTTATCGATATCAATAATGAAAACATTCTTCAGTAACATACTAACCTTATTGACCCTAGTGTCTTGGTATCCTAGGCAAAGTATTGGATGAGTAGACAGCAATATTGAGAGAACTATGATCAAAATTAATAGGGTTACACGCATATAAGATTACCCCGTTGGTAGAAGGAGATCACCATCACCATAAACTACCATTCTTCCCTGTCCTAGTGGTGTATTATATCCTGTGTATAATACGCAATCACTAAACCTCACTCCCCAAACCTTAATTGCTGCATAATCTAATGCTTCATTAACATCTCGCTGATTCGTATAGTACCCGAATAGGGCACTATAGAATTCTACTGCAAAACTGTATAGGGGATAAGCTGCATCTGAACCCTCTGTAAACTGTGGATCTGTATTAGTAAGGTAAGGGGCTGGTCCATGGAAACCTATAAAGGTATAGCCGTTACCATCAGGGTTAGCGTAACCATCATTACTTAAATCATTTGTATGTAGCCAAGCCAAGGGCATACCGTAGGGAGTTCCCGACCAATGCCAATCACCAATAACATCCCCCTGTCTACATGACCATAGGAAGGTGAGGACTACATTCCTACATGCACTATGTGGATAAATATCTTCGTCATGAACATGGTTGCCTGCATCATCTCTAATATACCATTGCTCCTCATAGAATATGCCATGCCATACATATTCTGAGTCGCCATGACCTATATAGAAGACTGTATCATCAGAGCCTGCGTCATCAAACGCGCTAGCTGCCGATAATATGTTATCTGTTGTCGTATCAGCCCCATATAAATCATAAGTTTTATACTCAGCTGCAGAGGCTGCAGCAACTATATGGTCTGCAAGAGACTCATCATAAGACTGCTCATCTGCATCCACATTCCACCTAGACCCTAAGGCTACCGTGGTTTTAGCGAACACAACAGAGGGCACCAGAACAACATTAGCAAGTAACATAATTACAAAGAAGATCAATAGAGCACGTCTCATAATACTCTCCCAACAATTAATATAATCATTGGACACTTATATATCTTTCTACGTTTGATAAAAATTATTTAGTTAGATTTTCAAATATTTTTAATCATATATTTAAGAATTATAATCCCACATCTTTATGAGTATGTGATAAGGCTTTAGGATTCAGGTGCTGACTAACTTTGGCACATTATTAATCAGGCTGGAGAAGCGGGGTTCGAAGCCCCGCGGCGGCACCACCATAAACCATGAGCCGCCGTAGCTCAGCGGGTAGAGCGCCGGCCTTGTAAGCCGGTGGTCGCGGGTTCAAATCCCGCCGGCGGCTCCAACTGCTTAATTCTTTTATCCTCAAATGTAAAGTGATAAACAATATATATTAGAGTTTATAACTAAGTTTGTTTGGATGATGACACATAAAGAGTATAAGTGTTGAGTGATGATGTAGAGTCCGACCCCTGACGGAGGTTCATCCTATCAGGGGGAGGAAAAGTCTTCATCTATTTGGCGCGACAGAAATTCATCATCTCCTATTAGAGGCTTCAAAGGTGGATCGCTAAATATTTTTCTCAAAGAAACAATTGAATTCAAAGAGGAAATAAGCTTACAGCAGCTAAGGTGAAGGCGACATCCACCTTATGGTTTTATTCCCTCAAGAAGACCTATCATTATTATTGGTGCTAGAAAGTCTGCAACACTACCTGGATTAGCTTCTAGACATGAAAGTAGTTTATCTAGTTCATGTAGTATTGCTGTATCGTTTTCTGATAGTATTTTGTTTAGTGTTTCTTTGGCTTTTTCTCGGATTTTTAGTGCGAATGGTAATCCATATTTCCTTCTAATTATTGAGTCTACTTCATTAGAGAGTATGTAAAGGTATGTTAAGACCGTAGCCGTATTCCAGTCATATTTTTTATTGAACTCCTTGTACACTTGTAGATATGGTCCTAGAATGTTAGCATAACCTATGTATAACTCTCTCATTACTATATCCCATAAGCTTGAGGAATGAAGTATATCTAATAGCGTTATACCCCTCCTTCTAATCTTAAGCTCATAGAGTGGGTCAAAAACTTCAGGTAAACCCCAATAATCAAGTCTACCGAGATATGAGGGATTAGCCTCTCTGATAGCCTTATAGAAGTAAATTGCATCATCCTCAGTAGATTCTCTAATAATCCTCATTATGATACCACTAATCTTATTCAAATCTATAAGCCCATAGGCGGTTATCACTGATGAAGTGGCAACAACTAATGGAGCCATTAATGTAAGTGTACCAAGATTCGTATTACCCCCTTTATGCCACCTCTTTGCCTCCCGCACTCCTTCATAAATTAATTCTCCTACACCTACACCCCAATAATCTACTATATGTAAACCAAGAAAATAACCTCTCTTAACAGCTTCACTAATAGTTGGTATAACAGCAAATGATGATACTATAAAGTGTTCAAAACGTGTATCAATATCATCCTTAAATCTATGTACATTACCCGGCTTAGGTGAGGCTGTAACCTCAAGTGCTAATGAGGTACAAGCAGCAATAACAACTCTCTCCAATTCATCATTAATAATGTTTGAGTATTGTTTCATAGTTAACCACATTACCCGTAGACTAAGTCACATAGCTTTGTAACGTAATAGGTACAGTACAGTACTTCAATAATACTTAATGTTAAGCTTTACTTTAAACAAAAAGAGTGTGCTAGGACTTCACTATTAATTTTAATCTCCTTATTAGTATTGATGAGATGTAGTTAGATGGCACTATTGTTATGATGGTATGTAATATGTT
>Ga0190367_1000566_pt1 | contig 25858 bp, 22 predicted proteins | sample 4872181011_MG_FD_171838 | JGI IMG/M metagenome (GOLD analysis project Ga0190367, IMG submission 171838) | Hydrothermal vent microbial mat bacterial communities from Southern Trench, Guaymas Basin, Mexico - 4872-18-10-11_MG | ecosystem: Environmental > Aquatic > Marine > Hydrothermal vents >...
TGAATTAGAGGGTAACCTACAAGAACCATTATGTATGAGAGGGCAGGAGCGAAGAGAAAGTAAGGTAAAAAACGTTGTATTCTCACTCCGAGTGGGGGTTTAGACATCCTATCCCACTACTCCCTTTACTTCTTTAGTTCACTGTCTGGAAGTGGTAATGGTGCACCTGTTTCTTCGAATAACTTTTGTAGTTTGGCACCAAGCTCCTCAATAACCTTATTTATGTCCTCACCTTTTAGTACTATTCTCTCAAAGGCATCACGGTAGATCTTTGTGAACTCTCCTCCACGTGGTCCAAGGCTTGGTATCATTGCTACTATAGCGTCTTTTGCTCCTGTTTGTGTTACAACTCCCTTAGCTAGTATCTTTAAAGGCCCTGTTGGTATTGCTCCTGTAGCTTCTACTACTGTTGGGAAGAACCCTGTGTTCTGTAAAACCTTTACTTGCACGTTTGGTCTTGTTAGGTATTCTATTAGTGCCCAAGCCTCATTCTGGTATGGTGCATTCTTTGGTATTGCTAGTCCTACAGCTACTAGTATAAATCCTCTACCTATAGGACCTCTAGGCACTGGTACTACAACAAACTGGTCAGGTTTTTCTCTTATTGCATCTACTATTCTAGCTGTATGATCCCATGCTATCCATACTTCCTCTCTTAGTAGTGGCTCTGCCATTGCATCCCAAGTAGTGCTTGCTGGGTTAACATATTTCCATAGCTTCTTAAGGTACCCCCACATCTTCACGGCTTCGGGGCTATTAAACTTTAATACTTGTGCACCAGTGAATGATGGGTATAGGTATCCGTGTAGGAGTCTGTGGAATAATCCTTTTGGTCCTACCGGGAATCCTAGTTTTGCGTCACCAGTTTTCTCCATAAGGTTCTTTGCCCAAGCTAATAGTGCGTCATAGGTCCATTTGTCTGTGCCTTTGATTACGTCGTCTACTGTTAGTCCTTCAGGTAGGTAGTCGAATGCCTTCTTATTTATCACCATTACGTAGGTTGCTTGCATCCATGGTATGTATGCTTTTATGCCATAGAGGTATGAGTACTTGTCTAATGTTGATATGAATGTCCTTCCAGGTAGTGTTCCTAATTTCTTAAGGTCCTCTAGGAACCCTTTGGATGCAAATAGGTCCAAGCCTCCATGTAAGTCTCCTACAAGGCTTATTGTAACCTTTCCTGCCTTCATCTCCGCCTCAAGTCTATCAGCCAACTCAGCATATGATGGGGTAACAAACTCTACTTTTACACCAGTCTCCTTAGTAAATGGCGGGAGCAACTGGCTTAAAACAAACTCCTTCTCCTTTGCAGGTGCAAGCTGTGTTGAAGCAAATATTATGGTTACCTTCTTCAGAGGTTTCGTAGGTGAGGGAGCTGTTATAGTCTTAGTAACCTCCTTGGTAACAGTTACAGTTTTAGTTACAGTTGCAGTAGCACCTACAGTTGCAGTCTTAGTAACAGTGAGAGTTTGAGTCACTGTTGCAGCGGGTACCGCTGGTTTAGCAAAGTATCCTATTGCACCAGCAATTATTGCCACAATAATTACTACAGCTAAGAACATTGTCATAGGTATGCCTTTAGGTTGAGTACTCACAAATCACACCTCTCATTTTATGATAAACACTTCTAGTTTATAAATGTAACTCTATTAGCATCCTTTAATTAGATTCAAAACTTTTATTACCAGTAAACTTTTTATTGTTCGTGTATATTTTTTAATGTGGGCTCCACTATTATCCGGTACTGGTGATTAAGTGTTGGCTAATGAGGCAATCGATGTTCTAGAGAGTCTAGGGCTCTCACGATATGAGGCTAAAGTATACCTTGCACTATTGAAGCTTGGTGAGGCAACAGCCCAAGAAATAGCAGAAGAGGCAGGAATACCATACTCTAAAATACATAGTATTCTTAATGCACTTGCTAATAAAGGGTTAATAGAAATTATACTCCTTAGACCTAAAAAGTATAGACCTATTAATCCTCAAACAGCCTTAACCGTCATAGCTAATAAGCTGAAAGAAAGAATAGATAAAGCAAAGGAGATCATTCTCTCTCTTGCCCTACAGTATAGGGAAGCCCCCAAAATAGTCGATTTAGAATTCGGTGTAATACAAGATAGAGAAATTCTAGAAGTATTAGCAATATCACTAATTAGTGGTGCTACCAAGGAGCTTTTACTCTCAGTACCGATAGATTTCGCTCTTAAAGTAAATCATATACTTGAGGAGTTAAGGGACAGAAATATACACATAGCTCTAAATGTTTATAATGTAAGTAAGAGAGAGGAGCTCGAGAAACTATATAATGTAGCTGATGAAATAAGATTTCGAGAATTCCCTAACGCATTCCTTATCGTTAAAGACTTTAATGAGGCGGTATATTCTCCAAAAATCCGTATAAGAGACAATGGAAGTCCTTTCGGTAGCCTTCATATAATTGGTGATGACTTAATCTATATATTCTCAAGCTTCTACTATCACCACATATGGGCATTCTCTAAAATATACAAGGCTATAGAGTATGAATTTAAAGAGGGCTGGATAAGAACATACGTTCACATATGGACTGTTCTGGATACAATTGAAAGATTAATGGAAAGGAAGTATAACATAGAATTAGCTGTTAAAGGGTATTGGGTTAAATCAGGAGAACCTGTTAACATAAAGGGTAAAGTAAGAAGGGTAGTCAGATATCTCGAGAGAGGGCTTCACTCTGTAGAAATTGAAGCTAATGGTTTACTATTTAAGATTGGTGGTTATAGAGCGTTAATAGAGGATATTGAGGGAAGAGAATTCGTTATAAAAGCTAGTCTTAATAGATAGAGGTGTAAATCCTGATACCACATGTCTTAGGCTATGACGATCCTTCACGGGTAGCCGAGATATTAAGAGATGCCGATATTATAGTTGGTATACCCAGTAGGAACACTGCCTCAACAATAGCCTATGTTATACTCAATTCTATAGAGGGTTTAGGAAAATACTTTAGGGAGTATAATCATACAATACTTGTTTGTGATGGCCTATCGAACGATATGACAGTAGATATCGTGAAAACATTAGAAGGTAAATATAAAGAGATAGTAATAGTGCCTAATGTGAAGTCTCCAGGTAAAGGTGGCGCCTTAAGAACAATATTCGAGCTGATGATTCAACTCTCAGAGGCAAGGGCATTAATTCTAATAGATAGTGATCTTAGAAGTATAACTCCAGAGTGGATAGCTCTTCTAGGATGTGGAGCACTAGATTATGATCTTGTAACACCAGTATATCAGAGACATAAGTATGATGCTACGATAACAAACTTTATCGCTAGACCGCTAACAACTATGCTTTATGGATTAGACATAAAGCAACCTATAGGAGGAGATTTTGGGCTGAGTAGGAGACTGGTAAAGCTTCTAGCCGATTCCCCTTTGTGGACAGCACATCCATGGTTCTATCTTTTCGGCGTAGACATTTTTATAACACATACAGCATTAGCCAACAATATGAAAATAGCGGAAGCACAGCTCAAAGCAAAAATACATGAGGCGAAAGATCCATCAATAAAATTAGGAAACATGTTCAAAGAAGTTACTGGGGCACTATTTACTCTTATGTTTGAATATGAGGACGCTTGGTCTAGTAACATTCCACAAAGTATTACTAGCCCACCCTTATTGGATGAACCTAAAGTGCCTAGCATGAAAGCTTGGGAAGTTCAAGTATCAATAGAGAATATCAAGAGAAGATTTATGAAGGGGCTTGAAGAGTTCAAAAAGTACTATGAGAAAATCCTAGATAAAGAAATAGTTGGCAAACTCTATCAAGGGGATGTAGTCAAGAACGGAATTGATTCAGAGTTATGGATATACATGCTTTTCGATTATGCCACAGTCTACAAGAGAGAATATAATACAAGCAGAAGAATAAGAATTCTTGAATCACTATTACCATTATGGCAGGGTAGACTCTACAACTACATTATTAATGTAGCTAACTTAGATGATGAAGAAGCAAGCAAAATAATAGAAATGGAGTGCAGGGAGTACTTCAAGCGTAGAAATGACTTTGTCACAAAATACTTAGGATAGGATGAATGGATATATAGGCACACCCTCGGTTGCTCCAGTCGTCATCATTTACTTCAGAGACCCTCTTACTCCCCATCGTCATTAGGCTAAATAATACCATCAGGTTAGAGTATACTATTTAATTTAATCGTGTTCTCTTATAAACTATTGGACACAAATTGGATGTCATCGCCATCCTTTCTCATCATACCTCTTATTCTTTCTCAGTGAGTGCGTAACTTAATCATCCATGTAATAGTATTATATACTGCATACACTTATATCTAGTTTACAATAATCCAGTTAACTATTTTTAAGGTGTGAAACCGCTCCTTAAGGTATTTAATAGTTTATCTACGCTTGCTTTTATAGTGTGAAGCACTGATATTATATCCTCTATTTTACTCCATTCTTTCTCGTATACTGGTCTGAGTCATGAATCAAATATTACCCTTCTTGTTACTATACCTGCTCTAGCCATGTATTCCAAATGTGTATGTACTGTTCACCTAGGTACACCTAAGATATGCTCTAACGCAGAGACCGGAAGAGGTTTTCCGCTGTAGCTAATACTAGGAGTATCACCAGACTAGTAGGATGCATTACTACTAAAGATAATGTGTAGGATGTCATCATCTGTAAGCTAAATGTCTCCAATGCTAATGGTAGGACGCTCTCCATACCTGTAATTAAGACTACTATTAGGGATACTATTTCTCCTATAGTTCATTTTGACATTTTTGAGACTAAATATGTTAATTCACATAAGAACACTATGAGTAATAGCCACACTCCATAAAAGTATCTATTGAATAGCCTTTTGGGGGACAAGATATATGAATGTTGGTCTTAAATTGAAGAGTCCCAATATAACATAGGCTACTACCACCCCTATTATGAGGAATATCAGCGTTATAATCCATGATAAGATTTTAGTCCTCTTATCTAACAGCGTGAGAATGGAGACGCTAGTACTTTTTAGGCTGTCTCTTAGCCAACTACTATAAGTAGTGATTACCTTTCCCAGTAAGGATACGAGCATTACAGCTCCTATGGAGATAGCGTAGTCGACATATTCACTAAACGAGGTTATAGATTTAAACACGTAGACTTTGAAAAGACTATTTAACACTAATCCTAAACTAAAGCACAGGAGGAATAAGGAGTAAATGATAACCAATACTAGGAATGATCTTCTATAGGCGAGAGCCTCCTCCATAAACTTAATGGCTCTCCTTAAACTCTCATCTTCAACTCTTCCCATACTTGACCCTGTCCTCACTTATAGTTTAAAGGTGTTAATAAGGAATGATTTTTTGTCGGAGTTTACGACAACTAATGAGACATGCTGTACTCCTATTGTGGGTATGAGAATGAAAACGAATAATTATCTTGTACTTGCTTTCTTGTCTCATTTATGTTTTGATAGTACTCGGGGAATACGATTATAGAATTCTACAAGCTTAGCTAGCGACCATAACTCAACATACTCATTTGGTCCGTGTATGTTTCCTCCTACTGGTCCAACATCTATACATTGTATGCCTAATGGTGAAAAGTAACGTGAATCGCTGGCACCAGCCATTTCAACTGTTCTAGGCTTTAAGCCTAAACTCTCTAAGACTTTTAGTGCACGTTTAACCAATGTTGAGTCTTCAGGTGTGTATAGGTATCCACTACCGCCCTTAACTGTTATCGATGCTTCTACACCTAGACATTTAACCAACTTTTCTAAAGCTTCCTTTACATGGTCTATTTTATCTGTCATAGCCCTAATATCCAAGTATAAAATAAGCTCGCCCCCTCCATAGAAGTACTGGTTTGGTGTAATTGTCACACCATAGTCGCTTGGAAGCTCTGTTCTAATGTTACATCTCGTTAGTGGAAGTACTATGTCTATAAGCTTGGTTAATCCTAGGTCGACTTCCACTTCTTCGCCATTAGGGTCTTCTTTGACGTAAACTACTTCAACCCATGAGGGTAAGACATTAGATTTAACGAAGCCTCCTCTGACACTAGAAGCATATAGTTTGTTAACTCTGAGATAGTGTGATGCAGCTATGAGTGGATGTGTATCAACACCTGGTGTAAAGTATGCTGCATGGTAGGTCTCCATAATTGATGTCTTCAATGTAAATTTCTTAGTAAACCTTAGGCCCTTGATTCTTTTGGGTATACTCTTAATTTTTAATTGTACTTTGAAGGCGTTTCTCCTCCTAACAATAACGTCAAAATCCTTTCCATCTCCGTTGATGACGAAATCGGGCTTTAAGTCTTCACTTAGAAGTTTATCTTTGAGCATTTTTGCACCATTGTATCCGCCTATCTCCTCATCGCCTGTAAAAGCATAGACTAAAGTAAAGTCTTTAACGAAGCTCTCTAGCTCTTTTAGGGCTATTATCATGGCTGCTACATTACTCTTATCATCGGCTGCACCTCTACCAAAACCTTTACCATTAACTATGGTGAGCTTAAATGGGTCATATTGCCATTCCTCAGGCACTACGGGCACGGTATCAAAATGTGCCATAAATAGTATTACTGGCCTACCACGGCCAATACACCCATATACCGTGTAGAAACCGTTGCTCTCGATTATCTCTGCATTCAAGCCCACGTCCACTAATGTATCCTTAATGTACTTTGGACAGTCAATACTAGGTTTTTCACCTCTATCAGGGTCGTTAACGCTCCTAATTCCAACTAAGTTTTTAAGTAGCTCTATTACCTCCATAATGACTCTCCGATAGTGGATTAGGCCAAATTATATTTTAAACTTCCCGGAGTATATTGGATGATAATATTTTAGTTGCTGAATGAGATAAATTATAATTATGGAACTGTTTATTCAAAGTCCATTGCATTATATATCTCTGGTGGTAAACCAGGTACATCCTTATCCAAGTAGTACTTGCTTTCCTCTATTTGCGCTTTTAGTAGTGCCTTGAACTCTTCCATCGACAGATATGTTGTTGGATCTAATTGTTTAAGTCTTTCCTGTGATAGACCTGGCACCTTTACAGGTACTAAGACTTTTTCGCCCCAAACTGGGTGTGGCTTGTACTCTATTGCTCCTCTAACGGCTTGTAGTATGAATAGCTCTGTCTCCTCTATTGATGGTTTTGTTCCGCCTACAGGTCTAGGTATACCATTAACTTCTACTAGTATTGGCTCTGGAGCCATTATCGTCTTATTTCCTAACTTCTTTTCAACCCATCTATACTTCGCTATAATCCTACCAGTTGTATTAGCCATGTAGACTTCTATTGGATTCCCTTTCTCTAATCTTTTCTTTAAGAATTGATAGAATCTTACTACATGGGCTGTGTTCGGAACACCCATTGTGAATGGCTTGGCGTATCTTGCTACATATCTCACTTTACCTACTACTTCTTTTGACTGTGCTGGATGGCCTATAGTTCTACCGTCAGCTAATACTTTTGCTGCGAATGCTGGATCTGTTATTTTAACCCATGCGTAGTCTGTGAAGTATCCTGGTGTAAGGAATATTGCTACATTAAGTGGGCCGCTTGATACTATGTCTCCATCAAAGTATCCTGTGTCTTCTAAGTATATTACGCTTCGTGAGTTTTTGTTTGGTGCCCCAAAGTATCGGTATGTTTCTCCCTTAAAGCTGGGATACCCGTTCTCATCGAACTCCGTATTCTCATGTAGTGCTCTAGGGCTCGTTGCAGCATTCCACATAGCCTCCTGGTCTGGTGTTAAGTCTTCAGTTTTAGTCCAGCAGCCTCTCTCAGAGCCATAAACTCTATCTTCACCTATAGCTATTATATCGTCATTTTTGATTACTTGGTCTCTCACGTACTCTAATGGATTTATACCAAATTGTTCAATGTAGATTTTTGCATTCCTTGAAGTCCAAATATACATCCCATGAGTCGATTTTCCTGATCCCGTGAGACCCCATATTGCCATTACCACACGTTTCCACCTGCCTTCAACAGTCTCCACTGTAAACTCTCTAAGTGATGCATGTTCCCCAGTACAACCCCTCTTGTATACATGAAATATCCAGTGTGTTAATGCAGCCTTCTTAACCTCACCTTGATACGAGGATGCTGTTATTATCGTGAAGTTGTGATGAGGAAACCTCATTACCATTAGCATTCTATCGGTACCTGGTATCTTAGGATTACCTAAGTAGTGTGGTATAACGAAGATTTCTACATCGGGCTTCTCATCTGGAGGTGCTGGAAAGACTAATTGTTTCCAACGATATGCTATATCTGGGAACTGTGGGTCAACATAGACTGTTGTATGCATTTGCACTCTTGTGCCAGGCTTACCCAGATAGCCGTCGACTTTTATTAAAGGTCCTTGAGCTAATATATGCTCTAAAACTCTAAGCATTAATAGCTTGTGTTCATATTTTATCTGACTATCATCTTCAATTACAACAGTGTTCGCAGCAGACCTACTCCAAATATTGGATACCCAACCCCATGAACCATTCTTATATTGCACTCCATACATTTTTGCTCTATCAAATAAGTCAGGTGGATTATCTAATATTGCCTTTATGCCTACTTTCTCTTTATATTCTATAATCCTCCTAAATGTTTCTTTAAACTCCTCTGGAGTTATTTCGTCTAGTGACGGTATAAGCTTCGGCAATTTACTTAAGCACCCTTTAACACTCTATATAACCTTTTCGGGTTAGTAAAAACCAAATACATAATAAATTTTACTTTTTACTGACATATCACACTAAATAAGATAGCTAGAGGAATCCCATTGATGGGTGGAACATTTTTCGCAGGTGTCATAAGAAGTTTAAATACTTGTTTTATAGTTTTAAGTTACTTCACGATATTATTACTCTTTCTGTGCAGTGGCACAAAATTTATATTTCTGAGCGATAGCACAGAAATACAGAGGTGAGAAAGAATATGGCTTGGTTTCCAGGATTTGGAGGATGGGGTTGGAGAGGAGGTAGAGGAAGAGGAGGATGGATAGGACCATGGCCAGGTAGAGGACCATTCAGCTATTTACCACCATGGCAGAGACCAGGCTGGCTCTTTGGCAGAGGAGCATGCTGGTGGCTCTTTAGATGGCCTTGGGGCTTGAGATGGTACTATCCATGGTATGGCTTTAACCCATATACAATGTTCACACCATACTATTGGCCAATGCCATGGACCAGTTATTACCCATGGTACCCGTGGTGATAGCCATGTATCCATGGTATTACACATGGTATTATCCTTATATGGGATTACCTTTTGACCCCTTTACACTAATGAATACAATGATGTACTGGATGGTGTGGCCATACTACTATGCTTTAATGTTTGAAACATACAAGGTAATGATTGATACATGGAGAAAAGCACTTGAAAGCTTATCCAAAACAATAACTCCAGCATCAACAGCGCAATAAATTACACTAAAATGGAGGTGATAATATGAGTTACTTCTGGTATCGTTGGATGAGAAGAATGATGTACTTTATGCCACCTCCACCACCAATGCCACCTTTATATCAGCCTCAGCCACCTCCACAGCAGCAAACAAGTCAACAATATACACCACAAACTTCACAACAACCACACTATGCGGGATATCCTAGCTATCCATCATATCCTTACATGATGCCCCCACCGATACCACCAATGCCGCAAACACCAGAAGAAGAGCTAGCAATGCTTGAGGATTACAAGAGAGCATTAGAAGAAGACCTTAAAGATCTACAAGAGGAGCTCAAAAGCGTCAATGAAAGAATAAAGGAACTAAAAGAAATAATTAAACATAAACAGTCAATGCCGACCTGAGGAAGACCCTTACATCACCTTAAAAATACACTTTATTTCTCTTTTTCTTCATCTAATGTATAGTAATACTAATTTACAAGATTACATTCTAAGTCTATTGTACCTTAAAATACAAAAGTAATAACTGGTGTGAGAAATGTATGAAGAATTCAAACAACTATTAGAATTAACTCAAGAAAGAATGGAGAAAATTAAGTATAAAATTATGATAGTTAGCGGTAAAGGCGGTGTAGGTAAAAGCTTCATAGCCTCATCGTTAGCTATCGCAACTTCTCTTAAGGGTAAAAAGGTTGGTCTACTTGATGCTGATATTCATGGTCCTTCAATACCTAAGATTCTAGGTTTAGAAAGACAAACAATAATAGTTGATAATGAAGGTAGTATTATCCCAGTTAAAGGTCCTAAGGGTGTATCGACTCTCTCTATACAATACCTTTTACCATCAGAAGACTCGCCAGTCATATGGCGAGGTCCATTAAAAAGTAGAGTGATATTAGAAATGTTGGCTAAAGTTAACTGGGGTTCCCTAGACTACTTGTATATAGACTTACCTCCAGGAACTGGTGATGAAGCTCTTAGTGTTGCACAGTATATTACTCAAGAGGCAAAGGCATTAATAATTACGATGCCTTCCGAACTTTCAAAGCTAGTCGTTAAGAAAGCAGTAAAATTCTGTTATGAACTTAGGGTTCCAGTAATAGGTGTCATAGAGAATATGAGAGGTTTTACTTGCCCTAAATGCGGCTCCTACTATGACATATTTAGTGGTAATGCTGGAGAGGCTATAGCTAAAGAGGAAAGAATACCTTACTTAGGTTCAATACCAATAGATCCTAGAATCAGTGAATGTATAGATAGAGGCGAACCCTTTATACTTAAATATCCCAATGCCTTAGCAGCCAAAGCAATATTCAAGATTTGTGAAGAAGTAATTAATCGTGTAGAAGGAAAGTGAGGTGTAAACGTCTACGACAAGCTACTCAAGTATCTATGGCCCTGTTCTTTCATGGAGACTAGGTAGATCACTTGGCATAGATCCTTTGCACCCTCCAAAGACATGTACCTTTGAATGTATATACTGTCAGCTAGGGAGAACAGTAAATAAAGTTTCAAAACCTGAAGAAGTTAAAACCCTCATAAACAAGGAGAGAGTAATAGAAGAATTGAAGCTTACTTTGAAAAGAGTAGATTTAGGCTCAATAGACTATATTACGTTTTCTGGTACCGGAGAACCGACATTAAATCTTATGATAGGAGAAATGGTATCAGAAATAAGAAGTCTTCTTAAGGAAAAATGTCCACCCATAGCTATACTTACAAATTCGTCTTTAATATTTAGGGATGACGTTGCAGAGAACTTATGCTCCTTTGATCTAGTAATGGCTAAGCTTGATGCACCTTACGAAGAACTTTTTGAACGCATTAATAGACCCGCACAGGATATAAGACTCTCTAAAATCATTAATGGATTGAAAAGATTCAGAAGAAGATATAGAGGGAAACTAGTAGCACAGATAATGTTATTACGTGATCAATCGCTAAATATCGACAATACAAAAAGAGATATTGTTGAGGGATTAGTTGAACTGGTTGAAGAAGTAAAATTTGATGAAGTATATCTTAATACCCCCTGGAGGCCACCTTTAGTCTCTACAATTAAGCCCCTAAATGTCAATGAGCTAGAGGATATCGCTAAACACTTTTTAAAAGTATTAAGTGAAAATAGAATCCACTACTTCAAAGGAGTTCATGATGTTAAACCATGCTATGTTGAAAAATTAAATGAAAACGAAGTTTTATCACTACTTAAGCGTAGACCATGTAGATTTTATGACATAATAGCAGTATTTAATATCAGGGATCCATCGTCACTTAAGGAATTAAGTAGAATACTTGATCAACTTAAAGAGAAAGGTTTAATCGATATAATACGTTATCAAGGGGAAACATATTATAGAGGAATATGAAGGAAAAAGAAAAGGGATAAAATTAGTCAAAAACTAATACTGCTCTTCCCTTTATTTCTCCCTTTCTAAGTTTGTCAAGTACGTCATTTACTTCTTCAAATTTGAATGTATTTGCTAGGGGCTTTACTTTTCCTTCAGCTACTAACTTGAAGCTTTGCATAATCTCGTATCTCGTAAAGCCAATATTACCTACTACTATTTTCCCTTTAAGAATCCAGTCTATCACCGGTAATGCTAGTTCACCTGTTGGCAAACCTATTAATACTAGTGTTCCTCCAGGTTTTACAGCTTCATAAGCTTGCCTCATAGCCTTTAGTGACGTTACAGGTGTTAATGCCACATCAGCTCCTCCAAGATCTTCAATATATTTTACTGGATCCTCTTTTGTTGGATTAACAGTATAATCTGCCCCAAACTTTCTTGCAAGCTCAAGTTTCTCATCTAACAAGTCTACTGCTACAACTTTAGTACCAAAGGCTTTAGCTATTTGAACAGCGTTTAAACCTAAACCTCCAATACCAAACACTGCTACAAGATCTCCTGGCTTAACTCTTGAAGCATAGGTTAATGCACGATATGGTGTCGCAACGGCATCGGTACATGAGGTGGCCTCCGGGAATCCTACACCATCTGGAATCTTTAATACGTGTGATGCGGGTGCTTTAACAAATTCAGCATAGCCACCGTTAATAGAATACCCTGTATTAATCTGATTGGGACATAAATTCTCACGGAATGTTAGACAATATTCACATTTACCACAAGTCCACCAGAGCCAAGAGAGGGCAACCTTTTCACCAGGCTTTAAATCTTTTACTCCTTCACCAACCTCTTCTATAACTCCGGCAATCTCGTGACCTAGAATGAGGGGTAGTTTAGGAACGGGAATTTCACCATCTACAATATGTAAGTCGCTATGACATACACCTACAGCTTTAACCTTAATCAAGACTTCTCCATAACCAGGTTTTGGTGTAGGAACATCCTCTATTGAAAGAGGCTTTTTGGGCTCATGAAGTACAGCTGCTTTCAAAACAAAATCACCCAGAGAGACTGCTGGAGGTACAGAATTAGTATGTTACAGGTCCTATATATTGCTATTCCAAAACGATCATTAATGCTTACCAAGTCAAGGCAAAATGACTTCATATATTTTATCAGTACATAGGCAAGTAATAACCTACTACCAATTAGCTACCAAAGGTTATAGGGTTATATTGGGTCTTCAGAAGACATATTAATGTAGTTTAGAATCAATTCATACTAAGAACAAATTAAGTTATTCGGTTCAACTAGATAAATTCAAGTATTATGAATATTGTTGTCTGTTCTAAACTCCATATAAGGGGACGAGACCCTACTTGAAGTTGGAAAAGCTTATGGTCAATGAAGAGTATACAAGTATTTTGCCCAGTCTGGGGTGAGTGATAACTAATGGTAGAAGTTAAGAAACCTATTTTTAAGAATGTTCTTCAGATAGCTGTTGTCGTAAGAAATCTTGATGAGGCAGTTAAAAAGTATTATGATGAGTACGGTATAGGACCATGGGCCATATATGATTTTAACCCTAAGACTGTCCAAAACATGATTATTAGAGATAAAAGAGTAGATTATGCAATGCGCTTGGCTCTTTGTTACATTGGAAACGTTCAATGGGAGCTTATTGAACCTAAAGATGAAAAAAGCATTTATGCAGAATTTCTACGTACCCGCGGGGAGGGATTACATCATGTGGCTTTTGCTGTTGACGACTACGATGAAGCCATGAAGTTCTTCCGCTCCAAGGGCCTTATAATATTACAGGGCGGAACGTGGCATGGTCTTACCTACACCTACTTAACAACTGAGGAAGACCTAAAATTCATTGCAGAAATATACAAGGTACCAGAAGGATTTAAATGGCCTAAACCTGATGCAGTCTATCCTCCAGGAGCTAAGATTCCTTGGATAGAGAAATAAAGAACAAATAATACTCTTTACTTCCCTTTATTTTACTTTTTATCTCCTTAGGCACTTTATTTTCTTTGCTGTTTCCGGATACACTGATATGCTGCCTGATGGAAAGTATATGCTATCTATGTATATTCTTTGAAACTCAGGTTCAGCAGCTAGTTCAACATATTCTATTCTTTTTGATAAGTCTTCTGCTTTTCGTCTCCAAGAGGCATTCTTTAATAGGACTCTAGCACCTGATCCTGCAGTATTACCTACAAGCTCGATTTTTTCTAGGGAGACTTCTGGTAAAAGACCTATGATAATAGCACTTTCAGGGTTTAAATAAAAGCCGAAACTACCTGCAATATAGATTTTGTCTATGTCCTCTCTTCTTACATTCAATTTTTTGCTAAGAATTCTAAAAGCTGTTTGTACAGCGGCTTTTGCTTTTTGTATCTCTCTTACATCCCTCAATGTTATTACTATATCCTTTACTGCTCCCTTCTCGCCTTTCCTTAGTATTATATACTCATAACCGTCTTCCCCATAACGTATTCTATTATGTTCCTTAATCCTAAATCTACCTGTATGATCTATTATTCCCGTCTTCAACATTTCAGCAATAGTATCTATTATACCTGATCCACATATACCCTCAGCTCTTGCATCACCTATGATGTTCACTTTAGGCTCTAGACTATTCTCATCTATTTCTATATGGTCTATTGCACCCTCCTTAGCCTTCATACCACATTTTATGTGCCCTCCTTCAAATGCAGGACCCGAAGCTGTTGATGCAGCGACTATTTTTCCATTATTCGTAAGGTAAACCTCGGTATTAGTGCCTATATCTAAGAACAGATATGTACCGTCCCTGTATGCAAGGTCTAATAAGAGAACTCCCATCAGGCTATCTGAACCTATGTAGCCTCTAACTAAAGGTGGGAAGTGAACTTTAGCCTTGGGGTTGACGTTTATTTTTAATTTTGGTGCATCTATATCCAGAGGTTTTCTTACAATCACTTCATAAGGTGAGCTGCCGAGTTTCCTAGGGTTTATGCCAAGGAATAGATGGTGCATTGCACTATTACCGACTACTACCACATCAACTATATCATCTGGATCTAAGCCTCTGTAGTTATATATTCTTTGTAGAACCCTGTTTAGACCATCGATTACTGCTTTGTGAAGCTCTGATACTCCATGCTCCATCGCGTAGGCTATTCTTGAAACAACATCATCCCCAAAAGCTACCTGTGGATTTTCGAAAGCCTCCGCAACTACTACTTCACCGCTTGATAGGTCAATTATGTAAATTGCTACTTTGGTAGTGCCCACGTCAACTGCTAAGCCGTAAACCTTTTTCTCATCTTTATCAAGTACATCAAGTATTTCGAGAAAATTCTCATGAACACGAGTTAGTAAACATAATTCATCAGATGATATTTCAGATAGCTTTCTTAATATATCTAAGTCTGCATTAACAGGTTTCTTGAGAGCCTCCTCTATGGACTCAAGAGTACTAGCATGAGATGAAGTTAAAGTCACTTTACATCTTCTAATTTTAATTACTTTGACTATGGGGTTCAAGTCTACTTTTGGCTCGTAACCCAGTATTGCAAACTTCATAATCTTTTTTACAACAATACCTATAGAAACATCACTCAATACTCTAGTTTGGCATGCAAGCCTATAGCCTAATTTTAACTCTTCCTCTGTTAGTACTCTTCTCTCCCACTCGGTTGGTTCAGTAACCGTGCCTTCCAGAATCTTAACTTTACACTTACCACACTTACCTAAACCTCCACATACACCGCCAACATCAATACCTGCTTTTAACGCCGCATCGTATATACTTGTGTTTTTAGGTGCATCTACTGTTATTCTTTGAGGCATAAAGGTCACTTTAACCATGACCTACCACCTAGTTGTAGAAGGAATAAATAATGTTAGCAATAGTTTATTTTGTAATGGAAGATTTGTTACTTGACTCTTCTATAGGGTTTTGCTAGTGATCTTGGTCCTCTGATTCTTCTGCCAAATAGTATTAATGCTATTAGGGCAACAACGTATGGTAGCATAAGGGCAAATTGATAGGGGAACCATGCTGTAACGACCACTCCTGCAGCTTGAATCCTCAGTTGAAATGCATCAACGAAGGCGTAGAGCAAGGCACCCAATAACATTCTTAGGGGGTCCCATCTCCCTAGTATCACTAATGCTACAGCAATATATCCTCTACCTGCAGTCATGTTATCAAGGAACATATTGTACTGTGATATTGATAGTAATGCTCCAGCAATTCCACCTAATACACCTTCAATAACTAACGCCATGAATCTATACTTATAGACGTTTATCCCTAGGTAGTCTGCTACTAGCGGGTCTTCGCCACATGCTCTTAAATGTAGGCCTATTCTAGTTCTATAGAGCATGAAGTATGTTAATGGTATTAGCACAAATAGTAGCAAGTATGTGAACACTGTTTGATTGAACAATGCTGGACCTATGATTGGTATCATTGATAAACCTGGTATCGGAACCTCCGTTATTAACGTCTTAACGTGGGGTGGAACAGGGCTTACATACCATCCGAATATTGCTCTGTAGAAGAAGAATGTGGCTCCCATAGCTAATATGTTCATTGATAAACCGACAATGATCTGGTCTAGTGCCAATAGTACTGTGAACACCCCGAATATTAAAGCTAGAAGTATACCTATACCCATAGCACTTAATATACCTATCCATGGATCATTAGTATAATATGTTGCTATGAAGCCCACAAATGCACCAAAGAGCATAATACCCTCAATTGAGAGATTCAATACTCCACTACGTTCAACTATTAGCTCGCCCAAAGCAGCCAATGCTAGAGGTGTAAGTATTCTAATTGTAGCAGCTAATTGACCAACTATCATCTCGTACACGTTACTCCACCTTCACCTTTCTTTCTAACATTACTCTTCGTAGAATGTATTCGCCTACAACAACGAGTATTATGAGTAAACCTTGAACAAAGTATGCTACTCCTACAGGTACCTTTGCCATACGATGCATGGTATAGCTACCATTAATTAAGCCGCCCATAAATATTGACGCTAATGCCACACCAATAGCGTTAAGTCTACCCAGTAATGCTACAGCAATCCCTGTAAAGCCATATCCCGGTGAAATCTCAGGTCTCATCTTGAAAACTACACCAGTAACCTCATTAGCTCCGGCTAACCCGGCGAAGAAGCCACTTAGTAGCATTGCGTAGACTATGCCTTTTTCAACATCTATACCACAGTATCTAGCAGTCTCCCTACTTGACCCTATGAGTCTCAGTTTAAACCCCAGTGTTGACCTTGACAACAAAATGTAAACTAATGGTACTAGCACGACTAGGGAGAATAAAGCGCCAGCGTGAAATCTATATCCCGGTATAATCCTTGGAAGCCATGTGTTTTCTGGGATAGTTGGCGTCTCGGGGAAATGTGACATTGGATCCCTAAGAGGGCCATGAAGCATATAGCTTGTAAAGTATATTGCTATATAATTCATCATTATTGTGGTGAATATCTCGTTTATTTCATACTTTGCTTTAAGTATTGCTGGAATAAATGCCCATAGAGCTCCAGCTATTCCAGCGGCAAGCCAGATTAACGGTATCGCTATAGCTGAGGGCAAGTTACTGCTGTTTAATGCGACCATTGCGGCGATGAGGCCTCCCATGTAGAGTTGCCCTTCAGCACCAATATTCCATACCTTAGCTGAGAAAGCTATGGCTAAGCCTAAACTCACTAATAGAATTGGTGTTGCTCTTATCAGAGTTTCAGAGACATAGTTGTAATTACCTAACATGCCGAAGTACAGATAGTATAACGCTTTAGCTGGATCAACCCCAATGAGGTAGATAACGAGTGATAATATGGCTAAGGCCATGATAACTGATATTATGGGGTAGATAGTGTAGATTATTCTAACTTTCTTTGAGTAACCTAGTGATGTGGCCAAAGAGATCTCACCTCTCAACTGTTTCTCCTTTTGACGTAACACCTAGCATGTGTTTACTTAACTCAATGAGGTCAATTTTCTCTACCTGGTCATACACTTTAACAATCTTACCTTCATAGATTACAGCCACACGATCACTTAACTTCAATATTTCATCAATATCTGCTGATATAAGCAATATTCCACAACCTTTATTCCTAAAATCTACAAGCAGTTTATGTATGAATTCAGTGGCTGCTACATCAAGTCCCGCTGTGGGCTGTTCGGCTATAATCACCTTGGGATTTAGACTTAACTCTCTTGCCAATATGAGCTTTTGAATATTACCACCAGAGAGATACATTACTGGGGCTTTAATGCTGGGGACCATGATGTTAAATTTCTCTACCGCTTTTTTGGCAAATGAGTAAATACTCTTAATGTTTAATAGTCCACGTTTGCTAAAGGGCTCCTTGTCATGAACTTTTGCTATAAGATTTTCTGCTACACTGAGGTCAAGAGCTACACCTCTACCTATTCTGTCTTCAGGAATATACGACACACCAAGGTTAATGACATGTTTGGGAGTCTTGTTTGTTACATCCTCGCTTAATATGACTATTTTACCTTCAGCCACCTTTCTTAGGCCTGTAAGCGCTTCAACAAGCTCTCTCTGACCATTTCCTTCTACTCCAGCTATACCGAGGATCTCGCCAGGATAAAGTGTTAAGCTTAAACCTCTTACAGCTGGTGCTCCTCTGTCATCCAATACTCTTAGGTTCTCAACATTTAGTACTGGTACAGTTTTATCTATTGTGACTTCTGCTTTAGCTGACTTGAACACTATTTTCTTTCCAACTATTAATTCGGCTAATTTTTCTTTGCTAATACTCTTGGGGTTGTCTATTCTCGCTACAACCTTTCCTCTTCTAAGGACGGTTATTCTATCACTAATCGATAATGCTTCATCAAGCTTATGGGTAACAAAAATGACAGATTTCCCTTCCTTGACGATCCTCTTCAGTGCCTCAAATAACTCTTTAACTTCTAGAGGTGTAAGAACTGAGGTAGGCTCATCAAGTATTAGTATGTCGGCTTTCCTATATAGTAAACGTAGAATTTCAACTCTTTGTCTAAGTCCTACAGGAAGTTCTTCTATCTTAGCTCTAGGATTAATAGGTAGACCATGTTTTGTTGAGAATTCTGCAATCTCCTTCTCTATAAGCTCCATATCGAGTTTGATTTTCTTAGCTTCCTCACCTCCAATTCCGCCCAAAATAATGTTCTCGGCAACAGTGAATGATGGTATAAGGGTGAAATGTTGATGAACCATACCTATACCTTTCTTAACAGCATCTATAGGTGATTTAAATTTAACTTTTTCACCTTTAACGTATATTTCCCCTTTATCAGGTGTAAGACAGCCGGCAAGTATCTTCATTAGTGTTGTTTTTCCTGCACCATTCTCGCCAAGTAAGCCATGTATTTCACCACGCTTAAGGTCAAAGTCTATATTATAGTTTGCTACTACACCGCCTGGATAAACCTTCGTAATACCTTTCATTACTACTACGTAGTCATCCTTATTTTTCACTACCATCCTGGTATACCTCATTACTAAGCGGACTTAGTGTAATGTAAGCGTAAAAGCCACCTAGTATGTTTTATACAGGATACATATAAAAATTGTTAAAAAATATTAATTTGCTTAAAGTTTGTATTATTATTGTTTAATTTACTTCCATCTTTCTGGCTTCCAGTCTTCGTATATTGGTACTTTGAGTTTGCCTTCTATTATTGCCTTTTCTGCTTCTTCAATCTTCTTTACAACTTCTGGTGGTACTACCTTCTCTTTGAGCTTCTCATTCCATACGAACTTGGCCCAGCCTTCCTTCATACCCCAGTTTACTATACCACCCTTGATTTCTCCTTTTCTAACCATATTAACAACGTATTTTACGAATGGTCTTAGATCCCATACTACACTGCCTATTACAACATCTGGTGCTAGGTCATTCTGGTTTACAATGTTACCGAAAGCGTATACCTTCTTACCTGCCTTCTGTGCTTCCTCACAAGCTTCGAAGACTCCGTACCTCTCAGCATAGATGAAGTCTGCTCCTGCCTCTATTTGTGCTGCAGCTGCCTCCTTGGCCTTTACCGGGTCGAACCAGCTCTCAATAAACGTTACTAGTATCTTGACCTTCGGATTAACCGCTTTAGCTCCAGCACAGTATGCGTTAACTAGTCTGTTGACATCTGGTACTGCGAAGGCGGTAACTACGCCTATAACGTTGGTCTTGGTCATTAAGCCTGCTACCATACCAGCTAGGTATGCTGCTTCTTGAATCCAGTAGTCATATAGTAGTACGTTATTTGGCCACTTTAAGTTAACAGGGCCTGAGCCTTGGCAGAATAGTATATCTGGGAACTCTTTAGCAAGTCTTAATGTTACTGGGTGATAGCCCCAGCTGTGCGGGAATATTACCTTATATCCTAAGTTAATGTATTCTCTGATAACTCGTTCAACATCTGACTCATGTACTTTCTCTGTGTAAACGTACTCTATGTTTAGCTCTTTTTCAGCCCACTTCATAGCTTGATGTAACGCCATGTTCCATGGCTCTTCTATTGGGGTAACATAGATTACAGCAATTCTAACTTTCTTGGTTGGTGTAGGTGTTGGGCTTGCCGTTACTGTTACTGTTTTCGTTATTGTCTTTGGTGGAAGAGTCTTTGTAACAGTAACTGTTTGTGCTCCAGGGGCGCCTACGGTCTTAGTTACGGTTGAAGTAACTGTTGAAGTGACTGTTGAGGTAACAGTGACTGTTGTAGGTGGGGCTTTAAAGGCTATAGCGCCTATGCCGGCACCAATGACCAAACCTACGACTAACGCTATAATGACTATACTTAGCTTATATTGTGCTTTCATGTGTTAGAACACCACCGACTAGGCAACAGATCCACAGTATTAGTAAAGGAGGTTGTATTTAAGGAATTATTAAAAAGCCGGATAATAAGTATTAGATATGGTTAAGTTAACCATATATCAATTAGTTGTAATCGATTATATAAGTTTTATAGTTACAGCGGTTTATGTCACTTTAACTAAAGTCGATAACAAAGGGTGAAGACGTAGCTTCATGATGAAATATTTTTTATATTGCCTAAAACAACAAATTAAGGGTTCCATCAGGGGGTTCTTGTAGTATGAGTATAGAGGATGAATTATGTAAAAAACTTTATAATGCAATTATGGAAGGTGAGGTAGAACTAGCTGAAGAGACAGCTAAAAAACTTCTTGATGCAGGAGCAGACGCCTACACTATTGTAAAGGAGTGTATGATACCTGCAATGAAAGTTGTCGGAGATAAATTTGCTAAACTAGAAATATTCTTACCCGAGGTAATGATGGCTGCTGACGCCTTTGAAGCATGTATGAAGCTTATTGAACCTAAGATTCTAGCTGAGAAGAAGAAAGAGTTAACAATAGGTAAAGTAGTCATAGGTACTATACAAGGAGACATTCACGACCTAGGGAAGAACATTGTAGCATTAATGTTAAAGGCAACAGGTTTTGAGGTCTATGATCTAGGTAGAGACGTTCCAGTAGCAGATTTCATCAAGAAAGCTAAGGAGGTAAATGCAGATATAATAGCCATATCAGCTCTATTATCAACATCTCTACCATACGTTAAGGATGTAATAAAGTTACTTAAAGAATTGAACCTTAGAGACACATACATACTGATGGTTGGTGGTGGCGCCGTAACTAGGGAATGGGCGCAAGAAGTTGGAGCCGATGGATACGGTGAGAACGCTGATGAAGCCGTGAAAATAGCATTAGAGCTAATTAAGAAGAAGAAGGGAGAGTAATAGTATAAGCGGGGGGTTCCACAGTGCTATCATTTTATGATATTCTTAGACGTACAGAAGAAGGCAAATATATGGAGGAGAAAGAGTTCGACTTAAAGGTCATAGCTAAAACTACTAGAAGACTAGTAAAGGAATACGATATAAGATTCAATCGTGAGGAGGTAGTTACATCTGATATTAGTTTAGCTGATGACATCTTTAAAGCAGGGTTCGAATTAGCTCTTGAATCTGGAATATATTGTGTTTCAACTAGAAGGGTCATAAAATTCACTGAAGAGGAACTTAAGGAAGGTCTTAGAACAGCACCAGGAGAGCTTATCGTAGGTGAAGGTAGAGACGCACGTATACTCTATGCTAGAAAAATAGAGGACCAAAGACCCCCAATAATAATGGGCGGGCAAGCAGGAGCACCAATACCAGAGGAATTCTACTATCACATGGCACTATCTTACATGCAAGAACCATTAATAGACACAATAAACCATGGTGGCCTACATAAGATTAAGGGTGTAGAGGTTAGAACGGGCTCACCAGCTGAGGCATTAGCAACAATCTTAGAATTAAGATATTTACGAGAAGCAGCCAAGGCTGCTGGAAGACCAGGAATACACTTACTAGCAGCCGAGAGTAGTAACACCTGTATAGGTGATTTAGCAGTACAAAACCCCGATGGTCTTAGAAAGACAGATGCCCACCTAATAGCAATACTTAACGATCTAAAAACGGATTATGACAGATTAACTAAGGCCTTCACATTTAAAATCTATGGAGGATTTAATGTCGCATTAGTTGATCCTGTTGTAGGAGGATTCCTTGGAGGACCAGAAGGTGTAGCTGTAGGATTCATAGCATCGTACTTACTTAGTAGACTAATATACTACTCAGATTACTATATAATTCATCCAATACATCCAAAGTATGTTAGCACAAGTAGCTTAGAAACTATGTGGGTTTTAAACATAGTAGGACAGGCGATGGCTAGACATACAAACTTCATATTAATGGGTGACGTATGGACAAGTAATGGTGCAGGTTCATATGAAGTCTTCTACGAGATAATAGCTAACACTATAACAAATGTTGTCACAGGCTCACATCCGCTAGGAGTGTCAGCAACTAACGGTAAATATCCGAATGCTAGTGGTTTAGAAACAAGATTTATGGCCGAAGTAGCGCATGCAGCAGTAAAGTTCAAGAGAAGTGATGCAAATGAGATAGTAAAGACCTTCCTAAAGAAGTATTATCCTGATAGAATGGAGAAACCAAACTATGGTAAGCCATTCCCAGAACTATATGATATAGAGACCATTCAGCCTAGAAAATGGTGGCTAGAGCTGTATAATAAGGCTAAAAAGGAAGCAATAGATCATGGTATTCCGTTAGAGTAGGTGTTTCATTATTTTTCTAATCAAAAATTATCCTTAAACTTAAGATTTTTCATAACTTATATACCTTAACATTACACGCGATGTGATGGTCATGTATCTGGATATTGTCGATAAAAGTGAGCAAGGCCCATATATGGAGGAGCGTGAGTTTGACAAGCTACTTATACGTAAAGTAAGAGAATTAGTTAAAGAGTACAATATACGATACGACCCTGATGAAGTGGTCCCTTCTGATACATCACTAGCGAACGATGTATGGAAGGCTGGTTTTACATTAGTACTTGAAGTTGGTGGTTATAATATTTCAACACATAGAAGGATCATATTCTCTGAAGATGAGATAAAGGATGCTTTAAAGAATATACCAGAGTACATAATCATTGGTGAGGGTAGTGACTCACGTATTATGAAGCATAGAGGAATAGAGGATCCCGATCCTCCATTAGTAGAGGCGGGTCCCACAGGAACATTGGTTTCAGAGGATATTTACCTTGAAACAATGATATCCTTTGCCCAGGAAAATTACATTGACGCTATAGGTTCGGGCTCTTTAAGAACGTATAATGGTCGTGAGGTTAAGGTTGGATCCCCACTTGAGGTAAGGGCTGCGGCAAAAATAATTGCTTTAGCTAGGGAGGCTCTTAGAATAGTAAACAAACCCGGACTCCACATAAATGATGTTGCAGCAACAACACCATGGGCTAAAATGATCGCTGTGAATGAGGATTGGGGTATAAGGAGATCTGATAGCATGCTGGTAGCACAAATGGTCGAATTGAAAACATCTTACGAGCATATCGCCTTAGCAGAGTTTATGCGCCATCACGGAATAGTAGTTGGTAATTTAATGACACCAATATGGGGTAGTTATGGTGGAGCCTCACCGGGAACGGCAGTAATAAGTGTAGCAGAACATATCTTCGGATTACTAGCTTATGGAGGGTTAAAACACTATTTAAGTTTAACACATATGTTTAACTGTAATAATACCGGGAGAGAAACATTATGGGTCATAAGTGTTGTAGGACAGGCAATAGCGAATAATAGCAAGATGATAACATTACACGATTGCTATACAGCTACTGGCCCTGGAACAAAAATGATACTCTATGAAGTAGCTGCAGGAGCAATAACCTCAGCTGTAAGTGGATTGCATGGAACAGGAATAGGGTCTGCTGGAGGTAAATTCATGGACCAAGAAACAGGATTAGAATGTAGACTCTATGGTGAAGTTGCTAAACATTCAACACAGTTTAAGCGTAGTGATGCTAATGAAATTGTTAAGAAGATTATAGCAAAATACGAGGATACATTAAGGAAGGAGAAGAAAGTCATACCTGGAAAGTCGTTTAGAGAATTATATGACTTAAAAACAATTAAACCATCAAAAGAATGGTTGCAATTATACTTAGAGGTTAAGAAAGAATTAATAGATTTAGGTGTACCATTATCAGAGTAATAGAAAAACATTATTTTTTACTATCCATACAACTTTATTTTCCTTTCACCATTATACATTACTATCAGGCACTAAACCCTCAGCAGCCTTCACCATAGCAATCACATGTTCTATCGGTGCATCAAATGGAAAGTCACATGATGTAGCTAGTACGTCTATTCCTTCAGCTATCGCTCTAAGGGATTCCTTTATAACCCTCTCTGCTGGCCCCTTAAGTAAGACGTTAACATTATGTATGTTACCTATTAATGCGACCTTGTCTCCTATAATCTCCTTAGCGTAAGCAACTCTAACTTTCGAATCAAATGAGAATGCATTAAACCCTGTTTCAGGAATGTACTTCAGTATTGGATTAGTATTACCACATATATGGAGAGCTGTTATACTTCCTATTCTTTTATTAAATTCTCTATAAATATCTACTAATACATCATTGAAGAAGTCTGGTGGTATAATATCGCATGTTGCTGTAGGTTCAGCCATTGCGACTATATCTACACCATACCTCAATGATCTTCTGGCGTCTTCAATGTTTATTTCTACTAGTTGCTCTAAAGTCTCTTTTAGTTCTTTCTTTTTTCTCCTAGTCCAAATAACCACCCTTTCCGCTCCAAATATTAAGCCAGCCATGGTCATGGGGCCTGTAACTCTATTGAATATGGCTAGCGTATCGCCGTATTCTTCACGCATAATCCTTATGGCATCATACTTTACCTGGAACCTACCTTTATCAAAGAGGTCTTCAGGTATTCTTAGGTCATTTAGATTACGGTACAGTGTTTCATGAACATTAGGGTGTCCATCAATATATCTTATTTTGCATCCTAGTGCTTCTGCTTCGATATTTAAGTCTAGAGGTACTAAGAGTGTTTCGAGTTTAGCTTTTTCCCATAGTAGCATTACTACATTAGCTTGCTTTACTGGATCTCTATAAATGTCTTCAACACTATATCCTAGTATATTAACACTCTCTCTTAGCTGTGTTGTAAGAGGGAAGGCCGTTGGTGGTCTATCGGGTTTACTTCCAGTATAAGCTAATAGTGTTCTACGTTTAGGTAGCATATACCACACCCGGGCACAAAATAGTATAGTAGTTAAGTAGCCTTATTTATACACTTTTATAACAGAGCTTAGTGCTATCCTTAAGGGTTAGAATGTTAAAAGACAATTAGCATGTTAAATGAAAAGCACCAATGACTTTCATGCCTTTAAATACTAGATTATTATACTCAATAACAGCTTCACATGATGGTTTAACTATAACCTTAATACCCTTCCTCTCAAAGTATTCTTTGACTTCGTCATCTACCTCCATTAAGCCATAGTAGCCTGTGCCTATAACTATAGCATCCGCCTCTTCATGCAGTACATCTTCTAGATCTTCTAAGCTTAATTTATGTCCTTCTTT
>Ga0190367_1000567_pt1 | contig 25857 bp, 21 predicted proteins | sample 4872181011_MG_FD_171838 | JGI IMG/M metagenome (GOLD analysis project Ga0190367, IMG submission 171838) | Hydrothermal vent microbial mat bacterial communities from Southern Trench, Guaymas Basin, Mexico - 4872-18-10-11_MG | ecosystem: Environmental > Aquatic > Marine > Hydrothermal vents >...
TCCTCTAAGAAAAACCCATGATGGTTCTATTTCGCCTGGGATTATTCTTATGCAGTATACGAACGGCAGTTTGGCTATGTTCTTGAGGTGTTTTGGCTCTACCTCCATGCACACGCAAGGCTCGAATTTGCTTACGTAGAAGTACGTGTGCGGCACCTGCCTGAGGGCCTCAACCTGCGCTTCTCTAGCCTGGTACACGTAGAACTTCGTGACGATCTCCCCGGTCGTGAGATCCCTGGAGTATACGACCGTCTCCTCTGGGTCTAGCACGTAGACCTCTACGTACACCAAGTCGCTCTCCGAGACGTACTCGAGGGCTCCCAGCTCCAAGTCGACTGGGTGAACTTTCAGCCTCCAGTCTCCAGTCGACCTATACTCCACAAGACGCTCCTCCATGGCCTCGTAGAACGGCAGGTCACGCGCATACACGACGTTCAGGCCCGAATCATAAGCCAACGCGTAGTCAACGACACCCCAATAAGAAGCCGGCAACAACGCCAAAACAAGCAAGACAGAAAGCCACACACGCCTCATATCCAGAGTAGGTTATAGACAAACTGCCAAATAATTTTTTGTGTGCTGTACTCTCTCTGACTCAACCTCCCGCTTAATGGTCGTTTTAGTTAGCCGGCTTAGATTTAAAAAGTTTTGGAGCAGAGTGGCGACATAAATGGCCGACTATATCAATTAGACCAAGACTCAAAGCTTTAAATAGATGAGGCGTTTACTTTAGCTCGAAGAGCGATGTCGGCTACGAGCCTAGTGGCTTGTCCCCGCTGCGGCGGGCTGGGCTACGAGAGAGTCTACGAAGTGCAGGGGCGAGCGTACCGATTCGTTTATCACGGCCGGGGTAAGAGATGCTACCTGGGGCCAGTCAGCCCCGTCTACCGCGTCAAATTTTGTCAAAATTTGTCAAATTTTGACGGGGCTGATTTCGGCCTCCTTTCGGGGAACGGGCTGAGCCGGGGTTGCCGAGTGGACGAAGGCGCCGGCCTTGAGAGCCGGTGTCCCGTACGGGACGCGTGGGTTCGAATCCCACCCCCGGCGCCACGGCCTACTTTACCTTCAGCCTATCGGCTAGGTACGGCGTGATGACTTGGCAGAACTTGGGCACGTCCTCATTTATCAGGAAGTAGAACTCTATGTCCCTCTTCTTGCCCCTCGGGTCGACGTACTTCATCTCCATCTTTGCATCCTTCACTTTCACCTTGGCCTTCTTCACGGCGTTGAAAGGAAGGTGGCACAGCCCCTCGGCCATCCATATCTCGAGCCTTATCAGACCCTTTATCTTCACAGGCTCGAAGGGCATCCGCCGTACATCGTCCGGGAGCCTCTTAGGCTCGTAGGACCTGAGCGACGTCGGCCAGAGCGCAAGTCCGTCCCCCATGGCGTACAGGCCTCCGTACAAAAAACGCTCCAGGAATTCGCCCTTGTGGTGTATGGGTACGGCGCACGGAATCTTTGCCATGTATTTCCCCTTTTCTGTCTCCTGAACCCACCTCTCCTGAGCTTTGAAGACGTTCTCCACGAAGTCGGGCTCGGTGTAGTATCTCCTTATCGCCTCGCACGCCGTGTCATAGTCCACATCCTTTATCCAAAAACGTGCGAACAGCCCCCTTCCGTAAATCACCCGGCTGATGCTGCCTAATATGTCGTATGCGCCAGCCTTGTCGAGTCTGAGCCCTATCGAGAGAGGCTGGACTGTGCCGACTTGGAATATGAGGAGTCTGGTCTTCTCGTCTGGGGTGAAGCCCTCCGGGTAGCTCCTCGGGAGTGTCGAGAACAGCCTTAGAGCCTCCTCCAGCGGCACCTTCTTGAACTTCTGCACACCGGAGCCATCGAACCTGAGGTCCTTCGAAACCCCCTCTATGAACACCGTGAACTTCTCCCCCACACGAGTCTCAGGAGGCCTCGGCACATCCTGGAGCGTGAAGCCCCTCCCCCTCCGAGGCTCCTCAGCTCTGAGGGGGGAGCCGCAGTTAGGGCAGAACTTATAGCCAGGCTCGACGGGCGTCCCACAGTTTGGACAGAACCTAACTTCCCCCACGTTAAAACGTCTTTCAGAACTCCCTTATTAAATGCTTGATTCCAGGGCCTCGATGAACTCGTCCGGGTTTCTCGGGTTAATCATGTACCTCCCATCCTCCGTCTCTATGAGCACTCCGTCGCTGAAGTTCGTTACGGCCATGAACACCCTTCCAAGGCCTGAGCTTCAAGGACTTGACCTATGTGTACGTCATGAGAGACCGAGGGAAGGTCGTAGGACAAGGCTGAAAATTTTAAAGATTTTCTCGATTATTGGCTGTTAGATTGCCGTCTACACTGCTGACACTCGGACTCGTGTTCCTGGCCATCTTGTTGACTCCCATAATCTCCCGTAGAGTTGGTTTGCCTGTCATAGTGTTGGAAGTTCTGGCTGGGATAGTTCTCGGTAAATCTCTGCTGAACTTGGTCAGCTACACACCATGGTTGGCGTTCCTTGCGGACTTCGGTCTGATATACCTGTTCTTTCTTGTGGGCTTGGAGATGGGAATCAGAAGACCGCACATGGAAGGTGTGTTGATAGGACTGTCTTCGCTTGCACTCCCGTTCGTCTTAGGCTATCTGCTTGGAATGGCGATAGGGGTAGAGCCTCTGTTGATGGGAACCCTCCTATGTACAACCTCTATGGGAGAAGTCGCGTTGGTCCTCAGAGAAACCGGTGTCAAAGGTAAACTCCGACACGTGACCCTCGAGGCAGCCATTCTCGCGGATTCCTCAGCGATGTTCCTTTTGGCGGTGTCGCTCGAGGTTGTCGAGGGTACACCTCTCTCGCTGACGGTGTTGTCCATGCTCTTCGTGTTGGCTCTCTTCCTCATACCTGTGGCCATACGAGAGTTCAGGCTGGGTAGGAGACTCGTCGCATGGCTGAAGGATAAGAGCCGGTTCGAATACGAGGTCCGTTTCTGCATAGCTCTCATAGTCACTCTTGCCCTGATGTTCGAAGCGTTTGGTTTTCATACCGTGCTAGGCGCGTTCTTAGCAGGTCTCATAGTCTCTGAACTGACGGAAAGAGGTAGTCTGCTCGAGAAAAAGCTGACGGGCTTCGGCTACGGCTTCTTCATACCCCTGTTCTTCATAGCCGTAGGCGTCGAGACCAACGTCAGGCAGCTCCTGTCCGTCGAGTCCATGGCCATACTCGCCTTGCTGTTGGCCACGGGCATAACGAGCAAGGTTGTCGGGGTCTCAGGTGTATGTAGGCTTCTCGGTTTTTCGAAGAGTGAGAGCCTGGCCACGGGCTTCCTCCACTCCGCTAGGCTCAGCCTGATAATAGCCGGGGCCAGGATAGGGTTAGAGCTCGGCCTTCTTACGGAGCTGATATACTCCGCCATAGTCATATTCTCGATGATAACTGTCCTGGTGAACCCGTCTATATACAAGCTGTTGATGAGGAAAAAGTCCATCGGTAGACGGAGGCGTTCATCCTCACGTACCTCGACTTAAGTCTGCAAATTTATTAATCGTAAATTTACTATTACTGAAGAGCTGGCGGGAGAGGGTTGGGAAGATGGCTTCTTACGACACTGTTTTGAGGATAACTGAGGAAAACATGCGATTCTACGAGAAGGTTAGGAAGCTCAGTGGGGAGAACCTAAACCTATGCTTTCAGTGCGGCGCGTGTTCGTCCTCCTGTCCGCTGACGTTCGAAATGGATCTTCTGCCATCAACCGTGATCAGGTTAGTTCAGCTCGGGCGGGAAGAAGTCTTGAACTGTAAGACGATATGGGTGTGCAGTACGTGTTTTAACTGTACGGTTAGGTGTCCGAGGGGACTGGACGTCGCCAAGGTTATGGAAGCGTTGAGACAGCTTGTTCTCAGGAGGGGGGTAGACCGGATGAACCTCTCAGCCATACCGGACGATAGGCTCAGGGAGGCCCCGCAAATAGCCCTTGTGAGTAGCCTAAGAAAATTCACATCGTAAGGGTGGTCGACGGATGAGGTTTCCCTACTACCCTGGGTGTACGCTGAAGAGTTCAGCCGTGAACTTCGAGAAGACGGCACTAGCGTCGGCCGAAGCGCTCGGCGTGGAGCTCGTGGAACTCCCGAGATGGAACTGTTGTGGGGCTGTGTACTCCCTCACCAGCGATGACCTCATCCACCACACCGCCCCCCTTAGAGTTCTGATAAGGTGTCAGGAGGCTTATAAGGGTGGACTGGTGGACGAGCCACGCCTCGTCACTCTATGTGCGATGTGCTATAACACGCTCAGGAGAGAGAATGCGGCAGTCCGTGAGGATTCTGAGAGACTTAGGAAGCTCAACGAGTTCATGGACAAGGAAGAGAACTACGAGTGCGGCGTCGAGGTCGTCCACTTTCTCACGATACTGAGAAACTTGGGGTTACGGAAAATCTCGGAATGCGTAAGACAGCCCCTAGATGGACTCAGAGTGGCTCCATACTACGGCTGCCTACTCCTAAGGCCGAGAGAAGTGAGCGTAGACGACCCGGAGAACCCGACGATCATGGAGGATATACTGGAAGCCCTCGGAGCGGAGGTTGTGGACATACCCTACAAGGCCAAGTGTTGCGGCGCTTACCACGGCCTCGTGGGAGACGAGGTCGTGGCAGAACTCTCGTACAGAATTCTTCGACAGGCTTCGGAGAGGGGGGCTGACGTGGTCGTCCTCGCTTGTCCCCTATGCGAGTTTAACCTCGGCAGACAGGAGGTCGTGAGAAGGAGGTACAGGAATTTTAAGCCGATACCCGTGGTATACTTTACCCAGCTCATGGCGCTTGCGTTCGGGCTTCCGATGGAGGAATGCGGCTTCGAGATGAACCGCATAGACCCCCGTCCTGTGCTTGAGAAGAAACTTTATCGTTGAAGTAGAAGGAAGACTGATTGATATGACCCGCCCTCCCGACAAAGTGCGGAAGGTTCGGATATACGTGATGGGAAAGAAGTACGAGGTTCCTGAAGGCCTGACGATAATGAAGGCCATGGAGTACATAGGATACAAGTTCATAAGGGGCGCAGGCTGCAGGGGTGGCTTCTGCGGCGCTTGTGCAACCATATACAGGATGGAGGGCGACTACAGGCTTCAGGTTGCGCTGGCGTGTCAGGAACTCGTGAGGGACGGGATGTACCTGACGATGATACCGTTCGCGCCGGCGAAGAAGAAGACGTACGACATAAGGAAGCTGAGGCCGACGCCGAACGTATTCCTCCAGCTCTACCCAGAGATAGCTAGGTGCCTCTCCTGCAACACATGCACGAGAGCGTGCCCCCAGGACATACCGGTCATGGACTACGTCCAAGCGGCCCTAAGGGGAGACATAAAGGAGGCTGCTGAGCTGTCATTCGACTGCATAGCCTGTGGGCTATGCGCCGTCAGGTGTCCAGCCGGGATAGTGCCCTATTACGTCGGCCTCTTGGCGAGGAGACTTTACGGAAAGTACATGCTCCCGAAGTCGGAGGAGCTTAAGAGGAGGGTTGAGGAGATAAGGAGCGGTGTGTTCGACGCTGAATTGGATAAACTCGTCGGGATGAGTGTAGATGAGCTTAAGAGACTGTACGAGATGAGGGTTGTGAAAAGATGAGCCTGGTTAAGGGATACCCAGACTACATGAGGGAGTCCATAGAGCTTGTCGAGAAGACGAGGGACGAGCGTCTTAAGCACATCTTCGAGAAGTCTTACAGGTTCCTGACTCTGGAGGAAAGAGAGGCGGTACTTCACAAGTATCATCCAGACTACAGGGAGGGCGCAAAGAGGCGTGTCAGAGTTGGACCGAACAAGGGGGACCTAATGTACAACGAGATCGCCGACCTCCTTGAGTCCCACTCACTGATAGACCCGAAAGAGATAGACCTCTCCACCGTGGACTACGACCCGGAGATACTGATAATAGGGTCCGGTGGGGCCGGCCTCACGGCGGCTCTCTGGGCCATAGAGAGCGGCATACCGGCCGAGGATATACTCATATCCACGAAGCTTAGGCTCGGAGACTCGAACTCAAAGATGTCCCAGGGAGGTATACAGGCCGCAACCAGGCCAGAGGACAGCCCTGTGGTGCACTTCCTCGACACGATGGGCGGAGGCGGCTTCACTAACGACCCGGAGCTCGTCAGGTGTCTCGTGACGGATGGACCCTTCATGATAAGCTGGCTCATGGATCTCGGAGTCATGTTCGACAGGGCCCCGGACGGGACTCTCCAGACGGACTACGGCGGCGGCTGCTCGATAAAGAGGGTCCACTGCTGCAGAGACTACACGGGCCTTGAGATAATGCGGAACCTCATGGACGAGGTTGAGAACGCCGGGGTCCCTGTGCTGGAGTTCACACCGGCCATAGAGCTCCTCATGGATGATAAGGGTCAGGTAGCCGGGGCAGTCCTATGGAACATGGAGACGAAGGAGTACTACATCGTGAGGGCGAAGGCGACGATACTGACGACAGGGGGTTTGGGGAGACTACATCTGCAGGGGTTCGCAACCACGAACCACTACGGAGCAACGGCGGATGGAATCGTGCTCGCCTACAGGGTCGGATGTAGACTTGTGCACATGGACACCGCCCAGTACCACCCGACGGGTGCAGCGTACCCCGAGGCCATCGTGGGCCTCCTCTGCACAGAGAAGCTCAGGGGTAGGGGTGGAGCTCAGGTAGTGAACAAGAACGGGGAGATATTCGTCAACCCCCTAGAGCCCAGAGACGTTCTCGCATCCATGATAATAAGGGAATGCTATGAGAGAGACATGGGTGTCGTAACCCCGACTGGGATGAGAGGTGTCTGGCTTGATACGCCTATGATAGACATCATACACGGCGAAGGAGCCACAAAGAAGGCCTTTCCAGCGATGGTTAGGCTCTTTGCAAGACACGGGATAGACATAACCCAGGACCCCATACTCGTCTTTCCCACGTTGCACTACCAGAACGGCGGCGTTGCCATAAACACAAAGGCCGAGACAGACGTCCCAGGTCTCTACGCAGCCGGTGAAGTCACCGGAGGGGTTCATGGAAGAAACAGGCTCATGGGAAATTCGTGGCTGGAACTCGTCGTCTTTGGAAGGAGAGCTGGGATAAACGCGGCTGAGCGTGTGAAGAAGGTCTCGGTAGGAAAATTAACTCTCAGACACGTTGAGGAGTATGAAAGAATGTTGAGGGAGGCGGGAATAGAGACTGATAGAAAGGCACCCGTGCTACTCCCAGATTACCGTGGAGAAAGGGTCATCTCACACGAGCTCAAGATATTCTGAGGAAGAGGCGCTCGGCATGGAGCCTCGTGTGGGAGTGTTCGTCTGCGAATGCGGTGGAAACATATCTGACGTAGTTAACGTACCCCGAGTTGTGGAGGAAGCGTCAAGATGGGAGGGGGTGGTGGTAGCTAAAAACTATACGTACCTCTGTTCGAAGCCCGGCATAGAGCTCATAAGGAATACTGTGAGGAGGAAGAAGCTGGACAGAGTTGTCTTGGCGTGCTGCACCCCGAAAATGCATAGGAAGATGTTCGAGGAAAACCTGCAACGTGAGGGCCTAAACCCAGCCATGCTGGAAATGGTCAACATAAGAGAACAGTGCTCATGGGTTCACGCAGACGATCCTGAAGGCGCAACTCTGAAGGCTTTAGACTCCATCAGAGGTGCCGTTGAGAAAGTCAAGAACTCCGTTCCCCTCAAGCCAGGTAAGATGGAGGTCAGGCGTTCAGTACTCGTTGTGGGTGGAGGAGTGGCGGGCATAACAGCGTCCCTTAGACTCGCAGGATACGGGTTAAAGGTATACCTCGTGGAGAAAAGCCCCTCAATAGGCGGTCACATGATAAAGTACCCTAAGGTTTTCCCAACACTCGACTGCGCTCAATGTATACTTGCGCCTAAGATGGCTGAGGTCTCCACAAACCCGAACATAACGCTGTACACGTGCGCCGAGGTATGCGAGGTGTCCGGTGTCCCTGGGGACTTCAAATGTAAAATAAGACTCAGACCGAGGGGCGTCGACGTGGAGAAGTGTGTGGGCTGTGGGGTATGCAGCAAAGTGTGTCCTGTCAAGGTTCCAAACGAGTTCGACGAGGGGTTGGGGGTCAGGAGTGCGATATACATACCGTTTCCTCAGAGCGTCCCGTTGGCGGCAGTTGTAGACTTTGACAGCTGTGTAAAGTGTGGGGAATGTCTGAAAGTCTGTCCAGCTAAGGCTATAGACTTAGAGGACCAAGAAAAAATCGTCGAAGTAAACGTTGGAGCGATAATAGTGGCAACGGGCTTCAAGTTGTATGACCCAAAAAAGCTGCCGCAGTTTGGGTTTGGTAAGTACCCGAACGTCATAACTTCATTACAGATGGAGAGGCTCATGCATGTGGGAGGGCCTACCGGCAGTGAGATAGTGGTTCCAGGTAACCGTAGGCCTGTGAAAAGCGTCGCCTACGTGCTGTGCGCAGGTTCAAGAGACCTGAATCAAGGAGTTCCATACTGTAGCAGGGTCTGTTGCCTCTACGCCTTGAAACAGGCGATCATGCTGAGGGATAGGGGAATAGATGTTTGGGTGCACTACATCGACATAAGAGCTCCTGGCAGGAGGTACGAGGAGTTCTACAGACAGGCGCAGGAGAAAGGAGTCCGTTTCATTAAGGGCAAAGTGGCTGAAATAGTCCCCGAAGGGGACAAGGTCATAGTCCGAGGAGAGGATATGATGATCAACAAGATGGTCGAGAACCCAGTCGACCTCGTGGTCCTGTGTCCCCCGGTCGTCGTAGACCCGGACACCCTCAAACTGGCAGAAATTCTGAGAGTTCCCGTAGACGAGGACGGCTTCATACTCGAGAAACACCCCAAGCTCGATCCCGTGGCGACTAAGAGGGAAGGTATATTCGGATGCGGCATGGCGATGGGTCCGAAGGATATACAAACGACCACGGCTGAGGCCGAGGCGGCTGCCATGAAGGCTGTGGAGTTCCTCTCAAAAGCCAGGGCGATCGAACCTAACAAGGCCTTTCTCAAGCACCCAGACCTCTGCGACGGGTGTGGAGTGTGCGTGGACGCTTGTTCTCAGCAGGCCATATCGATACAAGACGGAAAGGCCGTCGTAAACGAGATAGTGTGCAATGGATGCGGCGCCTGCATCCCCTCCTGCCCAAAGCGCGTCCTAGACCTTCGAGGCCTTACAGAAGAGCAGCTGTACGCCCAGATCAGGGGTATCCTGCGTGATTCGAATGCTGAATGGAAGATATTGGTCTTTATGGAGGAGAACATAGTGTACACGGCGGCCGACCTAGCAGGAGTTGCACGGCTAACTTATCCAAGCAGCGTCAGGGTTATCCCCCTCCCCTCAGCGAGCAGGTTGAGGCTGGAGCACATACTCTATGCGTTCGCCCACGGCGCCGACGGGGTCATGGTACTCGAAGCCCCGGAGAAAGAGGCTCCGCTGGGCAGGGCCCACATAATTGCTGAGGATAGGATCATGGAGTACAGAGATATGATTGAAGATTACGGTATAGACGGGATCAGACTCTGGTTTTCCAGGGTTTATGTACCGGACTGGAGAAAACTAGCAAAGATATTCAAAACCTTCGAAACGATCATAAAAGATGAGGGACATCTAGAAAATGAGGTAAAAAGGGAGCTTCTGGAGCTCTTTAATTCCAACAGCCTTTTCAAACCAGAAAAAATCGAAGGATAGTAATTTCAAGTGTTTCACGGAAACGCCGTCGTCTCTATTCTTTCATGAATCGGTACGCCTCTTTTGGCTATCTCTGTCAGGAATTTCCTAACCTCCTCTGAAGAAAGGCCCTCGCCAGTTATGACGCCCCTGGTCTCTATTTCACCCCTGCCCAACATTAAGGTAGCCACAAGGGCGCTAACATTCGTTAAGTACGAAGTCGCGGTTGCGCCTGGAATCCTTTCATGCGCCTTTTTCAGCGTCATGTAGAACCACATAGTATGCTTCACTTCCTTTCCTCCCTTCTCTCCACGAACTTCCACAACCTCGTATCTGCGCTGATCTATCAGCACACCTTCCTCTATCTTCTTCTTGTACTCCTCTATGAACAGAGGTTTCGGGGAAAGCTGAATTAACACATTCCTAGGAATCACCTTGACTCCATCAACCTCTATGGGCTCCGTGCTGGCTAAACCCATGTTAACTATCTCCTTATCTACCTCCCACCTGGCGTAGGCAACCTTGAAATCTGCGTATCTCAGCCCCTTATCCTTGAAGAACCGTCCCATGTAATGTGGCTCCTCATGAGCGTGGTATATGCACGTCTGCTTGTTAGACGCAACGTCCGGAAACACTTCCTTGAGGTTGGGGAACTCGTACTCCTCAACGCCGCTAAACGGAGGTACAGCCTTAAACTCGCCGTCCATGAACACTACAGGAGAACGCGCTATGTCGTCCCATGCCACGGCGGGAGACCAGAAAGCGATGGGCTCCTTGGACTTAGCATCTCCATACATCCTAACCCTTATCTCGTAAACGCGGTCTAACCTGTCGGCTGCGTACTTTGCCAGTACGTCCGTGAGACCCGGCGTGTACCCCATTCCCATCATAGCCGTTAATCCAGCCTTCTTCCACTCCTCGCTGTACCCGAGCTGCTCGTCTATCGTTTCGTATAACGACGCCAAATCTATGTAGTGGGCCCGGCTTTTGAATGCGGCTTGCATTATTGTGAGGTTAAGCATAGGAACAGTCGCATTAACCACGACATCGACGCCTTCAGTCACCTTTAACAACTCATCGATTTTGGAAGCATCGACGCTGTGCACCGAAACTTTGTCGCTTTTGAGATAGTCGGCAAGTCTTTTGGCAAGCTCAAACCTCTTGTCGGCAACCCTCACCTCATCTACATCCGGACTTTCGACGAGCATCGTACAAAGAACTTGGCCCTGGACACCAGCTCCTATAAGAGCTACCTTCATGCAACTTCCCCTCCAATTAGGAGTTTAAATTTTTTAAAATATTTCGCTTGTAAATTCATCGAGATGGAAACCAGCTTGTATGGATACTCCGGCAAGATTCTGTGGATAGACCTTAGCAAGAATAAAATCACAAGTAAGCCGCTGAGGAAGGAGACGGTCCTACGTTACATAGGTGGGAAGGGTCTCGGAGCAAAAATCATGTATGATGAAGTACCAGCAGGAATAAGTCCATTCGATCCTTCAAATCCGATCATACTTGCCACTGGTCCTGTAAATGGGTTTGTTTTAAGCGGAGCAGCTAAATTCTGCGCAGTCTTTAAGTCTCCTTTAACAGAAGCTTGGGGAGAATCCCAATGTGGTGGGTACTTTGCCCCCCAGATGAAGTACGCTGGATACGACGCGATAGTCATCGTGGGGAGGGCTAAAAGACCTTCATACATCCTCGTTGAGGACGAAGATGTGAAGATCATGGATGCCACCCACCTCTGGGGCATGGACGCACTAGAGACGGAGGAAGCCATCAAGAAAGACCAGGGCAAGCGCTTCCAGGTTCTTTCCATAGGCCCTGCTGGCGAGAACCTCGTCAGGTTCGCGTGCATAAACCATGCTGGAGGGAGACAGCTCGGAAGGTGTGGAGCCGGAGCCGTCATGGGCTCGAAAAAGCTTAAAGCCGTGGCTGTTCAGGGAAGCGGTACGGTCGAAGCGGCCAGACCAGAGGCTTTTGAGGAGTTTAGAAGATGGTTGAACGAGGAAGTGAAGGAGAAGCTGAAAGTACTCAGAGAGTTAGGAACCTCTGCAATTATGGCTGCGACATACTCGACGAAGACGCTTCCCACGAGGAACTGGACAGAGGGGACGTTTGAGGGGTTTGAGAGAATAAACGCCGAGGCTGTAATGAGGTTTGTTAAACGAAGCAAAGCATGTTATGGATGTCTTGTGGCGTGCGGAAAGATTTCTAGGATCGATTCCGGTCCGTATGCTGGAACCGAAGTCGAGGGACCAGAGTACGAGACTCTGTTTGCGCTTGGCTCACTCTGTGGAATCGACTATCTGGAATCCATAATAAAGGCGAACGAGCTGTGCGATAGACTTGGGCTTGACACGATATCAGCGGGGAACGTCATAGCGTTTTCGATGGAATGCTACGAGAAGGGGATACTCACAGACAAGGACACCGGTGGCATAAAGCTGGAATTCGGCAACCATGCAGCTGTGTTGACCATGTTGGAAAAAATAGCTTACAGACAGGGCATAGGTGACGTGCTTGCCGAAGGTGTGAAGAAAGCCTCAAAGATCATAGGGAAGGGGGCCGAAAAGTTCGCGGTGCACGTAAAAGGCTTAGAGCCACCTGGATACGACCCCAGAGGCCTAAAGGGCGTGGCTCTGGCCTACGCGGTCTCCTGCAGGGGGGCGTGTCACCTCAGGCACATGGCTCATAGACCCAACCTAACAGGCTTACACCCGTTCAGGGAGGGGAAGGTAGACCGGCTGTCGTACCGTGGACATGCATCCGTCGTCAAGGAGCTCGAGGACTTTCATGCGGTTGTGGATTCGATGGTGTTGTGCAAGTTTGTGTGTCTTCCGGCGTTAGGGCCGATACTTTGGGACGAACTGGCGACGCTTTACTCTTCCATAACCGGGGTAGATGTGAGTGTAGGACGGTTGGTGGAGATAGGGGTTGCGATAAACGACTTGGTTAGGCAGTTTAACCTTAGGGAGGGTGTGACGGGGCGGGATGACACGTTGCCGAAGAGGTTCTTTAAAGAACCCGTGGACGGAGAGGTCGTTAAGAAAAAGGAGTTCGAGGAAATGCTTCATGAGTACTATAAGCTCAGGGGATGGACTGAAGATGGTAAACCAAAGAAAGGATATTAACGCCTCTTTGAAACCTTCTTGACGGCGTTTTCGAATATATCCAGACCCTTGTTTAGGAGTTCTTCTCCTATGTTTAGGGGCGGGAGGAACCTTATTACGTTCTTGTAGACGCCAGCACCCATTATTATGAGGCCGTTTCTAAGACACTCAGTCAGAATCTGGTTTCTTTCGGATTTGGCGGGTTCTTTAGTCCTCCTATCCCTAACCAACTCGACTGCGGCCATGAGTCCTATTCCTCTCACGTCCCCTATGATCTCGTATTCGTCGTACATCTCCCTAAGCCTACGCATCAAAAGCTCTCCAAGCCTCTCAGCCTCGCCGAGCAGCTTCACCGTCTCGTCTATCACACTCAAAGCGGCGACGCAACTCACAGGGTTCCCGCCGAACGTCCCTCCAAGCCCACCGACCTGGACGGAGTCCATCATACAGGCTCTGCCGACGGCAGCCGCTAGGGGAAGGCCGCCTCCGAGGGATTTCGCCATGGTGACCATGTCAGGCGTCACGGCATAGTGTTCTATGGCGAACATCTTCCCGGTTCTTCCCATGCCGCTCTGGACTTCGTCGTCTATCAGCGGTATGTTGTTCTCGTCACATATTTTCCTCAGCCCCTTGATGAACTCTACGGGTGGTACTATGAACCCTCCCTCTCCCTGAATGGGTTCAACTATGAAGGCTGCCACATCTTCGGGTGACAGATGCGTGTGAAGTGTATCTCTTATGTACTCAACACACCTCATGTTGCAATCCGGATATTCTAGGCCGAACGTACAGCGGTAACAGTATGCGTATGGAAACCTATGCACCCCAGAATCTAAGGCTCCAAGTCCATACTTGTACGGGTGTACGCTTCCTGTTAAGGCCATAGTAAGCCTCGTTCTTCCATGGAATGCGTTTTCAAAACATGCCACTATGCTCCTTTTTGTGTACTTTATCGCCACCTTAACAGCGTTCTCGACAGCTTCGGCTCCGCTGTTCACAAGTACAACTTTCTTGTCAAAATCTCCAGGAGTGATTTCACAAAGCTTCTGTGCAAGTTTAACGTACGGCTCGTACGGTGTAACATGAAAGCATAGGTGCAGATACTTGTCAAGCTGTCTCCTTATCGCATCCAAAACTCTGGGGTTTCTGTGTCCCACGTTCAGACATGATATACCCGTGGCGAAGTCGATGTACACGTTTCCGTCTACATCTCTGATTAGTGCTCCTTCACTAGACTCAGCAAATATTGGTGTGACGTTGTACACGGCTTTGGGCACATACTTCTCCTTGAGCTCCATCAACGCTCTTGATTTTGGGCCTGGTGGAACGACAATTACCTTTGGTACTTCTTCATCGTCCTTGCAGAAATTCATGACAACCAAAAGCTCTCTTGTTGAAAGCTAATTAAAGTTTTGGTTGACAGTCTCTAAATACCAAGCGTCTTGGCAAGCTTTTTATGCTCAGGTGCAACATGCAGCCGCCTCTCCCTCAGTTTTTCAACAGTCTTTGGGAAGCGGTTTAGATCAAGGTGCGGCAAGTACAGAGCTGCTAAGTACTCCTTCTTGAAGTCTGGATCGGCTGCGAGCTCCACGTACCGGACCATCCTCCGCAACTTCCTTGCGGTCTGTCGGGCTTCCCTAGAAAGCAACGCCATTCTCGCCCCGGTTCCAGCAGCGTTTCCAACCTGTTTTATCGTTTCTAGAGGGAATTCCGGCAGCATTCCTATCGTTATGGCGTTGAGCGGATCTATGTAGGTTCCGAAGGCGCCTGCTATGAACACTCTGGTTATGTCTTCCGGCGTTATTCTTAGCCTCTTCATCAGGATTGAGGCTCCCGTAAACATAGCAGATTTTGCCTTCTGTATTTCACGTATGTCTGACTGCGTTATCGTTATTTCTCTTCCAGTCGCTGTTTCATCCCCCCACGCTATCACATACTCCATCATCCCTGAAGACTCACGTACTCTAGGTGAGTCTACGTCATCTCTTATCCTACCGCTTGTGTCTATTATCCCCGCTTTAAGCATCTCAGCCACGATGTCAACAATAGCAGAGCCACAGATCCCTCTAGGCCTCGCGTCGTCTATCGTCAGGTACTTAGGTTCTAAGGTATCCTCGTCTATCCAAACCCTTTCGATAGCTCCGGTTGCAGCTCTCATCCCATGTTTTATGAAGGCTCCCTCGAACGCCGGACCCGACGCGCAGGAGGCGGCCATCATGCCGTTTTTGTTCCCTATGACTATCTCCGTGTTCGTTCCTATGTCTATCAGGAAGCACGTCTCTTCGGACTTGTACATCTCGGTAGCCAGTATGTCTGCCACTGTGTCGGCTCCGACGAACCCCGCTATCACGGGTAGGACGTGTACGTTTCCACGTTGGTTGATCCTTACTCCTAGCTTCGATGCTTCAACGTTTACCGGCTCTGCGACGACTGGTGTGTATGGGCTTATGGAGAGGAACTTTGGGTTCAGGCCTAAGAACAGGTGGTGCATGGCAGTGTTTCCCACCACGGTTACCTCGTATATCTCATCTGGGGAAACATGGGCCTTTTTGCAGGCGTCCGTTATCAGCTTGTTTAGGCCTCCAACCACGGCTTCTTGGAGATTTTTTAACGCTTCAGCGCCCTTCATGGCGTAAGTTATCCTCGTTATCACGTCCTCACCAAAAGGTATCTGTGGGTTCATCAACGAACTGACGGAGAGGAGCTTGCCGGAGTTGAGGTCGAGTAGGTACCCGGCCATCTTGGTCGTCCCAACGTCCACCGCAAACCCGTACATTCTGTCGGCTGTTTCACCGGCCTCGACGTCTATTATCTCACGTCCATCCCATACGGTCACTGTGACCGTCCACTTCCCACTTCTAAGGGTGTCTGGAAGCTTCTTCAGGACACCGTACTTGAACCTAACTTCTTTGAGACCGTGCTGCGACTGTAGAACGGATAAGAGACGAGAAGCGTCGTCCCGCTGGTCGTTAAGGGATGGAGGTGGCATCGTTAGGGTGACTTTGGTCACTAAGGGCTGAAGCTTGACGGGGGTTTTGACGCCCTCAACTTGAAGTCTCTGTTTGCTTCTTCTGCTCTCGTCTGGAACGACTATCACAACATCAGTCTTTATTTCAGCCATACAGGCGAGCCGGTAACCGGACTCCAACTCTTCCCTGGTCAAGTGCTTCCTCTCCGCTTCAGTTACGGGGCTGACAACACCTTCCGTCACGATAACTCTACACTTACCGCAGAACCCCTTCCCCCCGCAGATGGACGTGATGTCTATCCCTAGCTTTCTAGCAGCTTCAAGTATGGTCTCTCCACGTTTTACCTTACCTCTCCGTCCGTCTGGCTGAAAGAGTACGTTAACAGTGCCGGCCATACACCTTGATTTGATGTTGTTTAATTATTAAAACTAAACTTCGAATTAGGCGCATGAATAAGGTCCATTTACCGTAAACTATAAGTAAAGTGTTTCCCCCACAGCTGTGGAGGCGAGAGTCTTTGGGTTTTAAGGTACTAGTTGTAGGGTCCGGAGCTCAAGGGAGGGTTATAGCTCATTTCTTCGATATGGACGAAGACGTCGAGCTGGTGAAGCTGTCAGACGTGGACCGGAAAGCTCTAGACTACTGTGCAAGGTTCTACAAGAAGGCCGAAACTTCCATCGCCTCGGCCTCAGATACGGACGAAGTGTCTAAGTTAGCGAGAGATGTAGACGTGCTTGTGAATGCCGTTCCAGTGGAATTCAACTTAAACCTTATGAAGGCTGCCCTAAAAGCTGGAACTAACTACCTCGACATGGCGTTTGAGTACAGAGACTTTGAGAAGATACTGGCTCTAAACGAGAAGTTCCAGAAAGAAGACCTAACTGCCCTCGTGGCGTTCGGAGTGTCTCCCGGCCTTACGGACGTGTTAGTAGCCTTAGCCGCAGACGAGCTTGACGCAGTTAACGAGGTCAAGATCCTACTCGCCGACTACGCGGACTCGGACATCGTGTACACTACTTGGTCTCCTCGGATATTCCTGGACGACTGCACTAGACCCCCGATGGTGTATGAAGATGGGAGGATAAAGCATCTGAAGCCGTTCGCGGAGCCGGAGGTCATAGAATTTCCAAGAGTCGGCAAGATTACTGTCTATGCTCATCCGCACGAAGAGGTGTTAACCGTATCCAAGACCATAAAAGGTGTGAGGCGTGTGAGTGTGAAGATGGGCTGCGGCCTGATGGACTTCTTCCGAGTTCTGTACACGATGGGCATACTGTACGAGAATGCGATGATCACGAAAAAGAAGGTTAAGGTGGACGATGTGGAAGTAGATCCGGCAGATGTGGTAGTAAGGTTTCTGCCAAGACCAATAACTGGGGAGGAGCTCAGAGAATACATAGAGAAAGGTGTCATAAGAGAGGCTATTACTGCGATCGTTGTTCAAGTTTATGGAACTAAGAACGGTAAAGAGAGCGTTGTAGAGTCATCCACCGTCTCACCGCCTATAAAAGAGATAGTCAATACCACACCGCTGGCAAACAACATATCGTACCCCACAAGCCTATGTGCCTACATGGCTGCCAAGATGATCATAGATGGATCGATAAAGTCGAAGGGTGTTTTATTCCCAGAGGAGCTTACACGGGAAGAGAGAACAGAATTCTTGAGAAGGATAGGAGCCTACAAACCGCCCATAAAAGTTAAGACCACGACCATTTCTTATCTCAATTAATCTTTTTAATTTAACATTTAACTTTGAAAAAATTAAAAAAATTAATACAATATACCTTCACTACTCATCGACGGAGGCACGTCCGTGTGTTCAGCTTCTTTGTCTGCAACCTTCAAAGCTTCATCGAGTATTTCGCACGCTCGATCGACTTCCTCCTCGGTTATTATCAACGGTGGAGCTATGAGTAGATGTGAGTACCACGTCACCACGTAAAGGCCTCTCTTCAACGCCTCAGAAGCTATCCGGTCGTTCATCAAAGGTTTTACAAACTTGTCTGCCTTCACGTTGAAGGGTTCCTTTGTCTTCCTATTCTTAACCGTCTCAAGAGCCCAGAAGTGGCCAATGCCCCTTACGTCTCCTATACAGTCGTGTCTCTCGGCGAGTTCGTACAGTCTCTTCTTCAGGTACTCCGAAACTCTCTGAGGTTTTCCTGTCTCGAAAAGACGCTTGTACTCTTTAACCGCCGCCGGAACTGCGGACAGAGCCACAGGGTGACTTGCATATGTGTGCCCATGGCATAGCACGTTCTCCTCGAAGAAGTCTCTAATCTTTTTCGTGGTGGCAGTTATCCCGACTGGTGTGTATGCTCCACTGCATCCCTTAGCGGTCGTGAGTATGTCCGGAGTCACGTTCCAGTGCTGTATTGCAAAGGGTTTACCTGTTCTATACCATCCCGACATAACCTCGTCTACTATGAAGAACACGTCGTTCTCGTCACACGTCTCCCTCAACATCTTGTAGTACTCCTTCGGCGGAACTATGATGCCGTTGGTTCCAACTACTGGCTCGAGGAACACAGCAGCCACGTTTCCTTCTTCCTTTATCATGTAGTCAACGTACCTTGCACAAACCAAGTCGCATTCAGGATACTTGAGGCCGAAGGGACACCTGTAGCAGTAGGAATCCGGTATAAACCTTACACCCTGTATCGTACATCTAGCCCTTTCAGCCCACCACCTCCTTGGATCCCCAGTCAGTGTCACACTTGTCGCTGTGGCGCCGTGGTAAGAACGGTATCTAGCAAGAATCTTGTACTTCCCTTCTCTTTCAAAGTAGAGCCTTGTAATCTTTATGGCGGCCTCGTTCGCCTCCGTGCCAGAAGTTGAGAAGAAGAAGTGCTCCAGGCCGTTTGGCATAACTTCTAGGAGGGCCTCAGCGGTCTTCGCCCTAACCTCATCAGCAAACCCCGGCGCTATGTACTGAAACTTCCTTACCTGTTCGCATATGGCTTCAACTATAGCCTTGTTTCCGTGCCCTAGATTTGTGCACATAAGCTGGGATGAGAAGTCTATGTACTTGTTGCCCTTATAGTCATATATGTACACACCCTCAGCGCCTGTTATTAGAAGTGGCTGTTTCCAATATTTCTGCGCCCTCCACGTTCCGTAGACGTGTTTAGTCAGTATATTCAAATATTTTTCGTAATCGTTCTCGTCCATGATTCTTCACTGACATAAATGATCAAACAAATATATATTAAGTTTAAGGTGCCTGTGGCATTGCGAAAAAAGAGGCAAATCTTCAAAATCTTAAGAGGGGCTTCTCAGCGTAATGAATAAAAACCTTATTTATTAGTCTTAATTTCTGATGAAGGCTGCCAGATTCTATGGACCCAATACGCCGCTGAGGGTTGAGGAAGTTCCCATTCCGGAGGTAGGTCCAAAAGACGTGTTGGTTAAGGTTAGAGCCAGCGGTATATGCGGCTCAGACCTCCACGCATTGCATGGAGCTTTTCCTGAAATGCCTGTGCCTGTGACCATGGGTCATGAATGTGCGGGGATTGTGGAGGAGGTTGGAGAGGAGGTTACGACTCTCTCGGAAGGAGATAGGGTATGCATGGACTACGTTGTTTCATGCGGTTACTGCGAGTACTGCAGTAGGGGTAACAACAATCTCTGTGACAGTCTGCTGACCGTGGGCTTCGAGCTCGATGGAAGCTTCGCTGAGTATGTATGTCTGCCAGAGAAACAGTTTCTTAAACTGCCCAAAAACATACCTTTCGATGAAGGAGCGATCCTTGGATGCGCCGTCGTGACTCCGTACCACGCTCTGCGCGTGGCAGAAGTAAGGGCGGGAGACCACGTCGCAATATACGGGGCAGGAGGGGTTGGCATACACGCAGTGCAGTTGGCAAGGATATTCGGAGCCAGTAAGTTGATCGTAGTAGAAGTTTCCGAGTATAAGCTGAAGACTGCCTCAGAGCTAGGGGCTGACGAGACGGTTAATGCGTTGGAAGAAGACCCTGTGAAGAGAATAAAAGAGGAAACCAGTGGAAAAGGTTGTGACGTCGTGTTGGTGTTCACGGGTTCCCGCAAGGCGGTGGAGCAGGCTCTCAGAAGCGTGAAGAAAGGCGGTAGAGTGGTCCTTGTGGGGTACTGTAGGGAGCCTGTAAGCCTGGATGCCATGGAGTTCATGTCCAACGAAATTCAGCTAAGGAGCTCCATAGAACACAACAGATGGGAGCTTGCGAGGGTTATAGAGCTCCGAGCCCTCGGTAAGATAGACCTGTCAAAATCCATCACCCACCGAGTGTCTCTCGACCAGGTGAACCGTGGACTTGAGATCCTGGAAAAGAAGATAGGCGATCCGCTCAGAGTCGTCGTAACACCGTAATTTTTTATAATCAGCCAAGCTTTTTTAAGTTAGGGATGGGCTGTCAAAAGCCTTATGAATACACTTATGCGATGAAAGTGAAAGATGCGGGGCGTGCTTCAGAGTTCATTAAGTCGTGGATTAGAGGTGTCTACCAAGGATTGCAGACAGTTGATGATGAAACTGCTAAGAAGATCTTGTCTAAAGCTGGTGCGGATTGTGCAAAAATATACCTAAGTGTCTACGGTAGAGACTTGTCTAAGATGACGTTGGATGAATGGCTGAAGACCGAAGTCGAGATGGGAGGCCAGGTCGAGAAAAAGGAGGAGTACATAGTATACGCGTTTACCCCCTCTAAATGCGAATGCCTACTCGTCGAGGAGGGAATAATACCGCTCACTCCAAAGCTCTGTTCATCATGTTTCACAAACTGGCTCGAATACCAGTTCCAAACGATGACAGGCAGGAAAGTCAGGGCAGAGCTTGTGGAAAGCCTGGCTACCGGAGCTGATAGATGCGTATTCAGGATATGGCTTAAGTAAACCAAAAACTTTTTTAACTTGACAGGAGTCTTCTCTGATTAGGGAATGATCGACGTTGAGCTAGTCGATGTCACAAAAAGGTTCGGCGAAGTCGTAGCAGTTGACCATGTATCATTTAGCATTGAAAAAGGTGAATTCTTCTCCCTTCTAGGCCCCTCCGGATGCGGCAAAACTACTACGCTCAGAATCATAGCAGGCTTCGAGGAACCCGACGAAGGTGAGGTGTACATCAAAGGCGAGTCCATGAAAGGGGTTCCTCCAAACAAGCGTCCGACGAACATGGTCTTCCAGAACTTGGCGCTTTTCCCACACATGAATGTCTATGATAACATAGCTTTTGGGCTAAAATTGAAGAAACTGCCTAAAAGCGAGATAGATAAAAAAGTTAGGGAAATACTGGAGCTTGTACACCTACCTGGATACGAGAAGAGATGGATTAAGCAATTGAGTGGAGGAGAGCAACAAAGGGTTGCTATAGCGAGAGCGTTGGTCAACGAGCCTGAAGTTCTGTTATTGGATGAGCCTCTAGGACCGTTAGATCTGAAGCTTAGGGAAGAGATGATCCTCGAGCTTAAGAGAATTCAAAGAGAAGTAAAGACGACGTTTATATACGTTACACACGACCAGGGAGAGGCTCTCACCATGTCTGACAAGATAGCTGTGATGAACAAAGGTAGAATTATGCAGATAGGAAGCCCCTTGGAGCTTTATGAAAGACCTAATAGTCCGTTTGTAGCTGACTTCGTCGGCCGTAGCAACCTCATCCGAGGTAAATATGTTGACGGGGCTGTAGAAGTCCCAGGTTTGGGAAGCATAGCCGTTAGGAAAAGGAAGATACCTAATAACTCAGAAGTTTGGGTTTGTATTAAACCTGAGAGAGTAGCTATTGGAAAGAAGTTGTCTAGGTTGGACAATGTTTTTGAAGGGGAGATTAAGGAAGTATACTACCAGGGAAAGATGACTATGTACAAAGTGGCAATGCCGAACGGAAATGTTATCACAGTTGTAGCTACGTTTAAGGATACGGGAACGATATTTGACTATGGAGAAAAAGTGAATGTTGGTTGGAACGTAGGTGACACATGGGTGATTCCTCAGGGGGAATGAGCGATGTCTAGTAGGGATCTGCTGGAGACTTTTAAGGAAATTAGACACTATTTGACATTAGTTCCAGGCGTTTTTTGGCTAGTTCTTTTTCTATTCGTACCACTAGCTGTGATGGGCATCTTCAGCTTTTGGAGTATGATCGAATATGAATTAATCCCGACATGGACGTTCGAAAACTATGTGGCTGTAATTACAAGCCGAAATGGGCTTTACATAAAACTGCTTTTGAAGTCTCTCGGAATGTCTGTGGCGGCGACCGTTGTATCGATAAGTATGGCATATCCTATGGCTTACTATATATCGAGGTACGCAGGAAAGTATAAGTATCTCTGGATAAACACAATCATAGCCCCTTATATGATTTCTTGGGTTATCACACTGTTCGGATGGAGGACTATTCTTGGCTACGGCGGATTAATTAACTTCTTGCTAATGAAGCTTGGCCTGATTTCTGAGCCAATAACTTGGCTTTGGCATAACTGGGGGGCAGTGATATTCGTATTAGCGGTGGGCTGGGCACCATGGCTTGTTCTTCCAATATTTGTTTCGCTTGAGAAAATAGATGAAAGCTTGTTAGAGGCGGCTAGAGACTTGGGAGCGTCTCCAATACAGACATTTTTGACTGTCACCCTACCCCTGAGTATACCCGGTCTTCTTCTAGCCGTGTTCTTTATACTTATCCCAACATTTGGTGAATTTGTTGCACCAAGGATAGCTGGAGGTACTTCAGGGGCTATGTATGGAATGGCGATAGAAGATGCGTTCACGAGAATGGCAAATTGGCCTTTTGCTTCGGCTATGACGTTTATCTTGCTAGCGATATCCATAGTTATCGCATTTGTCCTGATACGACGGGTGGGATTAGAAACGTTGATGGAGGCGCTCTGACATGTTGTCAACCAAGCATATATTCAAGGCTTATTCCTACATCTTTGTTATACTCATTTATTTGCCAATTATAAGTCTACTAATCCTGTCGTTCAACCCGTCTCGTATGGCTGCATATCCACTTCAAGGCTTCAGCCTTGTGTGGTGGAAGCACTTCTTTTCGGATCCTATTGCTATCTCGGCTGTAAAGAATTCTTTGATAGCAGCATCTGCTACTGCTGTGCTAGCAACATTGTTAGGGTTGGGCATAGCACTCGTCTTAGGTCGTCGGGCATTCAGAGGAAAAGCCGCCCTTCTGTACTCAATGATAATTCCCATATCGATTCCCTACATAATAATAGGGGGTGGTCTACTTCTGTTGTTTTTAAAAGTCTTTGGCATACCAACCAACATACGCACCCTTATCATAGGCCACACAGTAGTGGCCTTGCCGTATTCCACTCTCGTCCTCACAGCAAGACTGGTGGGATTCGACAGGTCTCTGGAGGAGGCCGCCTACGACCTAGGGGCTACGAGCTTCACGGTTTTCAGGAAAATAATACTTCCGTTGATTATGCCTGGCATAGTTTCCTCGCTGTACATGACGTTCATAACCTCTCTGGAAGATGTGACACTCGCCGTTTTCCTAGCAGGTCCGGATATAACTGTCCCCCTGTTCATCTACGGCAGATTAAGGCGTTTTGAGGGCCTTCCCGAAGCTATGGCCCTATCAAGTTTCATGGCCATTCTAATGCTGTCATTAGCAGTGATTTATCTCGCTAGAGCCGCCAGAACCAAAGAATAGCTTCAAAAAATCTTAATCTTAAAATTTTTAAAGGGGTACGTTGATTATAATCTACTCGGAATGTCTGCGGAGAGACCTTGGAAAATCTACTTGGCCGCCATCGCCATCATATGCCTGCTAGTGGGCGTCGGTGTAGGATGGGTCGCAAAGCCTCCCAAGCCTCCCAAGGGCTGGATCTCACCTGAAGAGTACGAGGGTATGGAAAAAGAGGTAACTATGTACAAGTACCTAACGAAGTACTATGAGTACGTATCGTCGACGACTCCCTCCGGAATGGTTGCAACCCTTGATCAAGCGGATACTCCCTGGGGTTCGATATGGGACATGGTGTCGAGTGGATGGCCGGGCGTGGAGGAGTACGACCCGGACGTGGAGGCACAAAACGTTGAGACCTACAAGCAGTGGCTCACCGAAATACTGGGAAAACCACCAGAGGAAGTTACAGGTACACTTGTGGTGGGTACCTGGGCAGGTCTAGGTCGAGAGGAGGAGAAGTGGTGGAACAACGGGCCGTGGGGCTTCAAAAACATATTCCCGAACGTCGAGATCCAGTGGAAGTATTTTGAGGACGAGCCTGACCTACGAGCGAAGCTCGAAATGGATCCAGAATGGGCCGACATAATCGAGGTATGCGGATCCCAATGGAAACTCATACTAGATGGATACCTAGCCCCCATTGATCCCTCACTGGTGCCACTACTTGCAGAATTCGCACCAGAGTGGCTACTTCACTTCTCGTTCTGGTACGACAACCAACTGTATGGTGTTTGCTTTGAGTGGGGACAGACCTCGATGGCATACAGAGTCGATATATTCGAGGAACTGGGCATCTTCGATAAGTACCCACAGTACTTCGAGGATGAGACATTAGTTGACTTACCGGGATTTTTGTGTGCAGATATTCCAGAACTTGAAGGAAAGATATGGGTTTACGACTCTGTTATTGAAGTACTAGACATTGGAATCGAGTATCTCTCTGGTGTGAGGGGCGTTACCATGCCGATGTATATAGAGTGGACGCTCGACCCGGAGAAGTTTGAGGCGGCGAAGGAAGCAATGTACCTAGTGAAACCGAAGATCGGCAAGTTCTTCACTGGCGTTGAGGAGGCCTACGCGGCCCTGCAGACGGGAGAGGCCGCTGCCGTTATCTGCTGGAACGACGTGTTCGCCGCTGCCTATCTCGGTCCTGACTGGACGCCTGGAACAGGTGATGAAGTCCCGGTAAAGTGGGCAGTGGCACATGGCTCATGGGGATCAGCTTACTGCATCAATTCACGTCTCAGAGAGACTAAAGGCTTCGATCTGTGGGTCGCTGCACACGCCTTCTTAAATGCAGTCTCAGCTCCAGAGGCCCACGCCACTAAAATCTCCGAGTGGTTCTATGGGGCTCCTAACAGGTATGCCTGGGATCTAGCTAAACAATGGTGGGAGGAATGGGGAGAGGGCTATGGAGCAGTGCTTGAAGAAGTTCTTGCAGAGACACGGGTCAGCGACGTACGCTACATGGCGGTAGAATGTGCCTACTGGATGGAGATACCCGACGAAATAGTAAGGCCGTGGGAAGAGTTCTGGCTAGAATACAAGGCCTGATTCCAAAATCCTCAAAATTTTATTTTTTAATTTAATAATTCTTATTTCTAAAGATCTTGAGGTTCAGAGTAGACTTAATTAGGGCGGACCTGGAGTATGTTAAGACTATTCGAAAGTTTCTCGGTTAGAAAATATAGGCAAGACATCAAGGTTCATCGTACACGTGTGTCATTTCATTGTTCCAAGGAGAGTCGATATCATGCAACGTGTTGTTCTAATGACAGCTAAAGAGGCCGAACCCAAAGGATGCCTTTCGCCGCCTACTTCAGTATAGTTTTTCTCTGACTAATTATTCAACCGAGTTCCTTAGCCGAGTTTCCCTGCCTAACAGCATAAGGTTCATATATCAAAACATATCCCCGCTTCTATGCTAAATGCCCAATTTCCAAGATCTCTTACATTTTCACCAGATTGTTGAAAAACTTAAGCGCATAGGCGTTACATAAGATTAGGGTCATGCATTGCACACGCCTTCTTAAATGCGCTTGCCGACTCATTGGTCAACATGTATAAGATCGGAGACTGGTTTGAAGACGCTCCGAACAAGTATGCCTGAGACATAGTTATAGACTACCTATGCCAAATGGGGTCCCGAGTACGCAGAAACAATCGCAGAAGTCATCAAAAATTATGCGCCTTAACGACACGTACTACTACACGGTGGAGTGCAGCTATTGGATAGAGCCACCCGACGAGATAATACAGATTTGGGAGGAGTTCTGGCTAGAGTTTAAGGGCTAACCTTCGATCTCCCCATATTTTTATTGTAAACCCTAAATCTTCAAAAAAGTGTACTCAAGACTGTCAAGAACCTTACTAGAACCTCAACCCGTTTAAGATGGCGATCATCAACGAGGCGGCGGTCAGGTCAGCCGTCGTTCCTGGGTTGAGACCACGGCTCCGGAGTTCC
>Ga0190367_1000568_pt1 | contig 25837 bp, 35 predicted proteins | sample 4872181011_MG_FD_171838 | JGI IMG/M metagenome (GOLD analysis project Ga0190367, IMG submission 171838) | Hydrothermal vent microbial mat bacterial communities from Southern Trench, Guaymas Basin, Mexico - 4872-18-10-11_MG | ecosystem: Environmental > Aquatic > Marine > Hydrothermal vents >...
AGTCCTAGCATTCGCGAGAATATCTGGTCAGCCAATTAGGAGGCACATGCAGGTTTATGAGCCGGATGCAGTCGTAGTACTAGACCCCAAAATATTCGCAGTCCACGACGTAACAGCCGGATTGAAGAGCAGGGGATACCTAGTAGTCAATGAAAAGCGGAAGCCAAGCCAACTCGGATTCAAAGGATATAAAATTGGAGTAGTCGATGCAACGGGAATAGCAGTGGATTTAGGCCTATACTTCGCAGGATTCCCAGCAGTAAATACTGCAATGATAGGAGCACTAGCAAAGGCAACAGGCATAGTCTCAATTGAAAGCATAGTTAAAGCAATAAAGTCAACTTGGAAGGGAAAGCTTGGAGAGCTCAATGCAAAGGCAGCTGAAAAAGCATATAATGAAATAGTTGTGGAGGAGGTTTAAGACATGAATAAAATACCCCTAACCTCAATATCAAAGCCAACTAGGGGGGCAGTTGGAAAAACAGGGTTCTGGAGAAGCTTCAAACCAGTAATAGACCAATCGAAATGCGTCCACTGCCTCCAATGCTGGCTATACTGCCCTGAAGGAGCAATTAAGCGGACTGGAAGCAACCTAATGACAGTAGAAGTAGACTACGAATACTGCAAGGGATGCGGAATATGCGCAAACGAATGCCCAGTCAAAGCAATAAAAATGGTATTGGAGGAGTAAATATGGTGCAGAGCGAAGTTCTAACCGGAAACTATGCAGTAGCCTATGCAGTTAAAATGTCCAGAGTGCAAGTAGTAGCAGCATACCCAATAACACCCCAAACAACCATAGTAGAGAAAATAGCCCAATTCGTAGAAGCCGGAGAACTCAATGCAAAGTACATTAGAGTTGAAAGCGAGCATAGCGCAATGGCAGCATGCATAGGGGCGGCGGCAACAGGTGCAAGAGCATTCACAGCCACAGCAAGCCACGGCCTCCTATACATGAGCGAAATGGTTTGGTGGGCCGGTATGGGTAGATACCCAATAGTAATGGCAGTAGTCACAAGGGCAATAGGGCCACCATGGAGCATATGGACAGAGCACAACGACGTACTAGCCCACAGAGATTCAGGATGGATCATATTCTTCGCAGAAGACAATCAAGAAGTATTCGACCTAACCATCCAGGCATTCAGGATAGCTGAAGACGAAAAAGTGCTCCAGCCAGTCATGGTAACACTAGACGCATTCATCCTATCACACACAGCCTCACCAGTCTACATGCCAGATCAAAGGGAAGTAGACGAATACCTACCACCACCAGGAGGAAGAAAGCTACCATACATCCTAGACCCACTCAACCCACTAACCCATGGAAACCTAACCTACCCAGACCACTTCATGGAACTCAGATATCAAATAGCGAGGGCAATGGAAAATGCGAAGCAAGTAATAGTAGAGGCAGGAAGAAAATACGGTGAAATGACGGGAAGATACTACGACCACCTAATAGAAGCATACAAGTGTAATGATGCGAAAGCAGTAATAATTGCAGTGGGATCATCAGCTGGAGACGCGAAAGACGCAGCAGACTACCTGAGAAATCAGGGACTAGAAGTCGGAGTAATAAAGCTGAGAACCATAAGGCCATTCCCAGTAGAGGAATTGAGGGAAGCATGCAAATCAGCCAAAATAATCGGTGTAGTCGATAGAGACTACAGTTACGGTTATGGAGGAATAGTTCACGGAGAAGTCAAGTCAACACTAGCAGACACCAAAAAGCCAGTTCAAAGCTTCATAGCAGGCCTAGGTGGAAGAGACATAACAGTAAAAGACTTCATCAACATAGGTAGAAGGCTAATTGAAATGGCAGATAAAGGTGTGGGGGAGCAGCCACCAATATGGGTAAACTTGAAGCAGGAGGTGATACCATGAAAATCACAATTAAAGACCTACCCATAAAAGAGTACATGCTACCTGGAAACGCATCATGCCCAGGATGCCCAGCAAGCCTAGGCCTAAGAATGCTTGGAAAGGCACTCGAAGGAAAATTCATTCTAGTAGTACCAGCATGCTGCTCAACCATAATTCAAGGACCATTCCCAAAGACATCAGCGAACTTCCCAATCCTAAACATAGCATTCGCAGCATCAGCATCAGCCGCATCAGGAGTAGCAGCAGGACTAGAAGCACAGGGTAAAAGAGATGTTCAAGTAGTGGTCTGGGCTGGTGACGGTGGAACAGCAGACATAGGATTACAGGCACTAAGCGGTGCAGCCGAAAGAGGAGACAACATCATATACATATGCTACGACAATGAAGCATACATGAACACTGGAATCCAGAGAAGTGGAGCAACACCCTACGGTGCATGGACAACAACCACGTGGACTGGGAAAAAGGAGTTCAAGAAAGACGTGCCCCTAATCATGGCAGCCCACAAAATACCATACGTAGCAACAGCATGCATATCCTATCCACTAGACTTCATAGCCAAAGTGAGGAAGGCAGCAGAAATGAGGGGAACAAAGTACATACACCTACTAGCACCATGCCCACCTGGATGGAGATTCCCAAGCGACAAGACAATTGAAGTAGGCAGACTAGCAGTCCTAACTGGAATGTGGGCCCTATATGAAATTGAAAACGGCATATTCAAACTAACAGGTCCAAGCATAGCCCTACTAGACAAGTCCAAGAGAAAACCCATAAAAGAGTACATTAAGCTTCAAGGCAGATTCGCCAGAATGACAGATGAAGAAATAGAAAAACTACAGAAATACGTAGACGAGCAATGGGAATACTATAGGGCGCTAGTGGAAATGGGGAAAGCTAAAACTCAAGAATAGCAATAAACACCTTTAACATCCCTCAAAACCAAGCTCAATCTCGGAATAATTGACTTAGGATAAATCGAGGTTCCAGCCCCAATAATAGAGCCATAGCCAATGAAGGCTCCATCACCAACAACAGATCCAAGCTCAAACCAGCCACTATCAACCCTCCTACCCTTAATATTCATCTTAACCGTCCCACCATCAAAACTCCTAAACCTAAAATGCACATAGTTCTCGACAATACAGTTCTCACCCAAAACACTATACATGACCTGGCAGTGGGCGCCAATAATAGTTCCAGACATCACAACACTATTACCAATAACAGTGCCACGGGAAATCCTAACATTACCGCAAATAACCGTGTAGGGACCAATAGTGCAATCACCATCAATAACGCTGTTAGACCCAATATAGACTGGAGGCAAAACTTCAATTGCACCCCTAAAATCAACATTACCGCCAATTAAAACTCCATTAGAAGCAACTTCACTCAAAGCAAGCCTATTAGCCCCAATTAAATCCCAGGGCCTACCAACATCAAACCACCAACCCCTACCACCATTTAAAACAGCAATCCTCTCCCCACTATTAACTAGAAGCTGAAGTGTATCAGTAAACTCGAGCTCACCCCTAGGTGAAACTGGAGTTTCATCAATAAACCTGAAAACCCTACTACCATCAAGCACATATATTCCAGCATTAATCAAGTTGCTCGGCTCCTCACCCCTCCTAGGCTTCTCAACAACTCTAATTAAGTAGCCCTCATCATCAATTGACAGCACACCATAATTCCATGGATCATCAACTTCAACTCCAACCATCACCGCCGAAACACTCTTCTCGCGATAAAGCTCAATTGCCCTCCTTAAAACATCCACGTTAACAGTCACATCACCATAAACTGCTATGAAGTCCTCACCACCAACAAAATCTCTCGCAGCAGCAATTGCATGGGCAGTCCCCTTAACGGCTCCCTGATCAACATAAGTAATATTAACATTAAACCTCTCGCCACTACCTAGAGTATTAATTATTTTATCCTTCAAGTAATGGACTACAATGCATACATCCCTAACCCCAACTTCACCTAAAACCTTCAAAACCCTCTCGAGAATAGTTGAGTTTCCAAGGGGAAGCAAATGCTTAGGCCTAGTAGCTGTCAACGGATTGAGCCTAGTACCCAATCCAGCAGCTAGCACAACGGCCTTCAACTCGCATCCCTAAAGGTTAATTGGAGGCTTCAACTTAATGGGCTTACCTATTGAAGCAGATCTAAGCGCCTCCTCAGCAATGTAAACTGCCATCAATCCATCCCTACCATTAATTAGCGGCTCAGCCCTCCCAGCAACAACATCAACGAAATGGCTTAGCTCCCTCTTCAAAGGCTCCTCATGAACTACATCCAGCTCCCTCTTACCACTTGAATTTGCTACAGTGACTTCCTGAGATATGTAGTCCATAGTGATCATTCCATCACTACCAGTCACAGTCAATTTCCTAACCTTAAATGGTGTAAGCCAATTGGCCTCAATAAATGCTGTCGGCCTCTCCCCAAATCTCAATATTATGTTTGCATAGTCTTCATATCTATGATGTATTCTACCCGCAACAGCATAGACCTCCACTGGATTCCTACCAGTAATGTATCTTGAAATATCTATGTCGTGAATCGCCAAGTCCTTAACGACACCCACATCACCGATCCTAATAGGCCATCTAGAAACCCTCCTACAGGAAATGAGCACTACTTCACCTATACCTCCCTCATCAATAAACCTCTTCACCCTCTCAACAGCTGGATTAAACCTCTCAATATGGCCGACCATCAGGAATATCTGCTGCCTCTCAGCCTCCTCAATTAGCTTAACTGCCTCCTCAGTAGTGCTAGTCATAGGCTTTTCAACTAAAACGTGCTTACCAGCCCTAATGACTTTAAGCGCTACTTCAGCATGAGTAATGCTTGGAGTGCATATGGTCACTGCATCAACTCTCTCCTTCCCAAGCATCTCCTCCAAGTCAGTATAGCCCTTAGCACCATACTTCTCCTCAGCAAACCTAGCCCTTTCAGGGTCAATGTCAACTGCTGCAACGAGCTCTGCACTTGGAAGTTCACTGAAAACCCTCAAGTGATTCCTACCCCAAAAGCCGCAGCCAACAACTGCAATCCTAATTCTATCCACCCATTTCCCTCCAAACCCTAACAAGTACCTCAACTGGATCCTCAAGCTTATTAAGCTGTTCCCTAACGTTAATCCTATAACTGTCAGGATTACTCAAAACTTTAACTGCAAATTCAACTGCATCACGAACCCTCTTAAACGAGTATATTGGGAAGCCCATTCGCTCAAGCCAATCATTAACGTGAAGCCTACTCCTAAATAGGCATATGGATGGAGTACCCAGCAAAGCCCCCTCCCTACTAACAGTCCCCCCACCACTAACCACTAAACATGAATAATATGCCAAGCTCCTAGAATCAACAGCTTCACTGGGGACAATGGCATTCCTCAAAATCCTCCTAGCATACGTTCTCTGATCCCCATATCTAGCCAAGTAAACGACTTTAACATCACTACGCCTCTTCAATACTTCCCTCGCAAAAGCTATGGTTGGATAGGTCTTCAAGCTCGGGTAGTATGAGGCCTTAGCCTCCTCACTCCTAATCAGTACAATTCTATCATTAATAGACAAGTCAAGTTGATCCAAAACTGATTTATTGGGCTTGAAATTCCTCATCCATGCAACCTCATCAACACCCCTATAGTGGACAATCCTCCTAGAGTCAATGGCATATGAGAATGCTTCACTTGGAATTGCTTCCGGAACAATAACTTTACTGGCTAGGGGGAGAGTCAATCTATTAACGTATATGGAGTGGGGTGTATCATTGAATAGGATTATTGGAATTCCAAGGCCGAAGGCAATTCTAGTGGCTTCAGGTGAGGATAGGGAGACGTGGAGAACTGGCTTCTCATCTAAGTCTGATATGAGCTTGAAGAGCTTCATACTCCTCTCCAAGCTAGCCCTCAACTTACCCTTCCTACTAGCACCACCATAACCGCCGACAACAGCATATTCAATGCCGAGCTCATCTAAGAGCCAGCAAGTGCAGTCATGCTGGCGGGTGGTGAGCAGAGTATCATAACCTAAACTCTCAAACTTCAGCTTGCACATAGCCATTAATAGTGCCTGTTTAGGTGTTAGAGCATCGAACCACACAATCAATGTGGAACACGACCAGCAAGCAAATTCTCACACAATCACTGAAATACAAGTTATATAAGCTTTCTTTAAAGAGTTACTTGATGAAAGAATTCATTGATAAGCTCAAGAGCATGGGATTAACTGAGTATGAGGCCAAAGCATACCTAGCACTGCTTCAGAAAGCAAACATGACGGCAGAGCAAATAAGCAATCTATCAGAAGTACCTCTACCCAGAGTTTATGGAGTATTAGAGCAATTGGCTATTAAGGGCTTCATAAAAATACTTCCAGGTAGACCGAGGAAGTTTGAGGCAATAGAGCCGAGAATAGCATTTGAATCATACATGAAGTATAAGGAGAGGATGCTGGAGCAGGAGTTGGAGAAGCTAAAGGAATTATTCAGTCAATTCGAAAGGCAATTAGAGGACATTTACTGGAGATCGAGGTTAAGGGTTAAACCGGAATCACTAATAACACCACTATCAAGCCTAAGTGAAATGGAGGAGAAGACGAGGGAGCTAATAAGGCAGGCTGAAAGAGAAGTCCTAGTATTCACTGAGCTATTCACTTGGTTCAAGAGGGTTAGGAGGGAAGTTGAAGAAGCAGTGAAGAGGGGAGTGAAAATGAAGGTGATCATGTGCCCATTAACAGATGAATCAAAGGAGATAGCGAGGCAGTTAGTGGAAATGGGAGTTGAAGTGAAAAAAGCACCGGAAGAATGGTATCCAACTAGGGGAACCATAGTTGATAGAAGTAAGCTAGTATTCCTAATATGGGCTCCAAGAGAGGAAAAGAAGTACTGGAAGCCAGTAATCTACCAGCCACACTACACGGAGAACAAGGGGTTAATCCACATATTTCTAGACGCATTTTATAAGAGATGGAGCCAAGCAAAGCCATTAGATGGCCAGTGAAATAGATCTAGGTGGCTAGGCAAACTTCCTAGCAGTCCACTTCTTATACCACTCAACCATGTAAATCCAGAGTAGAAGCCAAGCCAAAGCTATGAGGCCGGCAAGCAATAGCTTGACAATGGCTTCAATTAAAACCATGAAGTAACCAGTTCTAGGAAACCTTATAGGCACAATTAGCTGATCAGCGGCTATAATCGCGATAAGCATGGTAACCCAAGCAATAACCATTATGACTATGAGTTCAAAGCTTCTCTTCCAAGCCCTCAAAACTTCACCCCCATAAGTAAAGCCACAATAACAGCTAGGACGCAGGAAACAGCCTCCATTAAATGATAGCACTTAACAAGCTCAATTTCAGTGGCAGGACCCTTACGGAGAAATAGATTGGCTAGAGTTGATGGGGCCTCCATGCTTAAATTGGCCTTCAAAACACCATTAGCACCAACACTAATCGGCCTAACACTAATCTCCCTCCTCTCAAGCAATCCACCCAAGCTGCGGAGGGAGTGAAATGCATTCATGATGAAGGGCATGAGAACAGTGACACCAACAACTTCAAGCCCACCAATAATGGAGACTGCACCAATAGCAGCACCAATAGATAAGCTTCCAACATCACCACTAAAAATCCTAGCAGGATACCGATTATAGTAGTAGAAGGCAAGTAAACTGCCGAAAAGCGATGAACATATTACTGCAGCCTCAATTCTACCCAAAATGATCGATGCAATAAGTAGGGCGAGAGAGGCCATGCAGGTGCAGCCAGACATTACGCCATTAAAAACATCCATCATATTAACAGCATTACTTGGAACAGCAATTGCAAAGGGAAGCAAAAGCCAATAAACAATGGTCAATCTAAGCCTACCAATAAAGGGTAGAACAGGTCTACCCAAAACAATTTCACTCGGAAACAATAGTGCAAAAACAATTATGGGAATAAAAGCCAAAACAGTCAGCAAAGTCTTAATCTTAGCCCTCAAAACAAACAGATCATCAATCACACCAATTATAGAGGCGAGCCAGAAAACACATAGAAAAGCAAACAACTTAACCAACCAATCAAAATTCATGGCAACAGCAATTAAAATGCCAAGAGAAACACCAACAACAACACCAACACCCCCCATTTCGGGGATAGCTGGTCTATTAGGCTTATGAACATCAATACCGACAATGCCGCGCCTACTAAAGAAATCAATTAAAAATCTAACCAAAACAAACGTGCAGATGAAGGAGGCTAGGAAAGCAGCAAAGCAGGCAGCCCACCAATACGGCATATTCAAATCACTCGAAATAAAAGAAAAATAAAGTTCTATATTTAAACCTAATTTAGCAAACTGATTAGAGCAGAGCTGAGCGAAATGCGGCAAGTAGCTAAGCCGAGAAAAATAAGGTTGAGATATGCAGGGCTAGTAAACTTCACCTCAAACATAGCTAGTGCACTAATTGGATTAATGTTCATCACCATGGCTTCAAGGAATTTGAGTGAAGCAGAGTTCGGGTCCTGGCATTACCTCACAGTGCTAGCCCAATACTTCATACTTCCAGCAACGCTCACAAACTACTGGTTGACGAGGTATGCTGGAAGGGGTTTTAGAGTTGCAAGAACGGGCTTCGCACTTAATACTATTATACTTGCAATAGCCCTAACTTTGCTCGCAATATCTTCACCATTCACTTTTAGGCCGGTTGAGGCTTCCAGCAAACTACATGCACTACTGCTCCCGGCCCTATCTCTGTATTTGACATCAAACTATTACTACACAACTTCAACTGCACTTGCACTTGGAGTTGCTCCCCAGGCAATAGGTTATAGTCAGCTTCTATTCGAGGCGATTAGAACGCTTTTTGGCTTCATATTGATATTGAAGCTTGATCTCGGCATAGTAGGTGTACTGGCTGCGGTGGCAGCTGCATACTTGATCATAACTGTCTTCCTAATAGTTTATTTTAGGGATGAATTTGGAGAGCCCATTAATCGTAGGCTAGCTGTTAAGTGGGTTAAGCTTTATTGGCTACCAGCCTACAGCATAATTGCACTTCAACTAATGAATTTCGATGTAATATTAATGGCATTCAAGTACTCTTCAATTCCAGTAGCACATATGAGGGCTATTCAAACAGTAATTGCAGTTATGCTATATTCAACGCAATTGTATTCTCCACTCTATGCAATACTGTTGGGTGGCGGGTCTTCAAGAGATGTGGAGCAGGCTTTGAGCTATTTCCTAATGTTCGCCATACCAATGGCTATGGGGATAATTGCAATGCCGAAGACACTCTTATCGCTGTTGAAGGCCCCCTATGCAGCTTCATCACCTGCACTCATAGCTGCAACACTCTATGCATTTGCACTCGCATTTACAATGCTATTTTCAAGCATACTGAGGGGTATTGAGGATATTGAGCTACATGAAAATATAACTTTAAGAGATTATGTGAGGAGCAAGCTATTCTATGTTCCAACTAGAAACATCATAACCTACACAGCATACCTAATCACCCTATATGCCATGCCAATATCCACCATCACGTCAATTAATGACCCATCAACCATAGCCTTTCTATGGGTAATCCTCAAAGGCATATTTACATCACTACTAGCAATCCAATTCTATAGGGCCTGCAGAAGGGAACTGCCCTTCAAATTTCCATTAAGCAAGATAGCCAAGTACGTTTTCGCTGCAATGCTCATGTTCCTGGCTCTAATGCACTTGGGAGTTGAGGGTGAAACTGAGAGTTTCATTAAAGCATTAAGGCGGGCATTAATGGGTACTGCAATTGGTGCATCAGTCTACTTCGCAGTATTAATTTTAATTGAACCCGAAGTGAGGCAACTCATAAGGGCTGTAATAGGGGAAGCCAAGCAACTAATATTGGGAGAACCAGCATATCGTAAAGTGTAGCAATTTATGAATTCGCTCCTCCACAAACAAGTATTGGACCATACTCCACTTCAAACCAGTCAATTGTATCCTTCAATCCATCAATAAAGTTGATGTGCGGCCTAAACCATTCAGCAATTTTGCAGCCCCAAAGATCAGCTGCCCTAAAACTACTTGAGCTAGTCATTTGAGCGAACTTCACTTCTCCAATTCCAGCTACTCCAAGTAAAGCCATAACGGCTCTAACAATGCCTGAAATACTTATGCGGCTACCTGGAATCCAGTACATTGCATCTGAACCCTCAATGCCTCCCGCAACTGCCTCTGCAAAGGCGTGCACTGCATCATCAACATAAATGTACTCCCTAATGTCCTCAGCATTAAATGGAATATCAACGTTTAAGGGATTGACTTTAAATAGCTTCAAGATTTCAAATATGTATCCACAATCAACTCCCGGCCCATAAACTTCATCAAATAATAGGAATACTATGGGGTTAACCGATACTTCACAGCAATACCTGAAGAAGTCAATTAAATTGAATCCCTCAACACTGCTACCATTAAGATAGATGCCGAAAACTATTCTAACCCTCCTATCATTAGCTGAACCCAAAACCCTAGCAATAAAACCATAAAGATCGAATTCGCAGTTAACTAGGAAGCTATAGGGGAAAACGAAGTAGAGAATTGAAGTCCTCTTCAAAAACCCTTCACAACCAGTTATTTCAGTTGGCTTCCTATCAATTACACTAACAGTATTCAAGTCAATTGGGAAGTCAAGTGAGCTCGAGAGGTTTAGGGCATGGACATTCAAGCTCCAGTTGCCAACACTTCTAACCAAGCTATTAAAGAGGGAGCCGCAGCCAATACATGTAACCGGCCTAACACTCCAAAACACTCAAACCACCAGCAGAATGGGAAACTGTAAACTGAAATTATAAGCTTTAGTTATGAGATTCATCGAAAAATCTATCATTATCGTGTTACGGGAGCGTTAAATTGCGTACATCAAGCAGATAATTAAGCTCAGTGAAGGTGGCACCATGAATAGCTGAAGAGAACAGCTATATAAACATGCAAGAGTAGTCAAAGTTAACTGAAAGCAGGCTAATCACAGGATGAGTAGCCATGAATCTCCTAAAGCTATCATCAAGTGAATTGAAGGAGAGCTTAAGGAATGGGAAAATAGTCACAGCAATTTACGGTTTAGGTAGAATTGGAATGCCATTAGCTGCGGCGTGGTTGAGGGCAGGTGCAAAAGTGATAGGCGTAGATATAAGGGAGGACTGGGTGAAGCAGCTAAATTCCGGAGATTTCAGTTTTCCAGATGAGCCACAGCTCGTACCAATAATAAGCGAGTACCTGAAAAAAGGATTATTTAGAGCTACAACCAATGGAGTTAAAGCATCAAGAAACTCCCACGTCAAAATAGTTGCAGTACCAACACTCATAAAAGATAATGGTGAGCCAGAATTATCAGCACTTAAAAGTGCATTGAAAACTATTGGTGAGGGATTGAAGGAGGGAGATCTGGTAATAATAGAGTCAAGCGTACCACCCAAAACAACAGAGAAAATAGCGAAGCCAATCCTAGAGGAAGTGAGTGGACTTAAAGCTGAAGAGCAATTCGCATTAGCATTCAGCCCGGAGAGAGTCATGGTTGGAAGAGCACTTCAAGACATAGAGGAGCATTATCCCAAAATAGTTGGTGGAATTGGGCCGAAAAGCACTGAGATAGCAGCCACACTATATGAGTGCATAGCAAGGAGGGGAGTAATAAGATTAAGCAGTGCAACAGCAGCAGAGCTATCAAAATTATTCGAGGGAATATATAGGGATGTAAACATAGCACTAGCAAATGAACTTGCAAAGCTCTGCATGAAAATGGGATTAGACTTCATGGAGATAAGAAGAGCTTCAAATAGCCAACCCTACTGCCACCTACACATACCTGGATGTGGAGTTGGAGGTGCATGCATACCAATATACCCAAAATACGTATTACATATAGCCGAGAAATATGGGGTAAAGCTTCCATTAACGGAGATGGCCAGATCAATAAATGAGCAAATGCCTAAGCAAACAGTCAACCTACTAATGGAAGCATTAGAGCAGTTAAATGAAAATATTGGGAATATCAAAATAGCAGTTCTAGGAGCAGCCTTCAGGGGAAACACGTCAGATACAAGACTATCACCAACCCACCAAATAATTCAAATACTCAAGAAACTTGGAGCAAGCAACATCATAGTACACGACCCCTACGTGAAAAGCGATCAAAAACTAATCCAACTAAACGTAAAGTTAACAAATAACCTGAAAGAGGCAGTAGCCAATGCAAAGGCAATTATAATTGCAACGGATCACGATGAATACAAGGAAAGAGCACTAAGCGAATTAATTGAACATGCATCAAGGCCAATCATAGTAATTGATGGAAGAAACATATATGTAAATCAGGAGTTACCGGAAAACACAATCTACATATCAATAAGCGGCAGGAAAGTAAGTAAATTAACAAAACCATAATGAATACAGCAAACATTTTAAACCAAACAAAACAAATAAACCAAAGAATAGGGAGGAAAACAAATGCATAGAGACCAAATTATTGGCGGAGCCATATTCATAGCTTCAATCATCGGAATAATCGTATACATAATTCTCCTCTTCCCAGAAATAATAAATCCGCAATGGCTGGGATGGCTAGATGTAATCGTAATCAAGCTTACAGCCCTAATAGCAGTAGGAGCAGTCCTAGTAATACTTGCCTGGATAGGATACACCCTAGCAACAACACCACCACCAAAACCAATAGAAGAAATAGAAAAAGAACTAGAAGAAGAACTAAAGAAATTAGAAGAAGAAACTAAAGAAGAAAAAGAAGAGAAGAAAGAAGAAACAAAATAAAACTCCAATTTATTTAAAATCAAACACAAAAATCCATCAAAGCACAAACAAAATAAGATAGACAAAAAACTTTAAAGTGAGAGCATGAAAAAAGTCAAAATAGTAATTGATAAAGAAAAGCTAGAAATGCTGGCTCAAGGAAAAATAAAATATCAACCAGACAAGAAAATAAAATTCGGAAGATGGATATTGAAAGAGAAAATAGGTGAAACAATTGGTTGTAAGAGTGAAAATGAGGATAACGAGTAAAACAAGTAGTAGATCAATCAAATTAATAGTATTAGCAAATGGAGGAGCAGAGAGCTCAGCTCCATTAATAGTAGTAGACCCTAAAGCAGCTAAAGAACTAGGTATGTGGCCTCCACCTGCAAAGACAGATATATACATGGTGGAGGAAGCTTCTACAATAACTCACATATACCTAATTCCAAATGCAGTAACAATAGAATTACTAGATGAACAGGAAAATCCACTATCAAAAATAGAGGCAGACCTAGCAATACAAGAAGACCTCACAGAACCACTGATAACGGATATAACAATAGATGAGTTGGGTATTCAAGTAATAAGCTTCTCCAAGGGGTTATGGAGACACAAAGACGATCCACCAGATAAAGTGAGGAAAAGCCCAAAAACCATATAAATATACATAGCTATCAAGCAGTAAACTAAAAGGTTAAAGACAGCATTGCAGGAACTTCTTAAATTTAAAGCATCACTCAAGCCTCCAATAACTCTACTTCTATACGAGTATTGAGGTAGAAATAAAAGAAGTAAGCTAGTAGAACAACATGGTGAAGTTATTGCCTAAAGTGGGTAAAATAATTTCAGCAGAAGCTAAAAAGAAACGCGAAAAAGTCATAATTAGAAGAGCCTTCAAAGAAGAGGAAGAAGAGCATGGTAGTGAGAGTTAAAGTGGAACTGTTAAATCCTCGGACAGGAATGAAGGTACGGACAAGTGCTCTGGTAAATAGTGCATTTGAGTCAGGAGAAATTCCCGAAATTAATGTACCACTACCTCTGGCAGGAAATTTAGGTTACACTTTAACGGGAGCTAAGAAAATAAAGTATGAAGTTGCAGGTGGAGGGCAAGTTACAACGTATGTTCTAGGTGAAATAGGTGTTAAGGTAGTGGTTGAAGATAGAAGTACAAGCTATGTTAAAGCTAGGGCTGTAGCAATTGAAGGTGAAGAAGAGGTTATTTTAAGTGACAAGTTAATTCAGGAACTTAAAATAGTTGTAGTTGAACCAGCAAGTGGTAAGTGGGTTTTCAGAGATGAACCTCTAGATAGATTGAGGGAAAGTGCTCTACGTGAAGTATGGAGGAAGTAGAGCTTAAATACAAACTCTTTTAACATCTAAAATTACACTCTTAAAACGTGAATATACTAGTTACTGGTGGAGCAGGCTTTATTGGAAGCCACCTAGTAGATCATTTAGTCAGTAAAAAGCACAACCTAATAGTACTCGACAACTTATCAACAGGAGAACTAAGCAACATAAAGCAGCACATTGAGAGTGGAAGAATAGTCTTCATAGAGGGAGACATAAGAAACTCTAGAGCAATTAGCAGAGCAACTAGAAGTGTAGATGCAATTATACATTTAGCTGCACTAATAAGTGTTGAAGAATCAAAATTAGAGCCAATCCTCTATCACCAAGTCAATGTAACAGGAACACTAAAGCTACTAAAAGCTGCAGTAAAAAGCAAAGTTAAGCACTTCATATTCACTTCATCAGCAGCAGTCTACGGAAATCCAGTAAAACTACCAATAAATGAGAATCACCCACTAAACCCAATATCAATATATGGTGCAACTAAAATAGCAGCAGAACAATACATTAAAACCTACAGCAACCTCCACGGCCTCAAAACAACAATACTAAGAATATTTAATGCCTATGGGCCGAGACAAAAGTACAATCCCTACGCGGGAGTAATAACCATATTCATAAATAACGCACTAAATAATAAACCACTAATCATATATGGTGATGGAAATCAAACGAGAGACTTCATATACGTAAAAGATGTAGCTAAAGCAATAGAATTAGCAATAGAATCTCAAACACAAGGAATATTCAATATTGCAACTGGAAAGCCAACAACAATAAACCAGTTAGCCTCAACAATAAGAGAGCTAGTCAACCCAAAAATAGAAATTTTACATGATAAGCCTAGACCGGGAGACATATACCACAGCTATGCAGATGTAAGCAAAGCTGAGAAGGAACTAGGATTCAAGGCAAAAATAGAATTGAGAGAAGGATTAATAGAAACTATAGAGTACATGAGGAAACAAATTCTACCTCATATATGATGCGACTAAATGTATATTGTGCTCCCTAGCTCTTTCATCAGCAGATGGATGAATTAAATAACCAAACATTACAGCAACAATTTCCTTTTCAACAACCTTCCTAGCCTTCACTAGTTTACTAATAAATTCATCAACATCTCTACCATAAATTCTCGACTTAACCTCACCAATAACTACCACTTCAACACCATTCTTTACGCCCTCACCATAGAGATTGAACTCCACCTCTTCACCATCAACAACAATAAATCTCCTCTCAAGCACATCAACTCTAACACCCAAATGCCTCTCAAGCCAACCCGGCAATACAACACGTGCAATATCCTCCAATCCAAAACCAACAACTTCACTAAGCCTACCAACTTCAATTCTCAAAGCATTAAGACCAGCTGCGAGCTTATCAACAGCTACAGCCAACTTATCAACACGCTCCTCAGTCTTCCTCTGAGCTTCCACCAAAGCATGTACCTGTTCCTCAGTCCTCCTTTGAGCTTCAGCCAGAGCATTCAACCTCTCCTCTGTTCTCCTTTGTGCTTTAGCCAAAACGTTTAATACATCTTCAGTTCTTTTTTGAGCTTCAGCAAGTTCTTCTACTCTCAGTGCAAGTTGACTTACCCTATCTTCAGTTTTCTTTTGAGCCTGTGCTAAAGCACTTAGTCTCTCTTCAGTTCTTCTTTGAGCCTCAGCTAAAGCATAAACCTGTTTCTCGGTTCTTTGCTGTGCTTTAGCTAGAGCATTTAGTCTCTTCTCAGTTCTCTCTTGGGCTACAATAAGCCCACGCACTACCTTAGCTAGCTCATCAAGTCTCTTCTCAGTTCTAGCTTGAGCATCAGCAAGCCTATTAACTACCTCAACAAGCCTATCAAACTGCTCCCTACTAACTCTGACATCCTTAATCTTATCCTCAACTATCTTGACAATGAACTCGTATAATTCACGAGTAATACTCAACTACCTATCCTCCACCAAAATAAGCCAAAACAAAATATTAAAAACCTAACCCAAACACAATGCCTCCAACATGCATGATCCAACCATAGCTATTATGGACTTGCAGGGGAAACGCTAGATGGAAAAACATAACAATATCACTAGCTCAATTAAAAGGTGAATGCAATGCTAGATGAAAATGAATATGAGAGATGGATGAAATCTGCAAAACACACATTAAGATCAGCCAAAGCAGACAGGAAGGGAGGAGACTACAACTGGGCATGTTTTAAAGCTCATTAAGCAGCAGGAAAAGCAATTAAAGCACTACTATACGGACTAGGACTACCAACATATAGACGCAGCATATCAAAACTAGTAACAAAAATACCAAGAACAATAAAACCAAAAAGAAAGATAATGCAAGATGCAAAATCACTCGACAAACTATGCATACCAACAAGATACCCAAATGCGTGGATAGAGGGAACACCAGAAGAATACTATACAAGTAGAGATGCAAAAGAAGCAATTAAATCAGCCCAAACATAATAGCATACGTGGAAGAAACATGGAAATTATTAAAAGAAGAATTAAGGAAAGAGAAAGGGTAATCGCAGAAGCAAAAAAGTGGCTAAACAAAATACCATATAAGAAAACAGCAATACTAATAGGATCATATGTAAGAGGAGGCTTCAATCAATGGAGCGACATAGACCTAATAATAATAGCAAACTACAAAGAAAAACCACTACAAAGAATTAAAAAACTAAATCCACCACCAGCATACCAAGTAATACCACTAACACCAGAGGAATTCCAAAAGCAAGTAGAAAAAGAAATCCCATAGCAATCGAAGCATTAAGCAGAGGAATAGTACTGGTAGATCAACTAAAAATACTCGATAAAATCAAGAAAACCCAAGCAGCACAGCTCTCAACGTTGTTAAGAGAAATCAAGCAGCGAAATTAAAGGATGCAGCGAAGCTAAATATTACTGCTCTTAAAATTTTGTCAGGGATTCATAGTGACTACATGCCTTAAAGACATCATTGCCGGCCTCAAGCGTGCATGTCCAAATTTAAAGAAGGCTTTCGACAATGAATTTATTGGCCTCATACTCTTTGGTAGCTGGGTTAGAGGTGAAGCCAAAGCTGATAGTGATGTCGACATACTCATAGTATTCAGAACATTGAAAGGCTTTGATGCTAGAAGTAAAGCTTACTCAATAATTGCAAGCCACCTAAATAGAGCATTAACGCTCATCGACTTAACAATTGAAGACTTAAATAGGGAGCTAACCCCCCTAATGATAAACATCGCTTACGATGGAATAATAATCTACGATGAAACAGGTATCCTAGAAAAATTCACTAGTAAAGTAAAAGCATTCATTAAGAAAGCCAAGCTCATCAAATATAAAACTCCCAACGGAAAGTATGGTTGGAAGAGAATTAATGGCAAACCAATAGCCCAAGCACTAGAAGGGATGTAAGTGTTCAATCCTCTAAACGAAGTTATTTACAGATACAAGCTAGCGAAAAACTTTCTTAGAGAAGCAGAGGAAGCATTTAAAAGAGGAGATTGGAGAAACACTGTCTCAGCTTCTCAATTAGCTGCTGAAAACGCTGCCAAAGCCATCATAGCATTCTACAGAATACCGAGCTGGAGCCATGATCCATCACATGAACTACTCAGCATATTGAGCAATATACCTAGCCACGTAAGAAAACTCACGGAGGAAGTTGCAGTCATAGCTAGAACACTAGCACCAGAACACGGTAGAAGCACCTACGGTGAACCAACTAGAGGATTAACTCCATGGGATATATACAAAAGAGAAGATGCCGAAAAAGCCATAAACATAGCGAGAAAAGCAGTTAAAAACACCATTAAAGTACTCAAAGCATTAAACATAAAACTCCCACCAAACACAAATAATCAAATTAAATAGTGCTAAGGCAAAGCTATTAACCCACCATACTAGCCTGCTCCAATACAGCACTAGACAACCGCATAGTACTAGCAGACCGACTAGAGATATTCAATAAAAACCAAAGAAAACTAAACACCAGTATAAACCTCGACACCATGCTCCAATGCAACTTTCAAAGCATTCTCATCAACATATGGAGAAACAATAAGCAATCTATCAGGCCTTCTGCCAGTAACCTTAGAGTAAAAATCAGCTTTCTTCAAAAAGTAGTAGACATCTTGACGCCTAACATGAGATGAAATTTCAATTAAAATAACTTTCTCATCGTGAACAGCCACATCTACTTCAACAATACTAGGAAAACCAAAAACAATCCCATCCTTATCATACCTACTCCACTTCTCAACTTTAAAACCAAACTCCCTCTCCAACAATCCTCTCAAACCCTTTCTAAAAGCCTCCTCACTCATCAAACCCCAACGAGCACCCAAAGCATCTAAACGCCTATTAATTAAATCAAATCCCTTCGTCATATCCCTGCGGAGAGCTTCAATAGCCTCCCAAAGCTTCAATATGGATTCATCATGCTTCATCAATATCTCCCAGTGCTTCTCTAACAACTCATCATGCCTCTTAAATCCCTCAACCATATCTCTACGAAGAGCCTCAATAGCCTCCCAATGCCTCTTGAAGCCTTCAACCATATCTCTGCGCAGAGCTTCAATAGCTTCCCAGTGCTTCTTTAACGATTCATCGTGTCTCCTAAATCCCTCAACCATGTCCTTACGAAGCCTAACCAACTCAGCTTCATGCCTATCCAAACGCCTCAAAATCTCATCTAAACCAATTAAACCAGCAACAGCATACCTAAACTCCTCATCCTCCCTAAGCAAACGCAGCAACCTACGCTTAAACTCAACATCACTAAACACGAAAAACACCAAAATAAAGTAATGAAACAAAGTATATAAATCCAACACCATCAAATCTAGAATGCTAACCCTAAATTAAGAATAACTCTAATCTCCTCAACCACTACTTGTGGTTGCCCGTGCATTATCTTTTGGGTATTTGGGAAAATATAGTAACTTGCACGGGCTCTCCCTCAACCACCTCATTTCTATTGGTGGTTCATTAGGGGCTACATTGACCGCCACCACTTGGGCGGTCTTACGGGTTATGAGGAATAGCCTCCCGCTCCTGATGGCTACTTTGCCGTCATTGGAGCGGGAGAAGAGATTAAGACAGGCAACATATTGGGCATTAAATGTGAAACCACATCTTCTACACCTAAATCCTTCTCTATCAATTCTGTTCTTCTTATCTACATAACCACATATTGGACAGGTAATGGATGACTTCTTTGCGTTAGCTTCTAATACATTTAAGCCTCGCTCATAGAATTTATAGTCAAGGTACTCTATGAACCTACGATACGGGAAAGTAGATAGTCTATAGTTCAGTTGTTTACTCCTCTTCTTACTATTGAATCTTAAGTCCCTGAGATTCTCCCTAACCAAGTCAGCATTATGTTTCCTAGCAATCTCTACTAGTAATGTAGTTATCTTCTTTAACCTATCTTCTACACGCTTTCTCTCACGGTAACCATACTTAGCAAGAAGCTTATCCCTTAACCTAAGATTCCTAATCTTCATCTGAATACTTTTTCTGATTCTCCTATAGTTAGTACGTATTTTTCGGATGTCATGTTTTATTGAGAACAATACGGCTTCGTTCCTATCGTAATTAATCAGTAAGCAGTCAGTACTATCCTCGTTAATATCTATGAAGAGTTTATTCCTATGTTCATTAACCTCAACATTCCTGCGAATGGATAGGAGCAAGTAGATGCAATTACCATCAACTAATATCTTAGAATTCCCTAGCTTAGCTCTCTTAAGCTCTTTCCTAGCATAATCATACTCCATTACTAGGAATCTCAGGTAAACACCATTACCCTTAGACACAGTTAATAGTAGAAAATCATGCTTTCTTTCAAGCTTATAGGTATCAATGTGAAGTTCAATAACCGTATTATCTTCCACCTTAGGCGATGATGGTGGTGATAATCTATTCTTTTTCTTCTTTGGCAGTCGTTTCCATTTGTTCAGTAGTTTCCTGTAGCTACGGTATATCGTTAAAGCTCTCTTATACGCCTCCTGAACAAACTTATTGTGTAGGTGAGGATAATTCTCTCTCAATACTCTATAGCATAACTCATGTGCTCTCTTCCTACTACGAACATCATTCTTAATGATGATATCTAACGCATCTTTTACCATTAATGTGTAGTCATTTAGGAGAGAAACTAATTGATTCCTATCGTATCTTGTTAGTGGTATAAGCTTAAACTTAATCGTTTTCTCAATAGTTTTAGTCGTCACCGCTAGTCACCTCCTCTATGACCTTTTTTATCTTCCTAAACTTCTGTGAACGCTTACCATAGATTCTACCAGCAAAGCTAATCACTATCGACACAAAATCCTCGATAAGTTCTTCCATGTAGCCCTTCTCAGTTTCCTCAATAACTTCTATCTTAACATCATGTGATTCGAAGTATTTCTTAAGATAGTCGAATCCAAATCTCGTCAATCTATCTTTAAACTCTACTACTATGACATCAATTTGGCGTTTTTCAACCATATCAAAGAGCTTGTGTAATCCGCTCCTATCCTCCTTTAAACCGCTAGCAATATCGGTTACGACATCAATAATTTTGTATCCTTTAGCAGAGCAATAATTCCTTAACCTCTCAATTTGTCTATCAAGATTACCATCTCTCTTTTGCTTATAGGAACTGACTCTAGCATAAATTACTGCTCTTATCTCTCTAGGTTTTTCTCCTAAGAAACGTTTAAGTTCGCTCTCAGGTATCATCCATAGCTTACCAATCCTTCTAGCTTTTAGCTTACCAGATTTAATCCACTTCCTAACAGCTACAGTAGAAACATTAAGCATCCTAGCGATTTCAGATACCTTATAGAGTCGCTCCATTATTCATCCATTATAAGTAAGGTTTCTAAAGTATTTAAATGTTACTCAAATTTCTAAAATAACTTAAATACTCAAATAAGCGAATGGTCCTTATGGGGCTTAGAGCGTAGCTCCTATCACCCCCCTAGGGCTTTAAGCTTAGTGAAACTCTTAATATTGTTCCTTACAGCATAGAGTACTAGTTGTTCAACCATGCTGCGGTGCATACCTTTAGATTCAATGAAAACTCTAAACACCTTCCTCGCAACTTAATGCTTCTAGCTATAACTGTCCTAGCTACTCTAGTCATTCTTCTCAACCTCTTCTAGAAGCTTCTTGAAGCCTTGAACCAACTGCTTCTTCTTACGACTCCTCATACCATACAGCTTACCAGTAAAAATCGTTACGATTGCTAGTAAATCCCCTACAAGCTCTTGATAGGCATCTTTAAGCTCTTCACCATAGACAACTTCTACTCTGACACCGTACTGCTTAAAGAAATACCCTAAGTATTCGAAGCCGAATCTTGTCAATCTATCCTTATAAGCAACAACTACTACATCTACTTGCCTATTCACAGTGTAGTTGAAGAGCTTCAATAATCTTTTACTATTAGTCTTAAGACAACTAGCTATGTCACTTAGGACGTTAACTACTCTATAGCCCTTAGCAGTACAGTACTGGGTAAGATATTGGATTCGTCTCTCTAAATCCTTCTTCTGATCGCTAGAGCTTACACAAGCATAAATAACAGCTCTAACCTCTTTAACTTCTAGTTTCTCTCTAAGAATACGTTCAACCTCAGAGTACGGTATCCTAATTCTCCCTCTAGGTGTTCTAACAACATGGATTTTACCCTCAGAAACCCCACCGCTTAAAAGTCCTATAACAAATCCCTAAAAGCTCACAGAGCCCCCTAGGCCTCAATAGCTTCTCCGAACCTGCTGACATCTGTCTCTAACCGACAATAAACTTCAAAATATAAAACCGATAACTAACAAAAGTTAATAAAAATAGATCCAAAACAACTAAAACCAACTCAAAATACACATAAATATACCTCATAAACTTAGAAGAAAATTCATCACCTAAATTAAACAAGACCCAGTTTTACCAAGTACTATTGGATGCCACCTACACTTATCAATTAAAGCCTAATCAACATCAACTTTAAATACACCTTATCCTAAGTCTTAAGAAGCCCGAGAAACATCTCAATGCAGCTAAGCTAAATTTTCACTTATAACTCTTGAATTTGAGTTTAAAACTCAAAAATACCAAATAGTAGATTAGGGTAACGTTTATATATTGGTTAACCAAGTTTAGCTAGAGGTTGACCAAGTTTGACTCTAAAATTAAAAATAGGTAGAAAGGGATACATAATCCTGCCAAAAGCCATTAGAGAGGCAGTCGGCATTAATGAAGGAGATGAAGTAATAGTAGAAATTAAAGATGGAATACTCCTCAAACCAGTCAGAAAAATAGATAAAGAAAAACTAAAAAAAGCATTAAACAATCATCTCAACAAAATAAAAAACATAAAAAACCTAATAGAACCAAAACCAGGAGAACTAGCTAAAATCCACTTAGAAGAGGAATTCGAACAATGAAAATATTCATAGACGCAAACCTACTAATCTACCTAAACACAATAAAAACTCCAGAATGGAGAAAAATATACGAAAACTTCTACCTAAACTTACTACTAGACTATAAAGCCTACATAGATGTATTAGTCCTAGATGAACTCCTATACATTTCAAAGAAAAAATATAACGTCCCCTACAACATCACCATAGAATTCATTGAATCAATAATCCTCCCATACCTAGAAATCCTACCACTCAGCGAAAGAGAATATCATAAAGCCACCAAAATACTCAAAACATACAGCATCAAACCATCAGATGCCCTCCACGTCGCAGCAATGCTAACAAATAATATAACAAAAATAGCATCAGAAGACAAAGAATACGACCAAATAAAAGAAATAACAAGAATATGGCTATAATAAAAGTCCAAACCATAACAACTAACATAAATAATATACCCTATTCTCTCCAATCCATTCCTCAAGAACCCCTCTTCCAATCAGCCTAAATCCTCTCAATATCATCCAATACATATAACCTCCAATATTTCCTCATCCCCAATTCTCCCAACAATCAAAACACAAAATATCAAGTCTATTGAAATCATAAAACATCCCACTAACTAAATTAAGATACAAGCAAAACCTAAAGATCAAGGAATTACATTAATTTCCTTAACCACCCTAAAGTCCTCGTCAAATGTAGCTATAGCCCTCGCCTTCACCCTCAACGCCACAGCTAAATGAATAGCATCTGCTGGAAGCAAACCATACCTCCCAATAAAATCCAAAGCATTAAGCCAATCATCATACATCACATACTCCACCCTAAGCCCCCTACTTAGCATAAACTCGATATAACTATGAAATTCCCTCAAGAGCTTAACACACTCATTCCTAACCATCTCATCCAACTTCAATGCCTCCCTAATCCTCCAAATACTCTTAGTATTAAGAAGCTCACTCACCTTAGCGAAAACAAGTTTAAACGATACTTCTTCAAGAATCATAGGCGTAACATAACCCAAAACCTTACCATACTCAACCATCTCAAGTATTTCTCGAGCCTTATCAGCACCAGGTTCATCAAATAACAACTTAAGGAAAATAGAAGAATCTATAAATATCCTCATCTAAACACCAGATAAATCTCCTCAAGCTCCCTCAACGTAAACTTACTCTTAACTAAACCCCTCATCCTCGAAGTCATAGACTTCTTATCACTAACAGCTATAAACATCTCCATAGCCCTCCTAATAGCCTCACTCCTATTCAAACCCATAGCCTCAGCCACCCTAGTAAACCTATCAAGAAGCCTCTTATCAACCCGTAAATATATCCCCACAGAACCCATATATACAATCACCATATATACGATATACAGAAATAAATATATACTTTACCACTAATAAACACATCAACAATTACCAAAACCCCAACATGCTAATAATCCCCCAAACATCAACTCCCTAACAACCGCCCCCCAAATACTCTTCAAAACTTCATATATAATGAGGTCTAAAGTATATAACCCAATTAACCTCCCAGCATAGTCATCCCTAATCTTAAGTGCATGCTCCTCAAGCTCCCCTCCAACTAAAAACCACTAGCCATAACAATCCCCTTCTCAACAGACTTAACCCGCCTCCTAATATCATCCAATACACGTATAGCCTCCAATCTCTCCTCAATCTTAATCCTCCTCACAATAGCCTCCCTAACAACCTCACTCCAATTCACATGAGAATACCTCCTAATCTTCTCCTTCAACTCCCTTGGTATACGTATTATAATTATACACTCATATATACCCAATATAAATACAAAAAGCAACATATCAACTTTACACTACACAAATTCACATAACCAACATGGAATTAACGCTCCTCCCAGCAAAACTAAAATCACATACAAATCAAAGCTAAAAACCAATAGCTCCAACACTAAAGAGGCATAACAGTATCATTTGTTTTATAAGTTCTTTAGTACTATAGTACTTTGGTGAAAAATTGATTCATGCTCACAGGAAAAAAAGTGAAGTAATTAAAGTCGAGATCCCCAAATCACTAGCTGAAAGATTTCGAAAATACGTTGCAGAGAAATATGGTTTTAGAAGAGGAGCACTATCCAAAGCCATAGCCGACTTAATAGAAAAAGAATTAAATTCATCAAGACCTCAAAGCAACAATACAATTGACAAAATAGTCGGCATAGGTCTGCAATCAGACTATAAATGGGAAGGTGAAGATTTAATCGAAGCATTGAGGAGGAGAGCTAATGTACCTAATAGACGCTAATATAATACTAGAAGTACTATATCAAAGAAGAAAATGGAGAGAATGCTACGAATTCCTAAACAAAGTAAAAAGCGGTAAAATCAAAGCACACATACTCCACTTCACCATACACGCAATTTCAGCAATCCTAGGAAAACCAAAACTTGTCTCAAAATTCCTATCAGAAATATTAACATGGCGCGGCCTAACAATAATAAACCTCCCCACCGAAGAAGAACTCATAGCAAGTGAATTAGCAAGCAAAATCAATTTAGACTTCGACGACGGACTCCAATACTACTACACCAAAAAACAAGGACTAAACATAGTCTCCTACGACAAAGACTTCGACAAAACAGATATAAAAAGAGTAGAACCAAGAGAAATCCTAAACAACTCAATTCACACAAACCCTACGATCAACTCCTTAAGCACCCAAACAAGCCCATAAAAACAATTATAGAAAATACCACTTCCAAACAATTCAAAAACCACTAGCTCAAAATGATAAACCGAATCCTCAACCAAATCATAAGCTAAAACATTCGAATCAATCACAGCACCATCTACTTCAGACATCCAAGAATACCCCTCTCAACAAGCCTCTCAACATTCTCAGGCAACAAAATCCTACCAAGTCTAATCCTTTTCCTCTTTTCCAAAGCCTCCTCTAAATAAATCCTGCCATTCCCATCATCAACCACAAACCTCACAATATCACCAACCCTAACACCAAGCCCTCTCTAACCCTAACCTAACTTCCAACAACACCCACTAATCAAACCAACAACCAGATATACTAAAAATAATAAAAACAAATATATAAACCCAACATCAAAATTAACAAGAAATAACAACGACAACAACATCAATTCCCCAAATAATCATAAAAGAACTACAAAAAGAACAAAAGAAATCGAAACAACAATCACAGAATACCCCCTAAAACTAATAACCAAAACATGGACCCCCAAACAAGCGCAACAACCTACCTAAAAGAAGCACAACAACTAATAGAACAAACAAAACAAGAATTCAAAAAGGAAACCTAAAACAAGCATCAAAAAAATCTGGGCAGCATGCACACTATCAATAAAATC
>Ga0190367_1000569_pt1 | contig 25820 bp, 27 predicted proteins | sample 4872181011_MG_FD_171838 | JGI IMG/M metagenome (GOLD analysis project Ga0190367, IMG submission 171838) | Hydrothermal vent microbial mat bacterial communities from Southern Trench, Guaymas Basin, Mexico - 4872-18-10-11_MG | ecosystem: Environmental > Aquatic > Marine > Hydrothermal vents >...
CTTAAATATTGAGAGTTTAATAGGTATTAACGTATTACTTAACGATTACGTTGTGAGTACTAATAATACTTAAAGAGTTAATTGAGGTAGCCCTATATTCGGTATTTCACCTACAGGGTTTTGGAGAGGAATTTTGGTTAAGGACTTAATTAAGTTAGCGATAAGCTACCATCTCCTTGATGATGTAAGGGTTGCGGTACTTAAGGATATAGGTACTATTAGGTATGATGAAGGCTGGGAAACGATCAGGAGGGGTGAGGAGGTAACTATTCCTCTATGGTTAGCTTCAATCCTAGAGTCTAAAGGTCATGTAGAAGTTAGAGAGCAAAGAGTAACTGATGTCGATATAAGTAAGTATTTACTAATAGAGAAAGGACTTAAAGGTAGTGAATTCTTAAAATTAAAGAATAACTTCTATGTTGATGTAATAAGGTTACTTAAAGAAATTAAGGAAATTAAGAGGAGTGGTGATGTTAGTGATGCAATATTTAAGTCTGTAAGGGTTGAAGCTGATCTTAAGGATTTTATAAGAATGAGGCTTAGGAAGATAGTTCAGATAGCTCTCCTAGGTAGAGAACCTGAGACTTACTACCAGTCATTACTCTTAGAGGAGAGAGTTCTTTTAAAGAAGCTATCAGACATAATTAAGTTATGGATTAAGGTGATCATAGGTCATGAATGAAGCCATAATTAGTGAAAGTGAGAGTGAGGAACTGCATTCACTTCAAATAATGTTTAGAGATTTCCTAAGGATGTTTAAGGATGATAAGGGTAGGTTTAAGTATATGGAAAGAATAAGGGATATGGTAATTAATGAGAAAAAGTCTTTAATAATAGATTATGAGGACTTAATAAGATTTAATCCGAAACTTATCGATATAATAGAAAATAATCCAGACATAGCTTTGCAAGCCTTCTCAGAGAGTATTAAGGATATTGTCTTACAAGAAGCTCCTGAATATGCGGAGAAGGTAGGTAGGTTTTATCCAAGATTTAATGGTTGGGTTAAGGTAACACCGATAAGAAGCATAAGAAGCGAGCATATAAATAAGTTAATAGCTATTGAGGGCATAATCGTTAGAGCAACACCACCTAAGCAAAAGCTATATAAAGCAGTATATATTCACGTACTGCCTAATGGTGAACAACACGAGTTTGAATGGCCACCTGAACCTAATGTTGAGATAGGTGATGAGATTGAGAAGCCTACTTACTGTCCCATATGTGTTGGTGCAGTAAGTGAAGAGGAGGGCAAGAGAGTTAAAGGGGTATTTAAGTTAGTTATGGAGAAGTCAAGATATAGGGATTACCAATTAGTTGTAGTTCAGGAAAGACCTGAAGACATACCTGCGGGTCAAATACCGAGATCCATAGAGGTCACCTTAACTGATGACATAGTTGACATAGCTAGACCTGGTGATAGAGTAACTATTGTAGGCATAGTTAGGTTAGCTAGGGGTAGTAAGAGAAGTGTGAGACCCATATTTAACGTATACATTGAAGCAAATAACGTAATAGTTGCTCAAAGATTACTTGAAGAACTTAAGTTAAGTCCCGAAGATGAGGAAAAGATTAGGGAGTTAAGTAGGGACCCACTAATTAGGAGGAAGATTATAGCTAGTATAGCACCGACAATATATGGCATGTGGGACATTAAGGAAGCTGTAGCACTATTACTCTTTGGTGGTGTCCCAAAGATCGCGCCTGACGGAACCAAGATAAGGGGCGAGATCCACATACTCTTAATAGGTGATCCGGGAACAGCCAAAAGCTTATGCTTTAGTGAACCTATATTGCTCTTCAATAAGTCAGGTAGGATAGAGTTCAAACCTATCGGAGAGATTATTGACAAGTACATGGAAAAGTACAACAGATATGTAAGGAGATCAAATGACACTGAAGTACTTAATCTTGACGAAATAGGTGAGGAGTTATATACAGTATCGATCTCACCGCTAACACTACAGCCAGAAATTAAAAGAGTAAGAGCTTTAATCAGACATAAAGCACCTCGTGAAGTACTGGTCATTAAAACAAAAACAGGTCGCACAGCGGTAATTACTGAAGATCACAGCTTGGTTGCATTTGACGGCGAAAAATTAAGACCTGTTAAACCTAACGAAGCATTTAAGAATAAGCTCTTAATACCGATACTTAAGCGCGTGCCATTACCAACTAATTACCTACCTATGCGTGAGGTTTTAGTAGGTAAGAAAAATGTTTCTCTAGACCATGAATTTGGATATCTAATAGGGTATTTCATAGGAGACGGAACAATAGCTAAGACATCATCAGGAGAGAGAATAGAGATTGTGTCATCAGAGCGTAACATAATCATGAAACTTGCTAAATGTATAGAAGATAAATTTAATGTAAAAGCTAAGGTATACACTAAGAAATCGTCTAGGAGATTATTATGGAGAGTTGTAGTTGATGATGTGGAGACTGTTAAGTGGTTCAAGAATAACTTATACGATAATATTGCACATGTAGGAAGGAAAGGATACCTCACTAAGCACAAAATAATACCTGAGTTTATATATAACGCACCTGTAGATTTCATAGCTGGTGTGTTATCTGGTCTGATAGATAGTGACGGAACAATAATACCGCCTAGGTTTAAGGATAGGAGAAAATGGCGAGGAGAGGTTTCAATTACGGTCACAAGCAAGAGATTAGCTCAGGGTATATCCCTCCTGTTATCACTTCTAGGAATTACACATACTATAAGACACAAAACAGCAACCTATAATGGTCGTAAGTCAGTATACTACACTATATTCATCCCGGACGCCAAGATAAAGAATGTAGTTAAACTTGAAAATAACCATAAGGCATCTATTATAAGTAGATACAATGAGGCCTCAATTGATGTCATAGATAAGGCCCCTATACCTACGTATGTTTCCTCTCTAACGAGCATGCTGGGCATGAACAGACGTAGCTATCCTCTTCGTAACCTCGCTGCCGAGATAAGGAGTAAAGTTTACCGAGGCTATGCAGACAGAAAATATTGTAGACGCATCATAGAGAGACTGAAGCCTTTAGTGAGTAAACTTGCTGTTAATACTGCTCAAATATTAATCAATCACTTCAATAGTTTAGTAGATAATGAGTACGTGTTCTGGGATGTTATTAAATCAGTATTGAAGGTAAAAATAACTGACGTCGAACCCGAACATAGCGAGTATGTTTATGACATTGCAGTAGAAGATAATGAGAACTTCGCTGGTGGGCTAGGCTTAATGCTTCTTCACAACAGTCAGATACTCCAGTATGTTGCGAGAATAGCGCCTAGAGGTATATACACAACTGGTAAGGGGTCTTCAGCAGCTGGGTTAACGGCTGCTGTTGTGCGAGATAAACAAACGGGTGAGTACTTCCTTGAAGCTGGTGCTATGGTCTTAGCTGATGGTGGTGTTGTCTGTATCGATGAGATAGATAAGATGCGTGAAGAAGATAGAGTTGCTATTCATGAAGCTATGGAGCAAGGGACTGTAAGCATAGCTAAGGCAGGTATTGTCGCCAGGCTTAACGCTAGGGCGTCAGTATTAGCTGCTGGTAATCCTAAAAGGGGTAGGTATATTCCAACGCTAAGTCTCTCAGAGAACATTAACTTACCAGTAACTATACTATCAAGGTTTGACCTAATATTCGTCCTAAAGGATGTTGCAGAGTTAGAGTGGGATAGATCGCTTGTTAAGTATGTCTTAAAGATCCACGAAACATTCGCTAAGACTGAACCAGAGATACCACCAGACTTACTTAGGAAGTACATAGCTTATGCTAGGAAGTATGTTAAGCCTAAGTTAACCGAGGAAGCTGAGAGACTAATTATGGAGTACTACATCGAGTTAAGGAAGAAGAGTGCAGAGAACCCTGAGTTACCTCTAGCCATAACGACTAGACAACTTGAAGCATTAATAAGACTAGCTGAAGCTCACGCCAGGATGGCGTTAAAGGATAGAGTTGAAGCTGAGGATGCTGCTGAGGCTATTAGGTTAATGAATACGGTGCTAGAGAAGGTTGGTATGGATGTTGAGACAGGCGCTCTCGACATAGATACCATAATGATTGGTAAACCTAAGAGTTTAAGAGAAAAGGAGATAGCTGTACTAGACCTGATTAGAGATTTAGCTAGTCAGGAAGGTGAAAGGCAGTGTGTTAAGCTAAAAAGATTAAGACAGCATGTTGAAAAGTTAGGTATTGATGAACATACCTTAGAAAGGATAATTAGGGATCTTAGGAGAAGTGGCGACATCATTGAATTAAGACCTGGATGCTTCGCACCTGTTGAGTAGGTTACGATAACACCTTTAAACCCTCATATATACTCTATGAGGGCTAGGTTATGTGTGAACTAGTAATAAAGTTAAGTAACGGTAAGGAAGTAGTAATTAATGAGGATACTCTAGCAGTTATTTATAAGTACATAAGATCTGAGTACACCCTAGAAGCTCTAGCAAGAGATTTAGGACTAGAAAGCTGGGAGGAGGCTTACGACTTCGTTAAGCGATTACCTGCTTGGCTTGCATGGACACCATCATCATTCTTTGAATACACTAAAAAGAAATTATGTGGTGAGAAAGGATAAGGGAATCAAAACATAAGATCTATAGATACGTAATTACTACAATATACGGTAAGGAACACCATGCTGAACTAGAAATTGGTGATGCAGTATTTCCTTACGATAATGACGTAAAAATATCATATACGCCTTTTAAAGGGGTCTTAATACTTGATACTAAATTATCATTCAACGAATTAATGAGGATTTTACTAAGGAATCCACCTACAACAGTAATGAGAATTGTAAGTATCGATGTATGTTGTAGGTTAGATAGTGACTTCTTTGATTGCTTAACTAAGTACCTAGGTAAGGTTAAGGGTAGTTACTCAAAAATCTTATTTGGGAGAAAGGGCTCGCTGAGGAGTGAAGTTTATGTTAAAGTTAAGGAGTTACTTCAGAAACACATAAACTATGTAAGCAAGTACATTCTTCATGTTGAACCTGTAAATAATGAAGTATGTTTTGGGATAATGAAGGTGGATGAAGATAAATTCTATAGATTTAGAGAAAAAGTTATAACTAAAAAGATTGAGAGTAAGCTCTAAAACTACTTAACTATAATGTTAAGAGGTGACATAGAATGGGTGAACTAAAGAAGATTGAAGTTATTGATGTACCTGTACCTGAAAATACCAATGTAATATTAGCTCACTCACACTTCATTAAGACTGTTGAAGACGTATATGAAGCACTAGTTACCTCAGTACCTAACATTAAGTTCGGCATAGCTTTCGTTGAAGCTAGCGGTAAACGTCTCATAAGATTTGAAGGTAATGATGAAGAACTGAAGAAACTTGCGATAGATGCGGCATTAAAGATAGGTGCAGGTCATACGTTAGTAATATATATCAAGAATGCATGGCCGATAAACGTACTTAATGCGTTAAAGAATGTTCAAGAGATTACCAGAATTTATACAGCTACAGCTAATCCTGTACAAGTCATTGTTGCTGAGACCAATCAGGGTAGGTCAGTTTTAGGAGTTGTTGATGGTTTTACACCACTAGGTGTAGAAAAGGAGGAGGATATTAAGGAGAGGAAAGAGTTCCTAAGAAAGATAGGATATAAGAGGTAAATGACTTAACGGTGCAGGTAACGTGTCAAGATACGAAATAATATGTTTTAACAGTGAATGGGTGAAGTTGAATAACTATATAGAATTAATTATGTATAGAAAGGCATGGTCAGAAAAGATAACAGCTAGAAAAGTAGATCCACACTCAAGTGATGATAAAATATACGAAACGGTTAAGAAGTACATTTACGGAAGGGAATGTCATTATCTGCTACTGAAATGTTCTGGTAGTAAATGTAGTGGGGATTATGAGGAAATAGGAGCACTACTTGTTGGTAAAAGTTTCAACATAACCTTATTCCCCATACCTGTAAGAGTTTATGAAATACATTTACTACGTAAACAACCAAGAAGCGATATCGATATTGATGAGAATATAATACTAAGTAATGAATTATGGAAAGTTAAGGAGTTTAAAATAGATGGTGAATACTACATAGTAAATACATCAGTTAAGTTACTAAGTAATGATGTTGATGCTATAAAAGTAGTTACAGAATTAGGTGATAGAGTAATAATTCTTGGAAGAAGTAAAGAGGAGACTAAAGTAGAACGGACTAAAAAGCGTAGGAGAAAAAGAAGACGTAAGTTAAAGAAGAAGCGCTAATATAGCTTTCTGTGCATGTAGTCTATTCTCAGCTTGATCCCACACAACCGACCAAGGACCGTCAATTACCTCATCAACAACTTCATAACCTCTATGAGCTGGTAGGCAATGCATGAATATTGCGTCAGGCTTAGCTAGTTTCATTAAATCAGTAGTAACCCTGTACTTACTTAAATCCTTAATTCTTTTCTCAGCCTCTGCCTCTTGTCCCATACTAACCCATACATCAGTATATACGACATCAACACCTTTAACAGCGTCTTCAGGCTCTCTATAAATTTCTATTGATACATCATTCTTTTGTGCTTCCTCTAGAGCTAACTTGAAGATCTTAGGGTCAGGGTCATAGCCTTTTGCTGTAGCTATTCTAAAGTTATTACCTAGTTTAACACTCGCTAATAATAAGGAGTGTAATACATTGTCTGAGCCGTCACCTAGGAATGCTATTGTTAGTCCTGAGTATCTACCCTTCTTCTCCCATATAGTGAGCATGTCGCCTATGGCTTGACATGGATGTTCTTTATCACTTAATGCATTTATTACAGGTATTGTAGCGTACTTAGCTAACTCTATGAGGTCCTCATGCTTATACACCCTAGCAGCCACACCATCTACGTACCTACTAATTACTCTAGCTGTATCAGCTATTGTCTCCCCTCTTGCTAACTGCATCTCATGCCATGTTAATGATATTACGTCACCACCCAACTGCCTCATAGCAACCTCAAAACTTATTCTTGTTCGTGTACTTGGTTTCTGAAATATCATTAACAGTGTCTTCCCTCTTAATACTGGAATTACTCTTTCACCACAATAGTACCTCTCCTTAAAGTTAGCTGCTGTATATAGAATGAACCTTAACTCCTCACTAGTTAAATCAGCTATTGATATTAAATCACGACCTCTTAGGGATTTCATACAGACACCCAAGAATTATGAATATCTCTTACTTAAAATATTAAAGGAATAATACTACTAGACAAACGGTAAAAGCGTATCATGAAGAGTGCTCAATTACTTAGCATTCTATGTAGTGCAAAAAGAGGTGTAAAACCTAAGTTCACACCTTATCACATACTTAAAACACTATTATATTTAGCTGAGAGACCTCATGGTAGGATGGAGTTAAGCAGGAAGTTAGGTTTAGGTGAGGCAAGCACTAGAACATTGATTCAGAGACTTAAGGTTGAAGGCCTCATTGATGTCGATAAAATAGCGGGTGCGTTCTTAACTGATAAAGGTAAGAAAGTAATTGATGAAATGTTAGATAAAATTATCTTAGTAGGTAGTATAGATGTTAAGGGTTATTGCAAGGATTGTAAAGGTTACTGCATAGTAATTAGGAAGGGATTAACTTTAGTGAAGGATAGGGGTGTTCTAACTATTAGAGATTTAGTAGTTCGTGAGGGTGCTTATGGAGCTATAATAGCTATTTTTAAGGAGGGAAGATTCTTATTACCTGTTGCAGGTAATGCTTACGAAGAGTTTAGGGATGAAAGACTTAAGAAATTCTTACTAAGTAGGGTAACTATAATGGACGGTGATGCAATAATGATATCGCTTTGTAAGGGCGAGATTGACTGTTCAATGCCTCTCATAAATGCAGCAATACACATACTCTCAGCATATGACAATGACTCCTTAAATACTAAAAGAAAGGAGGAATTTAAAGTAGTTAATACTTAATTAAGGGAGGCTACATACGGATTTGGTAAAGTACGCTATAGCCTTCTACAGTGGTGGTAAGGACTCTCACTACGCGGTAATTAAATCATTACATAGTGGCATACGTACCAAGTATTTACTAGTGGTTAGACCTGGTAGGGTAGATTCTTGGATGTTTCATGCAGTAAATGTGAAGTGGGTTAAATTACATTCTAAGGCTATGGGTATACCTATATTATGGATTAATGTTAGTGGCCTCAAGGATTTAGAAGTAATTGAATTGAGGGATAGGTTATTAGGTATAAGGGAGTTATTGAGACGTGAAGAGATAGACTATCTGATTAGCGGTGCTGTCGCGTCTAAGTATCAAAAGGATAGGCTTGACACGTTAGCTGAATGTCTAGGTTTAAAGCACTATACACCATTATGGGGATCTAATCAAGAACGCCTCCTTAAGGAGGAATTAAGGTATCTAAGCTTTATGATAGTTGCTGTACAAGCTTATGGTCTTGACATTAAGTGGCTTGGTAGAGTAATTACTGAGGATAATATTAAGGATTTAATAAGTCTTTATGAAAGCTTGAAGATTAGCCCAGTTGGTGAAGGAGGAGAGTTTGAGACATTCGTGGTAACTTCAACACTCTTTAGAAATTATGGAGTTGCCGTCAATAAAGCTAGACTTACATGGAGTCAAACACAATGGTTTGGTTATTACATAATTGAAGATGCAGCACTAATACCGTTATAGGGTCTTCTCACTTTCTTTTAAACCACATATCAAGTCCTCTTATAGTTGCCTTGATGTATTCCCTATATGCTCTCTTAAGTCTCTCAATAGCGTTTTTAACACGTGTTTCAGAGAAGTCATGTTCATCAACTAGTATTTTAATTATGCCCTCCTCTTCTGGTTCCCTCCACTTTAGTGAATAATTATCTGTCACTGGTGGTTTAAGGAATATCTCCTTTATCTTTGTAGGTTCAACTGGGAACTTAGCTGTTGGAAGGGCCTTTAAAGCTCTCTCAAGTCGTCCATGAGTTTTTATGAGAGATAATGCTGTTTTAGGCCCTACTCCCTTTACTCCATCAGGATTATAGTCGGTTCCAAGGAGTATTGCTATATCCACTAATTGTTCTCTATTAAGACCTAAAGCTTTGAGTAATTTATCTAGTTCTATAAGCTCAGGCTTTATCTCTATGTACGCATCTTTTCTTGGGAGTTTCCTCTTACCAGATATGGTTAAGTTCCTAATGAGTCTAGGAGCACCAAATAGTAACGCATCATAGTCTTGAGATGCTGCAGCCCATGCATCACCCTTCATTGCCATATATGCTGCCTGTGCCTCACCTTCAGAAGGGGCTTGAACCCATGGTATACCCATAGCATCTAATAATCTCTTAGCATCGTTAACCATATCAGAAGTTAATTTAGCTGATAATTGAGCATACCTTCTAGCAGCCTCTAAATCACCTGCAGCAATAGCTTCTTCATACTTCCTTTTAGCTTCCTCCCTTACACTCATTCTCTCCTGAATCTCCTTAGCTTTAAGCTCTGGAGGTTTCCCATCAAATACATAGACAGGCTTTATACCTGCCTCCATAATGTTTATGGTCCTATAGAATAAACCACTTAAGTGACTCGTTACCCTACCCTTACTATCCATTAATGGAGTTCCATCAGGCTGCCTTATAGCTGTTAAGAATTGGTAGAGAGCATTGTAAGCGTCTATAGCTATAACCTTACCTCTCAACTCTCTTAAATCACTAATGGCTTTAATGACATCCTTAGGAATTAGATCCCTGAGGTTAACACCCAAATTAGCCCCCGATATGTCTCTCTCAAGAAGATTGAAAACCTTTAATCAGGACTATTATGATGATAATGTCAAGTCTGTAGTAGAACAACTTATAAGCTGTGGACTTTAGATTCCTTAGGTAAGAGTATGGCTCAGGAGGTAGAATCGAAGAGTAAGGGTCCTATAATAATTGAAGCTGCGACACCACCCATATGTAGTAGCTGTGGAAGACCCATACCGCCATACGAGAAGGGAGTTAAGTTTACATGTCCTAATTGTGGAACAGTGACTATATGGCGTTGTAGGAAGTGTAGGGAATTAGTTATTAGTTATAAATGTCCTAATTGCGGATTTGAAGGTCCTTAAAGGTGAGTAGCCATGAGTAGTGTAAAGAAATCTAAAGTTTTAGTTGTTGTGAGAGTAAACCCTGAAAGTACTGAGGTTGACCTAGATAAAATGATTAATGAAATAAAGTCCAGGTTACCATCGGAGTTTCAATTAGTTAAGAGTGAGAAGGTTTACGTAGCATTCGGTCTATACATACCTAGACTATACATAGTAATGCCTGAGGAGTATGAAGGTGGTACCTCAAGAATTGAGGAAGTAATTAAATCAGTTCCTGGTGTTTCATCCATAGATATAGAGTTCGTTACGAGAACTGAAGCTTTCAGTGGTTAAGAGCTAAATAATATTGAGTATTCCAAATCTTAGTTTTACTGATGAACCTGTCCTATAATTAATAAGTTTAATAAGAACCGTTAAGTTTGGGAGATAGAAGGATGCGCACAACCTACAAGGAATACATATTGAAGGTTGCTGAGGCTAAACGCTATGAAGCTATGAGAGGTAAGGCTAGAGTACCTGAGAGAGTCATGAACTTGCTAGGTATAGACCCTGGCGATGTAATAGAGATAGCTGGTAGGAGAACTACTGTAGCAATTGCTTGGCCAGCCTTTAAGGAGGACGAAAATGAGGACATAATTAGAATTGACGGTATCATAAGGAAGAATGCAGGCGTAAGTATTGGTGAGAAAGTAATAATTAGAAAGGCTAATGTTAAGCCCGCACTACACGTGAAGTTCGCACCAAGCAGTTCATCCATCGACATAAGTAGAAGTGAGAACTCCTTGAGGGCAATTAGGAGGAAGCTACTAGACTACCCGGTCATAGAGGGAGATTTAGTCCCACTTCAACTTCTAGGAGCACCGACATTACTATACGTAGTCCATACTAAGCCATCAGGACCTGTAATAATAACTGAGGAAACCAAGATAACAATCCTAGAGCGCTCACCAACTTTAACATACGTACCTAAGGTGACGTACGAAGATATAGGTGGTATGAAGCATATCATAGAAAGAGTTAGAGAATTAATTGAATTACCTCTTAAGCACCCTGAACTATTCCGTAAGTTAGGTATTGAACCACCTAAGGGTGTCTTACTGATAGGGCCTCCCGGTGTTGGTAAAACATTACTTGCTAAAGCCGTAGCGACAGAATCTGATGCGTACTTCATAGCAGTTAATGGTCCCGAAATAATGAGTAAGTTCTATGGTGAGTCAGAACAGAGGTTAAGGGAAATATTCGAGGAGGCAAGAAGGCATGCACCAGCAATAATCTTCATTGATGAAATAGACGCAATAGCACCTAAAAGAGATGAAGTTGTTGGCGAAGTTGAGAGAAGAGTTGTTGCACAATTATTAACGTTACTTGACGGTCTCGAAGGCAGAGGTGACGTTATAGTCATAGGAGCTACTAATAGACCGCATGCTCTCGATCCAGCATTGAGGAGGCCTGGTAGATTTGATAGAGAGATAGAGATACCATTACCTGATAAGCAGGGTAGGTATGAAATACTTCAGATTCATACAAGAAATGCACCGTTAGATGAAAGCGTTGATTTAAAGAAACTTGCAGAGATAACCCATGGTTATACTGGTGCTGATTTAGCTGCACTAGTTAAGGAAGCAGCAATGAATGCGTTAAGAAGGGTTTTAGATAAGATAGACTTAGATAGGGACGAAATACCTCCTGAAGTGTTGGAGGAACTCAAAATAACTATGGATGACTTCATGAAAGCCCTAAAGGATGTTGGACCAAGTGGGCTCAGAGAGGTTCTTGTTGAGGTTCCTGAGGTTCATTGGGATGATATTGGTGGTTTAGATGATGTTAAGCAGCAATTAAGAGAAGCAGTAGAATGGCCTCTAAAGTATCCTGATTCATATGAAAGATTAGGTATTGAGCCACCTAAAGGTATCTTACTTTACGGACCTCCAGGCTGCGGTAAAACACTGTTAGCTAAGGCTGTTGCTACTGAATCTGGTGCTAACTTTATAGCGATTAAGGGGCCAGAAATATTAAGTAAATGGGTAGGAGAATCAGAAAAAGCAATAAGAGAAATATTCAAGAAAGCGCGGACATACGCACCAGCGGTAATATTCTTCGACGAAATAGACGCAATAGCACCCATGAGGGGAGCTTACGCTGATACGAGCGTCATGGAGAGAGTTGTAAGTCAATTATTAACTGAGATGGACTCTATTGAGAGACTTAACAATGTTGTAGTAATTGCTGCAACCAATAGACCTGACTTAGTTGATCCAGCACTGTTAAGACCTGGACGCTTCGAGAAACTCATATACGTACCACCACCTGATGTCAAAGCTAGACTTGAAATTCTCAAAGTTCATACTAGGAGAGTTCCCTTGGATAAGGACGTTGATTTGCACAAGATAGCTGAATTAACAGAGGGATACTCAGGAGCTGATTTAGCAGCTCTCGTGAGAGAAGCAGCATTGACTGCCTTGAGGGAGGATATTAAAGCTGATAGAGTATCTATGAAGCATTTCCTGAAAGCCCTTAAAACGGTACCACCATCATTAACTAAGGATATGATTAAGTTCTATGAGGAGTGGAGTAGGAAGGCAAGGAATAGGCTACCACGAACACTAACTCATCCATTAATGAATATATGAGAGTAATATACAAAATGTATACTTGCTACATCTGGAGTTGTAATTAAATATGGTCCCCACTACTTAAAAGTCCTAACTCCGTTACATTAGAAGGTGTGCTATTTGACATTTAACAGAGCACCCATCCAAGTATTAGCTAGGATACTAGAGATACTAGCTGAGAATGGAGGCATAATAAAGGATAGTGAGCTCTTTGAGCTACTACGTAGGGAGTACGATATCTCGATCTCTGACCTCATGAAGTACTTAATGATACTTGAAATGAGGGGGTATGTAAGTGTTTCATCAGCAAGCGAGAATGTTAGGATAATCCACCTAACAAGGTATGGAAAGGAGCAGTTAGGCTTAATTAAATAGTTTAAGGAGGATTAACCCCATAGATGTTGATGATACTGTCGATGAATACTTCATGAAGTTTATCCTCAAGGTAAGGTTTATCCTTTAATATCTTACTGACTTCATTAGCTATTTCCCACGGATACATAACTACACCTGGTCTCTTAGGATCATCTATATAATCACTTTCAACACTAACTAATCTTAGCGAATTCTTATTAAGATTGCTAATAATATCTTCAATGAGTTCCTTCCTGCCTGTAATTGTTGATGAAAAACCTCTTTGTGACGCATTTACACAAATATCTCTTGATGCATGATGAAATATTATGTATTTCCTTACTATGTTCCTAGTGAAGAGATTGATTAAAGAGTTCATTGATTCAACTGTAATCAGGCCTGAGTCCTCTAGATGCAAATGTATAGGTATAGAATAGTCATGAACTATGTTTAGTGCCTTAATTAAGACGTACTCATTTAATGCGAATACTTCAGGTAATGCTTTATAATGTGGTCTACCGAATTCTCCTATACCGTCTATCACGCCCTCCTTAACCCTACGTTCAATATCATTTAATGCCCTATCAATGTAAAGAAGTAAATCCTTTCTTCTCCCTTGATAGTACCTCACAAGCCTATCTATAAGTGCTGGATGTAGACCTAATACGCAAGCAACTCTTAAGCCCTCACTCTTAGCTATTTTACATTGTTCAATATGTAAATTAAATGATTTAATTAAGTCGTTGTATGATAATGTTAAATCGTAATGATAGGGAGGTAGAGAGACTAATGCAATAAACCATCCATGGACCTCCTTAAATTTTTTAGCTACAGTTCTGATTCCTAAACCCTTAGGTGAGACGTGCGCGTGACCATCAGATATTAGTATCTTCATACTATTGTAAAAATCGGAAAAGTATTTAAATTCATTCATCAGACATAAAGTGGTGGATAGATGTCGTTCGTCATTAGGGAATTTAGTTCTATTTCTGAATTCGTTAAGAGCATTGATGACGAATTAGGTGAGCTTAGGAAGACTCTGGGTGATCTCTTAAGGAGGCTTGAAGAATTACGAATAAAGGCTGAGCAGGAGAGAAAGCTAAGGGAATTACTACTGAAACTGAGAGGTTCTAAGGGTGTTGAGGCTAGCAATACTGTGGAATTAAAGAACATCAAGATAGTCCTAAATCCTTCACCTGAGCAAGAAGTGGAGTCTATACAGCAAGCTATAGAAAACATCAATAATAGAATAATGCAGCTTCAAAGCATAAGAAAAGACTTAGAAGTGCTTAGTGGTACCGAGCTTGAAGTCAAACTTGAAGTAATATACGTTAATGGCTTACCTAAGGTCGTATTATTAAAGATGTAATTATGTAATGATAAACTGATCATAGATTAGCCTTTTTCCTTAATCCATTCCACACATAAATGAATTAACCAGCTCTTCCAGTATTAAAATTCTCAAATTATTAGCGGAAACCACACCGTTATCCATTAATTAAGCCTAGGGTAAGAATAAAGAGGGATATGTAAAGTTAGAGAGGGGTGAAGTATGTCGGGTGGGTTACCACCTGAATTACTCAAGATCATAGATCTAACTCGTAGTCATAATAGGTGGAGGAGACTTGAATGTATTAACTTAATAGCTTCTGAAAACGTTATGTCACCATTAGCTGAAGCTGCATATCTTACTGATATGATGCATAGATATGCTGAGGGTAAACCTAGAAAGAGGTATTATCAAGGTAACATATATACGGATGAAATGGAGCTTTACGCCATGCAATTAATGAGTGAATTACTTAACGTTGAATTTGTTGAATTAAGAGCTATTAGCGGTACAATAGCTAATGCTGTAGTCTTTAGAAACTTAGCCAATCCTGGAGATAAGGCACTAATAGCGCCAGTACAGGCTGGCGCTCATGTATCACATACCAAGTTCGGTACCCTAGGTGCGTTAGGTATAGAGCAGATAGAATTACCATTCAATCTTGATGAATGGAATATTGATGTAGATAAAGCGGTTAAAATGATAAGAGAGATAAAGCCTAAGTTCGTCACTCTAGGAGCTAGTGTTTATTTATTTCCACATCCAACAAAGGAAATAGCTGAGGCAGCACATGAAGTTGGAGCTAAGGTAGTACATGATGTAGCTCATGTACTTGGTTTAATAATTGGTGGTGTCTGGCCTAATCCAATACATGAGGGTGCTGATGTAGCTACATCATCTACTCATAAGACATTCCCTGGACCTCAGGGAGGATTAATCTTTACTAATGATAAGGATCTCTACAAGAAGATATCTAAGACAATCTTTCCATGGTTCGTAAGTAATCATCATTTACATAGATTACCTGCATTAGCTGTTACTGCTGTAGAGATGAAGTACTTCGGTAAACAATACGCTGAGCAAATAGTAAGAAACGCTAAGGCATTTGCTGAAGCGTTAGCTGAGGAAGGATTCAAGGTATTAGCAGAACATTTAGGTTACACTAAATCACACACCATAGTTGTTGATGTCAGAGAGCTTGGAGGCGGGGCAAAGATTGCGAAATTACTTGAGGAAGCAAACATTATAGTAAATAAGAACTTATTACCGTGGGATCCACCTGAGGCAGTAAAAGATCCTAGTGGCATAAGGCTAGGGACTCAAGAAATGACTAGGTTTGGTATGAAGGAATCAGACTTTAAGGAAGTTGCTAGATTCATGAGAGAAGTAGTTATAGATAAGAAAGATCCTAGGGAGGTAAGAAAGAAAGTTATTGAGTTTAGGAAGGAATTTACTGAAGTAAAGTATACTTTCCCCATACCAAAGGATGTAGCGGAAAGTCCTATAAAGATACCGATGATACTATGACTGTCAAGGAATGGCATAAACTAACATGGATAGAGTTTAGAGACTACATTAACTCAAAGAAGTATAAAGTAATAGCTTTATTACCTGTAGGCAGCATTGAACAACATGGCCCCCACTTACCTCTAGGTACGGACTACATCATTGCCGATAGCGTGTGTAAACTCACAATTGAGAGAGTCAGTAAATTAAGGAGCGACATAATTCCCTTAAAATTACCTCCTCTAATCTACGGATTAAGCAGTATGTGGGCTTCATATGTAGGCACAATATCCGTTAATACTGATATATTCATGAAATTAGTCACTAACATATTAAGTGAAGTCATTAGGAACGGAATTGAAAAGATAGTCATAATTAATGCCCATGCAGGTAACGATGATGCTTTAAGAGTAGCTTCAAGGGATGCAGTAGAGACGCTTAATAAAGGATTAATTGTGGTTACTAACATATGGCATGTAGTAGGTGATGTAATAAATAAATTATTCAACACTAAATTCTTCCATGCAGACGAGGTTGAGACCAGTTTAGCATTAGCTTTAAACATAAGTGTAAAATTAAGCAATGTGAAATTAAGTGATTACCCTACCACATTGAAAACTAGATATTACGATGAGTTCTGGCATAGCTTGGACTTAACTAAGAGGCCTAAAGCATACTTCTACCGACCTGAATCAAGGTTAAAGGAGGGTCTAGGTGCATTTGGAAGACCTGACCTAGCTTCAAGAGAGAAGGGATTGAAGCTTCTCGACGAATTAATTACAAGATTAGCTAATCTAATTATTCTAATTGCTGACGCTAAATGAGGAAATAAGTAAATCAAGTAAGCTACTCTATAAGTCTATACTCCCTACCACCATGTAAGTAAACCATTCCTTCCTTAATCATTGCATCAAGGACTATCCTTTCTTCATTAGTAAGATTCTTAACTTCAGTAACCTTTATTGGGAACTTCTTCTTAACCTCCTCATAGAACTCTTTAAGTACTATATAGTTAGATATTGGTACTACATATCCTTGAGTGATGTAGAACTCGAGAGATTTGTAAGTTAAGCTCTTAGCCTCTTCAATACTTAATACCTTTCTTGATTTAAGCTCTTCCAATAATTTATCATCAGTACCCTCCTTACCTTTAACTTTATCTTCGCTTGATGCTTCAGGTCTACGTAAGTTAGGTGATGTTTGAAGAGATTTCTTAAGGATATTGATCTCATACTCTATCCTCCCCACTCGTTCTCTCAATGATTCTATCTCGCTCATTAATTTCTTAATAAGGTCTCGTACCTCCCTCGCTATATCACTTACCATGACTTCAGACCTAGAACTCCTACTTGTATTTATTGTTGTTCTCTCCTCAACACCGTATTCTATACTTTCTTCATGAAGTTTTGTTACACGGACTACATAACCCCCTCTACTTGATTTCATTACATAGCCTGACTCTCTTAACTTTCTAAGTAGTGCTCTAACAAGATTTAATGAAATACCTAGAGCGTCTGCAATCTCTCTAGGTGTTGCTCCAGGATTGTTCTTCAAATACATTAGTACTTTCTTATCTATGCTCAAACCTCATCAATAATAACTTACTTGTAAAGCTAATAAATAATGCATAGCTATCCATTATAATGGGATTATTGCATTACTGGGATCTCTTTCTCGGATATATGTAATCCTTAGGTGCTTTACTAAATGCTTCTAAGTACTTTCTAAGCACTTTAGGAATCTCAATAACTCCGTCCTCTCTTTGATAATTCTCTAAAATGGCAGTTATGGTTCTAGTACTAGCTATTGCTGTAGAGTTAAGCATATATACGAAGTCTTTAACCATACCCTTCCTTCTAACAAATCTTATGTTTAACCTATAGGCTTGCCAATCAAGTACATTACTACAGCTAACAAGCTCTCTAAACCTCCCTTGAGCTGGATACCATGCTTCTAAATCATACTTCATAGCCGCCCTCAAATTCAGCTCGCCCGAAGCTATATTAACAATTCTGTAAGGTATTCCCAGACCTTGATAGAGCTCTTCAGCATTCCTTATTAGTACATTGAATGCATCCCAACTTTGCTCAGGTAATGTAAACGCGAATTGCTCTACTTTATGGAACTGATGAACTCTAAATATACCCTTTATATCCCTACTACCAGCACCAGCCTCCCTTCTAAAACATGGACTTATACCGACGTAGAATATTGGTAGATCCTCCTCATTGATTATTTCATTAGCATGTAAAGCTGCTAGAGGATGTTCAGCTGTAGCTATTAAATAAAGGTCATCACTCTCTATCTTGTATAGTGCATCCCTGAAGGCATCAAGTTCTTCAACAGCATTCATGTACTTACCTTTTAGCATGTATGGTGGTAGCACTAATTTAAACCCTTTACGTGTTAAGTAGTCCATAGCATAAAGCAGTAAAGCTAGGTCTAACCATACAATATCATCGAATAAATAATAAAACCTCGAGCCTGCAACCTCACCTGCCTTCAATGTATCACCTAACCTCAATACCTTCTCTAACATATCTGCATGACCTACTAACTCATAATCTATTAGTTCATACTCCATCGGATGTCCCTGACCTAACGTCTCAGCTAAAAATATCCTTAAGTGCTTTCTCTGAACCTTAGCTCTACCCCAAACTCTTACCACCTTATTGAAGCTCTCATCAGGACCTATAGGTACATCCTTATGTATTATAGACGGCATGCTGTCTAATAACTTCCTCCTATACTCACTAACCTCTTTTAACTTTCTCTCGTAACTCTCTATCACCTTAAGTAAGTTTCTAGCCTCTTCAATCTTCTTCCTTCTCTCTTCAGGACTCAACTTAGGTATTTGAGAGCTTATGACATTATGTTTATGTCTTAGCTTGTTAAGTTCTGTTTGAATTCTCCTCCACTCAGTATCTACACGTATGAATTCATCTACGAGTTGAGGGTTCATGAATCTCTTCATTAAGTTTTCTCTCATTGTGTCAGGATTTTTCCTTAGTACCTCTATTATAGACCAGGGCATGATACTCTACCCATCCCTTTACATATTCACAGTAAGAAGGGTAAAAGAATTAACTTCAATAATATTATCTCCAATACCTACGCGTTCTAGCATACATTCTCTCATATTCGTAAATTTTTAAGTAAAACTCCTCATCTGATGATAGTGTTTCAGATATTAATCTCATAGCTGTTTTAGGTCCTACACCCCTTGCCTGTAAAGCTATGATTGCTTTCTTACCATAGATAAGTACTAACTTAGCTATATCCATCAACTCTTCAAATAATCTCTTTTCATCATTTGATAATACAAACTTGTAATTCTTACCAGCTTTCATACCCTTAATTATTAATTCTTTAACTGTATTGATATCTCCTAAATTAGGATTAACCATGGTTATGAGACCATAACCACATTTAGGACATCTAATGATTTCAGGGAGGCTCTCTATTACTGACCTCCATGAATATCTACACATCATACATATCAGAATTACCTCCTTTGACAGAATTCTTCTCTTAATTAACTCCTTAATTATATTACTCGGTAATGAGCCTACCTTAACTCTATCAAAGTATATCTTAAGTGTGAATCCCTCACTACCAATAGGTGAAGGCCTATCAGCTACTATGTACTTAATGATAAGACTCCCTGACTTAAGTTTCTCCATAAACTTTTCTAACGCATTAACATCAATATACCTAGTTTTAAGCTCACTAATAGCTTCCCGCCTTAATATATGATGTTGTGAGAACTCATTTATTAATGTATTAACTATGTTTCTAGGCATGTCAGGTCGAACAATACCTAACCGGCTTAATACATTGTAAAGTGCATATGTGAATAACTTAGTGTTTTCTAATGATCTAATTAGTAATTCATTCATATCAGTACTCTTTATGTTGTTAATAACCTTAGTAATAATGTTCTTTAAATAATTTACTTCGTAATGTACTGGTAATTGTATTACAACTCTATAAGGGTCAGTACTTAGTGTTGGTGATAATCCCAAATATGATGATATTAAATACGATAGTGTTATACCTAATCCTCTATTACCATTACTACCTAGACATGAATGTATTATTACTATGGGTCTTGATTCCCTCACTATCTCTATTAACACTAAGCTATCTGATGGTAGTGGATAACCTCTCCTTAAGTGTTCATTAATAACCTTAGTGACATGCTTAAGCCCTTCATCATTAAGTATTGACTTATACACTGATGGTATGTAACCCATACTTATTAATCTCCTTAAGCCACAAACTTCCCTAGCAACTTTATAATGGACAGGTATTGTTTCACCTATCCATGTCGGAATTAATGCTTCAGAAAATTCAGCAGGCTCTACTAACAATTTCTTAGAGTTATCATCAATACTTAATATTCTCCATACTTTACCACTAAGGACTATGCTATTCCCTTCCTTGATGCTTGTAATAACAAATTCCTCGTCTAAGTTACCTATAACCTTATTCTCTAGTACATCGATAACTGTGTATTGGGATGTATCAACAATCATAGTTGTCTTCAAGTAGTATAGTCTACCCTTCTCGGTAGCTACTAAACGTTCACCTAACTTTCTTAAATAGCCAAGACTTAATAGTAGATCCACCAACTCCTTCACTGTTCTTAAGTCTATGTATTCATAATGTTTTACGTTTTTTACTATATCTATTATTTCATTTATACTTACTCCTCTCTCCGGATCCTCTAATGCCATACCAACAATAGCATGTGCTAAGACGTCTAGCGGCTCTATTGGAATCGATAGACCTTCTAAATCACCTACTAGGGTTCTTCTAGCAATTACCGCAGATTCTAACATATCATCGATAGAGTCCGATGTAACTATTACGCCTCTCGCCTTGAGGTAAAATCTATGCATAGATCTGCCTATTCTTTGTAATAACTTACTTGCTTGACGTGGTGATGATGATTGTATCACAACAGGTATATGACCCACATCTATACCTAGCTCAAGACTTGATGTGGCAACTATTGCTTTAATTTCTCCCTTCTTAAGTAGTCTTTCAGCTTCAACCCTTTCACTCTTTGACAAGCTACCATGATGAACTCTTAAGTCGATACCCTTACTCATCAACTTACTGCCTAACCATTCAGCTTCATCTCTAGTATTCGTAAATATCAGAGCTCTTCCCTCATTCTTGACTATGTCGGCAATTACTTCATGTTTATCTTTTCCAATACAGGGAATTACCTTAACTTCAGATTCCCTAATAGCGTTAATTACTGCTTCACAGACTGTAGAGTTGGGTGCTAAATATTCTTTAATCTTATCTATATCACCTACGTTTGCTGAGAGTGCTATCCTATGGATTCTATACTTGCTTATCCTCTCAAGTCTAGCTATGTTTACTAATAGTTGAGCTCCTCGCTTACTACTGAGTAACTCGTGAAATTCGTCAATTATGATCCATCTTACGTGTTCTAAGTAAGGTCTCAATTTTCTATTTATTAGTATGTAGGATAAGGTCTCAGGTGTCGTTATTAGTATGTGTGGAGGACACATATCTATTAACTTTCTACGACTTTGAGGTGTATCGCCATGCCTTACATTTACAGATATACCTAATAAGTCACATATTTTAATGAGTCTATTAAATATATCTCTATTTAGAGCTCTCAATGGCGTAATGTATAATGCAGCAATAGGTCTATAGCCATACCTTATTATTTCGGAGATTACTGGAAATAACGCTGCTTCAGTCTTACCGCTTCCAGTAGGTGCGATAATCAATACATTTCTACATTTAAGTACTTGAGGTATAGCTAATTCCTGGATTGGTGTTAAATCTTTATAACCTAATTTAAGCATTATATTAACTAACCTAGTGTGAAGTAGCTTTAACACATCAGTATTACCGCTATATTGCCTACTGTCTTTTCTTTCAATCATTTAGATATCCATCTAAGAACTACTGACAAACTTAATTACTCTTTCAAGAATAAATACATGAACTATGAGGAGGTTACGTAGGATCCCATTATATGTTCAGGTAGTTATATTAACGATACTTAACATCGTACTTGTAACTCTACTGACTACATATCCTCCTATCCTTTTAGCATATATGTCAATACCTATATTGATAGTAATTGCAATAATAGGTTACGTTTCAGGGAAAAGTTCTAGAGTTAGTGTGATCATATTAGAGTCTATAGCACTGATGCTCATAATTTTAGGATTAAGTGATTACGTATTAGCAAGTGAATTAAGCTTAACTCAAACTGTGGTTACGGTCTTAATAATTTACGTTGCTTCACTTATATTATCGTCATCATTCCTGAGGAATGTGAGTATAGATATATACGATGTATTCAGTATGGTAAGACTAAGTAAAAGTACATTAATAAAATGTCTAACGTTACTCATAGGTGTAACTGCTATAGCGCTTATAGTTATCGGTATTACTGAACTTAGTTTCGGTGTAATTGAATATTTAACTGTGTTATCTATTATTACTAAAATACCTCATTTAAGTACATATGGTTTAGCTTCAATCATCGTATCATACATATTGATATTTTTATACCTATTTATTTTATCCGGTATCACCTTTGATGTAAAGAAGGAATTCTTGATATTATTATCAGGTACTGCATTACTTCTGTTATCTCCGCTATCATTACCACTACTAACCTTAGTGTTTAATTTCTCTGCATCTCAAAGAGAATTCTTAATATTAAGAGCTAAAGAAACATTGAGAAGAGAGTCATGCGATATCGCTTTAGGTGAGGTTTTAGACTTAATATCTGATGAGAGGTTTAAAACATTACTGAGTGCTAAGGGTGATTACTTATGCATGAACTTAAGATATGGTGATAATAATCATACATTGATAATAGGTGCTACAGGTACGGGTAAGACTTCTTTAGCTAAGGCAATTGTTAAACAAGCAATCAGAAGAGGTTATAAGGTAGTTGTTATTGATGCTCACGGTGAGTATGTAGGATTACCTAAACTCGTAGAGATAGATCCAAGACTTAGCCCTATAGATGTAGTTAGGGCAGCCAAGGATATAGGCATTGATGATATTGTAAGTATAATTACAGATACCTACAGACTAGGAGACGTCCAGAAGGAGGCGTTAAAGAGGCTCCTTGAGATTTTACTAAGTACTCAGGATAAGCCTAGCATAGATGACTTACTTGATTTACTCAACAAGTTGATATTATTAGATAAAGAGGAATTCATAAGGACTTATCGTACATACATAAATCGAGAAGTATTAAAGTCACTAATACCTTACATAAGATCTTTGAAGGACTTAATTGGAGATTCACTTACTGGGTTACCTTTAGGTGAATTACTGAATAAATCTATCATCATTAATGTGAGTAAATTTGCCGGGTCCTCATTGATGAGAATATATACTGAAATCCTCTTGAGGATACTGTTTAATGAGGTAATTAAAAGTAGGAAACGTGAAATAACGTTACTTGTAGTTGAAGAATTTCATAACTATGTTAGTAAGTATAGAGAAGGTGTCTTAGGAAGGATATTAAGGGAGGGAAGAAAGTTCGGTATTAACGTCATAGCTATTACTCAAGGATTACCTGAAGTGAGTGATACATTATTAAATAATTTTAAATGGATAATAATATTTCCAATGGTTAAGTCGGCACTTAAAAATGTACTCATAAAATTAGGTATAAGTTTAAAGAGCAGATATGGGGATTTAAAGAGGTTAATACTTAACGTAAGGAATTTTGAACCATTAGTTTGGAATAGAGATGAAAGGAGTGTTTACCACATTAAAGCTTATATTAGAGGTTAGACAATACGAGAAAAAGGGATATTATGAGTGAGGAGCCTTCTGAGGAAGAGATTAAGGAGGAGATAATTGAGGAAACAAGTGAGGAAAAGACTGAAGAGGAGACAGCAGCTGAGGAGTACTTACCAAGTGAGGAGGAAGAGGAGGTTACAGCGCCTACTGCTGTAGATGTTAGTGGTCTTGAAGCAATGATTCAAATAAGTGATATATTACTTAACACATTAAGAGGCTCCATAAGTGATAATGAAGCCATAAAGAAAATCAAGGAATTAAGAGTAGGTAGAACTGTTGAACGTAGAAAGACTAAGGGTAGGAGAAGAAGAAGAAGGAGATAAGGCTAGATTAACGTAATCCTATTTAGAGAACTCATACTTAATGTTTAGATCATTAAGGATATTCTTAACTAGTTCCTCACTTACCCTTTTATCGAATATTAATACTACTAATTTATTGCCATTACTTTTACTTAACTTTATTTTATCGATGAAGACTAAGCCTCTTATCAAGTCTGACTCATTCTTTTTAGGGGCTATATAATCCTTAAACTTCTTTCTCGCCATCTCATAGAATACATCAAAATTCTTAACTATTCTTATACTATCATTGACGTCTTCAGTATCACGTCCTAATTTCCCCTTGGCATATTCAAGAACCTTTAGGGCTGTCTCAACGTCGCATTCAAGGTATAGATACCCCATAAATGACTTTACAAGTTTTACTGTCATTCACTTACACCGAGTAATAATTTCACTAACCCTTAAAAGCAAAAAGCATCTAAGGGAGTTTTATTAATTTCAATGTTATTGTAAGATTGGGTGTAGACATGTTTAAAGTAACGTATCCAAATGGTAGCGCATTCAAGAAATTACTTCAAGGAGCTCTTAAGCCATTAAGTGAAGTACCTATACAAGTATCTGATGAATACTTTATTATTCGTGCATTAAGTCCCGATAAGAACATACTAGTTGAGATTAGTATACCTAGATCTGCTTTTGAAAGTTATGAAGCATCAGGTGAAGTTTCCATCGTTGCTTCGAGGGACCAGATGCTTAAAGCTGTCAGGAGAGCGTTAAGGAAGGACACAGTCACATTATCGTATGAGGAGGGATCACGTTACCTTAAATTGATATTAACTAACATGCGTACTGGTGCTGAGAGAGCGTATGATATCGAGATAAGTGAGGCAGGTACTGAACCTGTTCAGTCTCTACAGCTAGAATTGCCAGTTAGATTCCAAATAGCAAGTGATGACCTAAAGAAGTTGGTAAGAGATGCTAAATTAGTTGGTGAAGAATTAGAGCTCATATATAAGGAAGGCTCAATAGAGGTAATATCTCGATCTGAGAACAAGATGTTTAAGCAAGTAATGAATCTAGATAAACCTCTCTACAGCCTGGAATCTAAGGAGTCCATGGTATCGAGTAGATATGATGTTGATTTACTTAAGTCCATAGCTACATCATACGATGCTGCGGAAATAGCTACAGTAGAATTTGGTTCAGGCCTCCCAATGAAAATAACATTGACTTCAGATGATGGATCAAAGTTAATATTCTGGATTGCTCCTAGAGCTTAAACTATACTCAAATTTCATTTTCTTAGGATTAGGTAGCTTAACTATAACACCCTCTCTAACAAGGCTTGCTATAACTTTACGTAACTCTATATCATCAATATCAACACCTTTATTAATCAATTCCTTTAACAGTTCTTCATAGGTAGCTTTACCTAACTTCCTAATCACATTAATTATTAACTGCTTTAACTCATTCTTATGACTTTCCATTATTATCAGCCGGGGTGCCTTTCAGCATCCAGTATTACAGACTGTTAGACGGATAGGGCGTTCATCACCTAACATAATCTATACTCTACGAATAAATAAACTCTTAACATACACTTTACCGGGATTAGAATGAGTGGTAAAATAGAGCTTGAATTGATAGAGGAATACGTATATGCAGGTGAGAGAAGATTTAGATTTAGAATTAAAGGAACAAATATTATATTAAATGTTGAAGCTGAAGATGTTGAATCAGGTTTAAAGAAGGCTGTAGATATGATTAGAAAGTTAAAGATAATTGAGAGACTTAAGGAGTTAAAGTCACAGTGAATTTTCAGGAACTACTAATGGTGGGGCCGCCG
>Ga0190367_1000570_pt1 | contig 25776 bp, 15 predicted proteins | sample 4872181011_MG_FD_171838 | JGI IMG/M metagenome (GOLD analysis project Ga0190367, IMG submission 171838) | Hydrothermal vent microbial mat bacterial communities from Southern Trench, Guaymas Basin, Mexico - 4872-18-10-11_MG | ecosystem: Environmental > Aquatic > Marine > Hydrothermal vents >...
TGAACACCCTGGGAGCCATCGGCTACCCAGGGGTCACCTCAGCCTACTCGGCCTGAGCTCCCCTTCGGGTCACCATATAGAGGGGTTACAGAGATAAAAACTTAACGTCCCTTCCTGACCCCCAGAGTAGCGTCAGGTTTTGTACTCTACCTAAGATAGATTAAGGGTGAGAACCGAGGAGGGTTAATGAAGAAGAAAATGTCCAAGGATGTACAGATGGAACACCTCAGGGGAGTATGAGAGCGAGACATTCTATGACCTCTACTCCACCTGAGGGCTAGAAGCTCTCGATAATCCCATCTCCTCCATAGTCCCCACCCCGAAACCCCCTCGGTCACCAGACCAAAAGTCCTAAGATAGAACTTCAGGAGCTCATAGAGAAAGAAGAGTGGGTGAACTAATCTGTGAAGAAGGAGAAGTGTGGGATCAGTCTCTAAGCCGATCTCATATTTACTTCGGAATTGATCGAATCAATCTATCTCGTTGGTTCCGCGGAGGTTTCCCTCCTTGGAACCTCGGAGGTAGATTGATTCGATCGCTTCCGAAGTAAATATGGGATCAGCCTACTTGACTGATCCCACGTTATATATGGGTGCTTTAAAGTATTTATACATTTTCACTACCCTGATGCCGTATATATGGATGTAGTCGTCTGTTGTATTCTCTGAGAATGTTCTATTAACTTTTCTCTCAGTTCTCGTAAGCCCTATCAAGATCTCTTTAGTTTCCGTCTTCTCTCTTTGAGTTGATGGAGTTTTCCTTCTCCTCATCTTCTTTCTGTCATCTAATCTTGGGGAATTTTCATTGTCAGTATCATTGATTAACGGCCTGAACCTTTAGTCATTACCTGTAAGCAGGAGATAACTTCTGGGAGTAAGGGTGATGGAGGACGCTATGCTCTCTTTTCATTTAGAGTTGTATTCCTGCTATTGCTTTGAGGTGTAGTGGTTTGGTAGTATTTCCTTAGCCACTATACTATTGCTCTATAATATACTAATTCATGTTTGTCACCATCTGATCCAACTTCTTACATTTGTACAATTCCAGCCTCTTCGTCCTTTTGTAGAACTCTATCTCCTTATTGCATACTGGGCAATATTGTCCATGATACTCTTCCTAAATACCAATTCTACTATCTCTAGTCTGTCTAACTCGTCACTCATGTGGTACAAGGTACTCCTTGGATTCCTAATAGAATAGTTTTTAGTTAATGAGAAGAATGAGTAAATTTAATTTAACTTTCAGAAGAGCCATGAGGAATACTTGGGACTTTACCTACAACATGACTTCTGATTCCACTCTTACCATGAGCAAATTCTTTGGTCAAACTTTAATATAAGATCTATAACTCTGACTCTCAGAGTAGCATCAGGTTTTTATGCTCTACCTAAGATGGGTTAAGAGTGAGAACCGAGGAGGGTTGAAGAAGAAAACTAAATAAGCAAATTCTTTATCATTAGATACTAATCCTCTAACAACTCTTTTCGATACCTCAATAATTCCAGCCTCAATAAAATAATAGATACCCTTACATTATCGACTTTCTGAATACATGTGAGAATTCTGAAATGTACTTATTCATATTTCATCCTATTATCTTAGTATTTTACAATGAAACTACACTTTTGATTTAATATAAGTTCTATATGTACCATAATTCATATGTCCTCATTTATACTCCTTGAAATATACCTAGAAGAGTTAGAACATGTATAATTATGGTAGTAAACTGACATATAGTGAGTTACTAATAAATAGTCTTTGTAACATTTAATAATTATGAAAAAGAAAGGAGGACTTAGACTTTGAGCTCCATAATAATGAACGCACTTGAAATGTATACTACTGAAGGGGAATATATTAGAACCATCTATATAAAGATAAAAGCCATTGATATGCTAGAGAGTTATAAGAAAAAAGAATTAGCAAATAAGCTTAGAAGAGACAACATACCATATTACTGGTCAACATCAGAATACCTAGGATATAAACCTGGCCTTTACATCTTTTCTGAAGACGACAAACTCACATTACCTCACATTCCCAGGAAGGAGTTTAAAATTATAGATATACTTGCTGTATCTTATCCAGCTAAATTTTTGTTAAAGAAGCTAATAGATAGCAGTCTTCAAAATAAGTCTAGAAATATATTGGAAAGACTAGGTGAGGATAAACATGGGAATATAATCTATAAGTTTAAAGACCCTCTTTTTTCATGGCCTTCTAACAAGGTAGTTATCTATGAATTTTATAGACTGTTGTTCTATAGAATAGAACATGTCAGGCATATTATCGGATATAAACCTACTGGTGAAGCAATATATTCTGATAAACTATACCTACTTCCTACCATCAGGCTGAAAATAACTACGAAAATGTCTTTGAAAAATATAATTAAGAAGATAGACAAATCAAACTTATTATCATCATTGCTCTATAGAAGAGTTGAGATCGTAAACAAGGGTCAAAAAGTCATAGGGTTATTAACTAATATAGACATTAATAAAGATACAGCAAGAGTTCAGGTATCAGATAAAGAAGTTGAAGTTCTCCTTAGTAATATTTTTCTCCAAACTAACCCGACATGGTATAGAGAATTCTTACGAGGGATAGGACTACGTTATAATTCAACTTATGATGAGTTGCTAGATAATTTTGGTCTATTGACTTATAGGTATGAACCTTTCAAAGATAGGAAAAAGAAACGAAAACAGATGAAGGATGCACCTATTAGATATCTTAAGGATTTAAGAATTATCATTAGAGATATTCTGGCCGAAATATTCCCTATAAGATTCCAAGATGTTGAATATAATTTCGACAAAAACTTTGTTAAACTTGTAGAAGGTGATTGATTTGTTTAAGTACAAAGTTCTAAATGATCAGGTTCTCTCTTTAAGATTTAAAGGTAATAACCCTCATTTAATCCCTAGACTTGGTCTCAAAGATCACGGACCCTTCAAACCAATAGAACATTCTAAACTCTCTATAAGATTCATTTATCCAAGGAAAGGCGATCTGAAGAATGTAGTTAAAAGATTTATACAAGTACTCATGAAAGGAGAGAGAAAGTTTTTGGGCTTCGAAAAAATTTATAGAACTAAGCCGCTCTTCCTAGAAGAAATTGAAGTAGATTTTCAAGAGATGCTAAATCCTTCAAAGAGTAGAAAGTTAAAGGATATATTAATGAATGATGTATCATTAAGCCCTAGGCCAATTTACATCGCCTTAGTACCACCCTGCCCTCGATGGTTTAAGTGGTCACCATATTATATACTTAAAGCCTATCTTCTGCAGCACAATATTATGTCTCAAATGATAAAATTTGACACCTTAACCTATAGACCATTAGATGAAGTAGCATTTAATGTATCTAACGCTATTTTCGCTAAAGCAGGAGGAGAGCCTTGGAGACTTTGGAGTAGAATACCATCCTTCAGTGGTACTAGTGATAAAGTCATAATAGTAGGCACAGGTATATCGAGAATACCAAAAGAGCCAGGTTTTAAAGAATACGATAGATATGCAGGTTTTACAATACTATATAGTGATGAAGGCCAGTTACTTTATATAAAAACTTTTGTTACTGAATATGATAAGCAAGCAGTTACTAAGAAACTTAATGAGGCAATAATTGAAGCTATAGATTCATTTAATGTATATGGAGAATTGGATCTTATTATCCATTATGCTGGAAAAGAGTTAAGTCATCAAGAAGAAGAGGAAATAGTGAAAACGATTTCTCAAATCAAAGAAATGAGAATGTTAAGGATTAATTATGTAGTCCTCCGTATTATAAGAAATCCACTATATAGGGTATTCTCAGAAACTGAACATGGTTATCCACCCATGGGTATGTATGTACGAATAGGCGAACGTCTGTTATTGACTTATACAATAGGCTACCTACAAGGTATGAGACCGATGGGGGTACCTATACCACTATTATTATCTATTCGCCTTAGTAACTTATCCATTAATGATGTTGATTTAGAGGCTCTGGTAGCTTCAGTATGTGAATTTGCTAGACTTAATTGGAGAGGAACTAATTTATTTAATAGAGAGCCAGTCACGGTAAAGTACAGCAGACTCTTAGCTTACTTAGCTTCTAGTCTTAAAGAGGTTGGGTTAAATACAGGAGCTTTACCTAGGAAAAAACCATGGTTTTTATAGACTTAATAGGTAAAATTGTTAAGGATAGGTACTGGATGTATGTTTCTCTATAGCTTGATTTATCTGATCTAACTCCCTTTGAAGCGTATCTATCTTCTCTTTTATCCTAGAACACCATGGAATTTTATTCTTAATTTTTCTAATTTTTTCTTCAATATATCTTTTAGCTCCAACTTCAAAGATAACACTAACAAAGGGTGGTAAGAATAGGAAAAATAACGACTTAATAAGGAGGATAAGAGAGATCATAATCAATATAGTGATTATCGTAATTTGGAAATCATAGATGAAATTTAGCACTTTAATTTTTAATGTTATTAGCAATTTCTTCCTCTCCAAGGCTTTGATTAATAATTGACGCTCGTTTTCACCTAGCACACGACTAGGTGGAACTAATTCAAACCTTAAAACATTCTTTAGAAATTTCCAAACAAGATAAAGTTGTATCGGTGAGAAAAGAAGCCGCGGTGGAACCCTAATTTCTAACATTTCAACATCATCATAAAACTCGTTATACTTTTCCTCACTCAACTGTTCATTAATCCACTTTATTACTGACTTAAACTCTTTATAATCTAGTTTATCTCGGCTCTTCATTATTGCAATATCTACCATTATTCTTATTGGAGTATCGAGTTCTCTTATGAACGGTCCTACGGATAATTTCTCCTTTAGTTCACGCGTAGCACGTTTAAGTATAGCCCAGACTATGTATTCGTCTTCTATAGGAGCATTAAATTCTATAATGTTTATATCAAGAAGTAACCTATAGAGTCTTCTAGCAATATCCGTTAGTCCCTTATCTAATAATATGTCTAGAGCTATTACTGGATAGGGAAAAGTAGTCTTGAGTCGTTGTTTGTACCTCCTTTCTAAAATCTCTATAGCCTTTAGAAGTTTTTCATTCCTTGCTACAAATAAAGTTGCAAGACCCTCTCTAATTGTATTCGGGGTCTTGGGTAGCTTCACGAGGATATCTTTTTCTTCTCCTAGAAGATATGCTGTCATTGAATGTTCAATAAGGTTGTACTTGCTAAAATCATATAACATTCTTATTATCTCCTCTAGTGTGTGGAGTAGCTTAAGTTCCTCTGGAATTCCTTTACTATGAGCGGATAGAGTCGCAAGACTTTTCATAGACATGACCGTTACTTTTTAAGTGCTTCCTAAATAACTATGCATAGTGATTATATAAGACTTAGCTCATAAAATGCTAGCTTGATAATCGATTTAGATCGTTAATTATGTTGTTTCAATTTTCCTTAGTCTTTCAAATAATTTCAGTTTATCTTCCATTCCGTGAAGTATTGTATGAGTTACTCAGAGCGGTGTTTAGATGATGGAGAATAAATTATCGTAGAGGAAACTATAATTGCAAAAGGATATAAACCTGATAACTTCATTTTATCCATCTTCACTACTCTGATGCTGTATATATGGATGCAGTCATCTGGGTGTGCCCTCTGGAGATGTTCTATAGTTTTTGTCTTAGCCCTCATAAACTCTGTCCAAAGTTTGCTATAATGTACCTTAAGTAAAATGTGTAGATAAGTTCTCCATCTTTCATTAGTCCCACAACTTACTTGGTCTTAGTTTAATGATACCACCGCGAGCGGTTCATACTGTCACTTGATGTGAAGCTTAGCCTTAAAAACACTTAAAATTAATTTAATAATTCTACCTATCTATACAATGATAGTTAATGCAAGATTGAGCATGTTATTTTAGATAAATATCCTTTACCCGAAGAACCAATTCATTGTGTCTCTTCTTGAGAGTCTCGATATTCCAGTCATCATACTTCTGTAGCTCCTGCGTTAACCTAAAGTGTGTCCATTTCCTGCTGAAATAAACTTCCATTTTCTTCCTGAAATCGTAATTAGCTGCTCTTGAATTCTTATTTCCACTCAGTAACACTAGGTTTCCAAGCTTGTTAACCCACTCAACCCTGGTCTCTTCATCAAACTTCCTTACCCATTCACTATTCGGCGAGGGGTTTTGTGGTAAGATATGCTCAACTGTCACGACCTCGGTATATTGAGGGATCACACCCTCTAGGTCCCATGCCTCCATATCCAATCTGAGCAATATGTACTTCGCCATCTTTCTTCCTTTCAGCTTATAGAAGTCCTTCCTATTTAGCGTTAAGTCGAGTATCTTTTCTAACTCTTCTCGCTTAGTATAGTCAATAACTCTTCCCCTCTCCCTAGCTTCAGGAGACTTGTACGTCAACATACGGTCAATGACGTCTCTGGAGTCGTCTGACTCGTCTATAAGCTTGATTATCCTAGAGAAACTGGTTACCCTTTCCGTTGAAGTGAAGCCCGCCATCCACTCGATAGTAGCTTTCTTCTCCAGCTTATCCAAGAAATCCACTAGTAGCTCATCATCGTAGAACTTCTCGTAGAAGGCCAAAAGCGGTGGAATCCACTCAGAAAATGGTAGATACTTCCTCATTATATGGGATAGCACTTTATATCTATTCGCTTTACTCTCATTTCTGATATTTATCTCGGGAGATAGAATCTTGCTCTTATATATATCAGCGTACTTATAGATTAAATTGAAAAATGTCTCGCCTTTCTTAAGCCTTCCATCACTGTAGAGCTTTTCATACTCCTCATGAAGTGTTCTCCTTGCTTTCTCCCTCGCGTAAATCATTCTAACATATGAGAGCAGAGATTCAAGCTTTTCTCTCCCTAGTTCTCCCTCTAAGTCGATCCATTTATCAGCGTACTTATCCCGTGTCGTTGGATCACTTATAGCCTCAAGGTTTGTTGCTTTTATTATATCGGTTGAGCTAAGCGGCATGCCACGTGTATTGAGCACATTAAATAGTCTTATAGCAGAGCCAAAGCTAGCTGTCTTTATGACTACTACGTAGACGTTGTTGAAGAGGTATTGCACGAACTTCTTAAGCTCCTCTTCTCTCTTATCCTCCGGAATTACCTCTTCGATCAACTTATAGTAGGTTTCAATAGCCTCCTTCATGCGATAGATAGGGTCATCCTCATCTTTATACTGTATCTTACCGCTCCTGAAGTCTTCGAGGAAGACCCCCGTACCACCTTCCGTATAAACATACTTCTTAAATTTGTCCAACAACTCGTCCCAAGGCTTTAAACGCTCAACTTCCGGTATCCTCCTCACTGGATCCTCTTCTTGGAAAATGGCTTCATGCAACGTACGCCTAAACTTCTCATCCTGTAGTAAGTCTCTAGTCACAGCCAAGAGTAAAGTCAGGCTAGCTAGTCTCTGCTGACCATCAATAACTTTGTATATGTTCTCCCTCTCGTTCCAGAGAACCATAGATCCTAGAAAATAGCCACCTTGGCCCTCCTGCACATCCTTCATAGACTCATAGATATCCATAAACAGCCTCTCAAAATTATCCTTCACCCAGCTAAAAGGCCGCTGAAACTTAGGGATGACAAATAAGTAGTCTTTAGAAAAGATAGCCCCGAGAGACTGTTTCTCAGCCTTTATAGGGGCGTATAGACTTGACATAGATGGTACGCCTATAGCGTTTAGTACTTAGTACTAAAAAATATAGCGTTAGTGCAATTAAGTACACCCGTTCCCGCTATTTTATGTTAGAATATACGTCCTCAAATTGTCCTCCAGCTGCCTTAAGATTAACCTCAACTGGCAAAAAGAGACTGTTAACATTGCAGTAAGAGTTAAAGGTTAAGGAAAATATTGCATAAAGCAAACGATAAAGATGCAGTACTAAGCGTTATACACCTCTCAATAGGCTAATAAATGGAAAATGCTGTACTTGTATTATCTCCCATTGATAACTTCATCTAGAGTATTAGCAAAGGTTGCTGGATCTTGACTGACACTCTCTCAATTTCACAGTTTCAGAGGAAGTTCAATAACTTTACTCTTCGGTAGGTTGTCTAAGCTCTCTCAATACATCTATCATTAAACTCACTTGTAATTTTTTAGTTCATGCTTCAGCACTCTAGCTTCTTCCTCTGCTCGAGAAGTCCTAGATAGTATTCCAATCAAAAATACATAGATTAAGTAGTTACCCCTTCTATGACTGATGCAAGTCCTGCTTTAAGTTCATCTTCCATTTTCATTCACCTATTTATCGCTCTTATACTCATAATTTTCGTTAAATAGATTAATTTATGTGTATATGATCACTTAGTGTTATATACAGGGATATTACAATACTATACTACTTCTGTAAAACTTGGCTATCTAGATCTTTATGGAATAACCTAAATGAGGTCTTATAGGTGATTATTTTAATTTTTTAATGATACTCTTAGCATCCTTCTCTGGTATTGGTCTCTTGAAGTTTGCTGGTGTTCCCATGAGGTAGACTCCGGGGTTTTTCTTATTCTCTATGAAGGTGAGTTCAGGTATGAGTTCTCTGAGTGTTGCTGTGCCTAGCTTTACTGGTTCTAATCTTATCCTCCACGGGTACTTGACTTTTCTCTCTCGTACTTCATCTGGCCATAGTGGTTTCTCTTCTCTGAACCAGGTCGAGACTGTTTTGAAGACTCCTACGAACTTTCCTCCCAGCTTTTTGGATCCTCTTTTAATTATGTGGAAAATGAGGGCGTCTCCTAGCCTATCAAGTTCCTAATGCCTTTCGAAGATTCGAGTACTCCATAGATGTTATTCTCTTTCACTATGTACCAGTTCTCTTCTGTTATGGATATTATCCAGTACTTCATCCTCTTCCTAAATCTATACATACCGTTACTGTAATATTTGTCTTTAGTTATAATTATAATGAGGTGTATAGTTAGATGCTAAAGGAAGTGGCTTTAAATAGGCATAATAGGACGACTGTACCTGAGGAGGTTAGAAAATTGCTGGATCTACGTGAGGGAGATGGAATAGCATGGATGTTAGATGGAAGTAGGATAATAGTTAAGAAAGTTGGAAGATTAAGAGAGGTGAACATGTGAAATCAAATAGAAATCAAGTTTTTATTGAGACTCCGCGATTCCCTATAGACATAGTGAATGAGGCTTCAGCTAAGGAGAAAGGCCCGGGTAGATCGCCATACTGGGAGATGGTCTTCTGGTGGACTAGAAAGCCCTTAGCAGGAGCAAGAGCAGTAATAGCTGGGGCATTATTACCAGCTACTACCGATCCATATAGATTCAAGAAAATGCTAAGACTTGATGCTGATAAAACCCCTCATACACAGAATCCACATATCCCTAAAGACTTGGTAGAATACTTTAACTCTAAGAGCCTCCTAGACCCCTTCGCAGGCTTCGGATCAATACCTCTAGAAGCTACTAGGCTTAACCTTAAGGAAGTTGTCGCGGTCGAGTTTATTCCCACGGCATACGTATTTCTTAAAGCTATACTAGAATATCCTAAGAAGTATGGCAATTCTCTGAGGGTTGATGTCGAGAAATGGGGTAAATGGATCATTGAGAAGCTCAAGGAAGACAGAGATGTTCAGGAGCTCTATGATAAAGACGTGGCCGTGTATATTGGAACGTGGGAGGTTAAGTGTCCTGCATGTGGCAGATATTCTCCATTAGTAGGTAACTGGTGGCTGGCTAGGGTCAAGGGCAATGATGACAAGTACAAAAAGTTGGCATGGATGAAGCCCAAGGTGATAGGAGATAGTGTAAACATTGAGGTTATAGATCTCAATAAGATCTACGGTAAGGTGAAGAGAGCCAAGGTAACAACTAAAGCTAGAAGACTTGGTAGAGCTCGGCTTCAAAGCTACACTATAGAGATTAGTGGGAGAAGATACAGTGTTCAAGAACCTAATATAGCTAGTGGAGCAAACTATGCAGTTTGCCTCCTCTGTGGAAACACAATGGTAGATGAGGAGGTTGTTCTAGAGCTTAGAAAACGTATAGAGAGTGAAGCAAGGAAAAAAGTCACTCAATTACTGCTACGCTTCACAGATGCCTTTTACAGGCAGATAATGATGAGAGGAGTAGATAGAGTATTCAAGGAGATGAGAGAGAAAGCGAGAAAAGGAGCAACAGATCAAGATACAAGAACATACAAGTTACTAGAAGCAAGTAGAAAGATCACAGCATTCAAGAAACTCATTAAGGAGGTTTTAAAGAGCTTTACAGAAGAAGAACTAGCTTTCTACCCTAAGAAAGCCTTAAACAATTGGAATAGAAAACTGGAAGAGTACCTAGAAGGAAAAATAAGTATTAATGAACTAAGAAACGCCCTAGCAAGACCGAGACTATTAATTAAAGTAAAAATAGTGAACAAAGACCTAGAATTCGAGCCTTGTAATGAAGAAGATAATGAGAAGTTATGGAAAGCCCTAGAGAGGCTAAAGCATATATGGGGGGACCCAGACATACCAACAGAGCCAATGACACCCTATGGGGGCTCAACTATTGGAGATATCCCTGAAGTCTTCGGTAACTTCTATAAACTCTTTAATTCACGTCAGCTCATAACCTTAGTTAAGCTTGTTAAGCTGATTAGAGAGGCTGGAAAGAGAATAGAAGAAGAGAAGCTGAGAGAAAAATGGAGCAAAGAGGAGGCATTCAAGTACGCAGAGGCAGTAACAACATACCTAGCAATGGAAATGTTACATGTTCTTGAGTATAATTCTATCGTTACATACTGGGATTCGACATTTTGGGGAGAATTAAAAGTAAAATCTTCATTCGCTTTCAGAGGAATTGCCATGAATTGGAATTGGTGTGAATATTCTATAGTGGAAGGATTTACTAGATTTTCTAAATATATTATCAGCGGTTTGTCTTTTCTAATTTCTGCCGTTTCTAGTAGTTCTAACAGGGTTAGGGTTTTGCTTGATGATGCTACTGTGCTCAGTAAGCTTGGTAACGAGAAGTTTGATGTTATTGTCACTGACCCGCCTTATCGTCATGATGTTCCTTATACCGAGGAGAGTGATTTCTATTATGTATGGCTTAAGAGGGCTTTAAGTGATATTAAAAATGGAAGTCTTGTACGTAGATTTCATGCAAACGCCTTAATTTATGAGGTACAATGGAAAGAGTTCGCTAGAAAGGAGATAAGTTATCATGAAGAAAGATATAAGTACTTCAAGCTTGGAGGTGTTGAGTATTATAGATCTCTCATGGCTGAAGCGTTTATTACAATGAATGAGAAGCTTAAGGATGACGGCACTCTTGTAACGTACTTTGCCCATACTCTGCCTGAGGCTTGGGCTGAGCTTATAGAGGCTGGGTGGAAGTACGGTGGCTTTACTGTTACTAATGGTTTTCCGCTAACTACAGAGTCTACGCAGTCTATTGTTAAGAGGGGAAAGCTTTCTTTAGATACTAGTGTGGTTGTTGTTTGGAGAAAGGTTAAGGGCGGTAAGAGTTCTGCGGGTATGGATGATGTTAAGGAGGAGATGCTTAATGAGGGTGTTGATTGGGCTAGGAAAGTAATAGGAAAGTATTATGGTAGAGACTTATTCTTCAGTGTCTTCACTAGGATACTTTCTGTTGCCACAAAGTATAGCAAGCTTTACGATAGTAGGGGAGAGATTGATGCTATGAGGCTTGTCGAAGAATATGTTGCTCCATTAACAGCAAGAGCGTTAGTTTTAGCTACTGGTAGGGAGGAGACTAGTGGAGAAGTAAGACTTGATATAGTTGCCTTGTTCTATTTCATAACGAAGCTTCTTTATGCTGTTAGCGGTGTTGAAGCTAAGGTTAAGATGTTATCTCCTAATGATATAATTCTACTGTCTATTGCGACAGGGGCTGATAAACAAGAGTTCATAGATCACAAGATCCTCATAAAGGCTAAGGATAAAAATGAGTATAGATTCATGGAGCCCCTCTCTAAAAATAGAGAGGAATTTGAGGAGTTCCTCAGAGCTAGGAGTATAGACCCCATCAAACTTGCAGTAGTAAATAGAAGACCTTGTTCAGTTGATATATTGCATCTAATGGAGTATGTTACATGGTTTACAAGTAGTCCGCAACACTATATCGAGAAGTTTAGGAAAGAATATCCTTCGCTCTTTGATAACGCTCTATCACTTGCTAAGCTCCTGATGAAGTCTCTACCTCGTGATTTGGAGTCTAAATTATGCGAAAGCATATTCCTTTATGTAGGTGATAGGTAATGGGTATAAAAGAAGTTATTACTCCTCTTGAGGATGTGTTTAATCCTAGGTTAGATACTGCAGTAGCACCATCTTTAGGTAAGGTTTACGGCTTCATAAAGGGGGAGTATAAGCCTGAAACTCAAGCTGATCAACTTATGCTTGAACTATATGGAAATCCTGACAAGTTCTTCTCGGTAACCTACGTGACTGAAGGTATGGAGAAAGTGTTTATCGAGGTCATTGAAGCACTGGAGAAGGGGTCTAAAGGACCCATAGTACTGCCATCACTTTTCGGTGGAGGTAAAACTCATATTCTATTAGCACTACTCCATGCGTTTAGGACGCCTGAAGCACTCCTTAAGGCTGAACCAAGAGATGTTGCTAGAAGGCTATATGAAAGAGTTAGAGGAGTTCTTGAGAAAAGCAAACATGTGGATATTGTTGTCATAGATGGAGACTATGAAAAGTATGCGCCAAGTCCTGATAAGCCATTGCACACAGGGACATACAGCGTACATAGCATATGGGGATACATGGGACACTACCTAGGCAGATACGATACTATCAGAGGTTTCGACACTGAATTTAAAGCTCCTTCTAAGGATTCTCTAGAGGAAATGTTTAAAGGTAAGTGCGCGATTGTATTAGCAGACGAAATTCTATCGGGTTATGCATTAAACTTAGATAATATCCAAAGAGGTAGGTTCCTAGAATTCTTTAGGAGGCTTGCAGGTGCTATTCAAGGAAAAAGAGCAGCTGTAATACTAACTATACCTGTTCGCTACCATGTAGAGTGGAAGCCTGCTGAAGTTGAAGAACAATATAAGGCTATTGAAGATTTCATTAGAGGAGTTTTTGAGGCGTTAAGAGAACAAGCAACAATAATTCCTCCTGTGAGGCTTGAGATCAGCAGTGGAGTTAACGAAGTTGTAAGGATTCTTAGGAAGAGAATATTCGGTTCAGCGGTAGTTAAGATACCAGATAATGTTTTAGCGCATTATCAGGGAGTCTATAGTCTAGACATGTTTCCTCCAGCAGCTAGGGATGTAGATGCTTTACGTGAAAGCTATCCGTTCCACCCAACTTACATAGATACCCTTTTAAGGCATATCTCTGAGAGGAGGCCAAAGCTATTTCAGAGGACAAGATTTGCCATACTGATAACCAGAAAGACTGTAAGGAGACTATGGGAGAACAATAGGAACCCAGATATTATACGTGTTTGGAGTATTGATCTGGAGGATACGGATATTTCTGAAACGATCTTAGGTAAGCTAAGCGATGTTGAGAAAGATTACAGGGTATATCTTAACAAATTATATGAGGTAGCTGAAAGGTCTTCTGAACCCATTATAGCGAAGGACATAGTTACATCGGTCTTCTTAAGAACTTTCCTCTACGAGGGTGCTCCAGAAGCGCTAAGAGCATATCCTATGGAAGACGAGATATACTGGATGGTTTATGATAGGGATCACGGTATAGAGCCTGCACGATTGCAGAAAGTGTTAGAGGTTCTTCTCGAGGACCCAGACGCCAGTTACATAGCTAGGCATGAAGAGGAAGGTAAAATATACTTTACTACGCTGATAGACATTATAGATATACTGAGAAAAAGGAAGGAGGAAGCTCTAAGGAGAAAAATTAACGAAATATATGAAAAACTGAAAGACGAGTTAGGAAGCATATTGGTTGCTAAGGATGAGGAATATGAGCCTTTCTCTAAGGACATGGTCATATTTTTAACGAATGAGGATCTAATTGCAGGATATAAGCCTGAAGAATCCTCTTCACATCGAGTAATAATATACTTAGGAAGTCTTAAGGAGGAGCAGGCAGAAGACTTAATTCTAGGCTATAGAGATTATAAAAATACTACTATAATATTAGATACTAAGGATAGGGATCGTTTAGACGAATTACTAGATGTCGTTAGCTGGCTTTATGTTATTGACGATTTAATCAAGAAGAAGGAGCTCGAGGAAATATACAAGGATAAAGATGTGAGAAAGTTAAATGAATCCAAGCTTAAAGAGGTTAAAAGAGGTAAGACAGAGTTCTTCAAGAAGCTTGCTCCCTCAATATTCAGAAGAGTATGGTACCCTACGGGAGAAAAGGTAGTATCCGTTGATGCAACACCTAAGAAGTCATTGCTAGGCAATGTTCATACTGCCTTAGAGAGTATAGGAGTAGAGAAATTACTTAGACCAGACGATGTTGATCTTGAAGCGTTCCTTAAGAAACTAGCGGAGACAGGGGCTGACCTAGGAAAGGATTGGATACAGGTGTCTAAATTAGTTGACTTATTCTTGAGAAATCCTAGACTGTGGATAGCAGATAGAAATGCTGTTTTAAAAGTCCTGAAGAGGCTCTACGATAATCTTGAAATAGCCCTGATGCGTGAAGGGAGAATTTACTGGAAGAACATATGCGAAACAGAGGAGACATGTAGTGGTGGCTCTCATAGTATAGTAGCTAGGCATGAAGATTTCTCCGATACAGATTTAGTAGCCCATTCAAGACTTGCATTTACTAAATTCATAGAGCAACTATTAAACGAAGAAGGAGAGATTAGAGAACCTGATAGGATTGTGAAAAAATACTATGATGTTCTGACAGATGAGGGAACATTTAAGCTGAAAGATCTCTATAACGTACACAAAGGAGATGAGGAAAAGCTTTACCTTATCTTAAAGAACTCGAGGAATAAGCTCATTCAAAGAAGAGAAGTTATTGAAAAGGGGTTTGACTTAAGGATAGAGCCCGGATATACGGAAGTTAAACCTAATGAGTGCGTTAAAGTGAAGGTGTATGTAGAGCCTGTAGGAGACTTCTGTGAAGAAGTGGATGTTGAAGTAGATAGAGGCTTCATTGATCCATCTAGGGAGATACCACCATTCGAAGCTGTCTGGAGACTTGAATCCGAATCTGCAGAAGGCATGTATCCGTACAAGGTTAAGGCACATCATGATAAGCTTTCCAGAGAAGCAACATTAACTGTTAAGGTACTTGGTGAATACGAGGTCATAATTAGGGATCTCTCCGACTATGAGCCTATGCCAGGAGATATTATCGAGGAAGCAAGCAACGTAGAAAGTATAGGCACTCTTCAGAACATTACAGAGCGTCTGGGAGGTTTAATTGGAGCTACCTCAAATGTTTACATGAAAGCAAGCGGATATGAGGGTAAGCTACAGATAACAATAGATGGAGTTTCAATGGAGGATACCAAAACTATAATTGATAGCATAAAATCGCTGAAAGATCTAAATGTAAACGCAAGATTAGTATTCCAAAACGCTAAGCCTCTCGACGAGCTTAAAGTTAAACGACTCAAGGCCATTAAGTTATTCCTTACTGGCGTTAAGGTTAAAGTTAGGAGAAAGAGAACATGATGTACAGAATTACTTGGTCTGTGAAGAAAGTGAGTGGAAAGCCTAGGTACTATGCCAATTTTAGATCTTATGCTACTAAAGAAGGTGAAGGAATCGAAAAGAGCCTTGGGAAGGGTAGCAATGTTGATGTAAGAGCTACATTGCCGAACCCTACTGAGGTCATAGCTATAGCTAGAATGCTAGGGTGCAAGGTATCTAAGGAGAAGAAATGGATATCAACAGATGATGAGAACGCTTACTTTAAGCTTATTGTATATACTGTAGTCAGGCGAACTCTTAGGAAGCCAGCAAAGATAGACTTATTAAAAAGGCTCGTCTTGGACAAGGGATTTGATACTGATGCCTGGTGGTGGGCGAATACCTTCATAAACAAGTATCGAAGTGAGGGAAGAAAAAAGGAAGTAGGCACTAAATGTCTTTATAGACCAGCTAAGGCTTTCAAACTTATTTATAATCTCGCTGAAAAGTGAGAATCATGTCCTATATGATACTGAATAGTATGATAAGCTACATTTTTAACGTGTTAGTGGAACATAATCCCGCTATGCGATTTTACCATTACTTAGAGACCAGACCTTTACCTATCGAGCCTTTCTTCCACCAAGTAGAGATCCTATCTAGATGTATGTTAAGAGACCCGGTAAGAATTCTCATCGGGGATGAAATAGGGCTTGGTAAAACTATTACGGCTATAGTTCTAGGCAAGTATCTTCAAGATGTTGAGCGTGCAAAGAAGATCTTAGTTTTAGTCCCTAGAATTCTTGTGCCTCAATGGACGGAAGAACTTAGCTATTGGGTAGAGGCGGATAATGTACATCAGATAGAGCGAGAAAATATAGAAATCTATAGAGGCAAGGGATTTCCAAATGGATGGTATGTTATTTCAATGGATCTCTTTGTTAGAAATAGTGATATTCGTAAAGCTGTGCTTCAGGTGGAGTGGGATCTAATAATAGTGGATGAAGCTCATAAGGTATCTCCACAGACGGCTAAGAAACGTTGGAAGTATATCGGAGAAGAGCTAATTGCTAAGCATCCTGAGAGAAATGTCTTCTTGTTATCTGCCACTCCGCATAAGGGCTTTCCTGACGATTATATTGCTAGACTTCAGATCTTAGATCCTAACTTGGAACCAGACATTCGGGTTTTAGACAATAAAAAATTCTATAGACAAACATGGAACACTCTGGTATTTAGGAGAATGAAGAGTGATGTGAATAATATTTACGAAAGACAAGAGATCTTTAAACCCGCACATTTACGGGCTGTGCTAATTAGACCTAGTAAGTTTGAGGCAGAATTCTATAGGGAGGCGGAGGCTTTCTTACTTGAACTCCTTAGGAAGTATAGAGAGACCTCTGGAAAGCGTTTAGGGGCAGTTAAGCTATTAGTGACATTACTAGTTAAGAGAGCTTTCTCAAGTCCCGCCTCTGCCTACAGTACGTTGCTCTTTATGACAGCTAAAAGAGCAGGGTTATTGAGAAAAATCAATAAGAAAGAGGCAGAGAAAAGAGCAAATGCTCTACGAAACTTCATAGGAAGCCACTTAAAAGGAGACTATACTGTAGAAGAGATATCCCTTTCTGAAAAAGAAAGAATGTTACTAAAAGAGATTGCGAGAACAAAAGAGCTCTCGCTGGATAGTGTCCTCAATGCTTTTGCAGGTTATGTCTCTGTACTCCTAGATGAGAACGACATTGGGAAACTTAGAAAGTTAATGAAACTTGCTGAGAATGTTCGTAGAGAGGGAGATACTAAGATTACTAAGCTTGGAGAGCTAGTGAAATATCATCTTAGTGAGGGTTCCAAAATAATAGTCTTTACAGAATATACTGATACAGCTCATTACATAGCAGGAAGGCTAAAGGAAGCTATAGGTAATGTCGTCAAGGTTCTCACGGGCAGAGAGGCGGGCAGTAGGAAGGAAAGAGAAGATATTGAAAAGAACTTTATTAAAGGGAATAAATACAGAGTACTGATTTCGACTGATGTTCTATCAGAGGGGCTTAACTTACAAGTTGCAAATGTTCTTATAAACTATGACCTTCCTTGGACTCCTTTAAAACTTGAGCAAAGGATAGGTAGGATCTGGAGACTGGGTCAGGAACGAGAGTGCTTCATCTATATGCTTGTAGTAGGCTCTTCGGAAAGAGCTACCGGTGCAAGCCGTGTTGTGTCTAAGCTTTATGCAAAACTACTTAACATGGAACGTGCACAACTAGGTAAGATAAACCTGGTCTTAGGAAAAGACGTAGAAATATATGATAGAGATCTTTCGAGAAGAGGAGATAAAGAGGCGGCTATTCTTGTAGCAGAAAAAGAAACCAAAAAGGGCAGGAAAGCCATAACCGAGGCCGATGTCATTTTAGCAAGCTTAGATGATAGAAGGTTTGAAGAATTTGTTAAATGGTATATAGAGGCTATTGAGTACATCGAAAGGAGGATAAGAGAGAAAAATGTAGATCCTAAAGTAAGCCGTAAGATAACAAGACGCGTGATTAACACAATAGGCTTTAATTCGCAAAAAGAGGTAAGAAACCTACTACTGGACTTAGCAAGAAATCTTGCAAAAAGTCATAAAATTCTTGTGACAATCTCTAAAGGGAAAGAACTGATTAGGGACTCCTTCTACCAGAAGCCTCTACAAGATATGTCTCCAAAAGAGTTAATCAAAGTCATTCAAAGATTCATTGAAAATAAAGGTAAGCCCATAAAACCTATCAGTATCACTGTTTGGGGTAATAACAGGACGTCTAAGGTACATATTCTTAGGGTATTACTAGTAGTAGGCGGTAAAGTAAGATATGAAGACGTCCTAGGAGTAGACGAAACAACAGGTAAGGTTCTAAGTAGTGTGGAATTGCTAAGGAATCTCTTGTCTATAACTGGTAAGAAATATCAGGTATCTATGCTTATTTCCACTAAGCATGATATGAAGAAATTATGGATTAAGTCTATTGTTCAAGATTATCTGAGAAGGAATCTCTTTGCCCAAGGCTTAGAAGACATTAAGAAATACATAACAAATCTGAATCTCCAAGGTTTACGGAGTGATGATGAATGGAATAAGATAGCTTCATTTGATGAAGTTAAGATTAAGACAAACTTTATAGGAACTCTCGACCTACGCCAAAGCTACAGGGAATATTTCAGTACCCTCGAACGATTAGTGGGAGAATATGACGAGAGAAAGGTTGAGATAGAAAATGAAGCCATAGCCATTATGAAGAAGAAGCTTAGCCATAAGTTTGCTATTCAAGACTTACACGAAAAGGGTTACCCCTTCGACCTAATCTTCATAAGAAAAAGTGAAGAGGAGCCCCGAGAGCAAAGGATAGTTGAAGTTAAATCCTGGAAACATATAAGCATCGTTATTTACACGGATAGTGAAAAGTCGTTTGGAGAGGAGAATGAGGAGAAAGGCGGCAATTATTGGCTCTACATAGTTGATATGCGAGAGGAACCTCCACGTATACTTGGATACAAACGGCCCTTTACTTCAAATGTGCTTGAATTTGTCATAAAAATTCCTAGAAAAGGCAAGGACTATTATGTTTATAGGGTTGTAAGAGAGGCTGATGAAGTATGGTGAAATGTTGGGTATTCTCATCGAGGAGTAAAGGGAATATACGTAGGGCAGCTGAGAGGCTCTTATGGGTTTTTGAATAGAGACCTAGCAAGAGGCAAAGAATCTAAGTTTGTTAGGAACTGGAGGCTATTCTTAAGACTTTATGATAATATATCTAATGGTGACCTAGTATTCTTTCAGATAGCACGAACTGGAGAAATACATGCTCGTTTAAGGAGTTAAGAAATCGCTATCGAGGAAAGCAATAGCTGTCCTTTCCAGGATTCTACATTGTGGAGCTAGTCACTTTGACATGATTCCTTTCTTACAGTTATGTCTTGGAGAGAGCTTCGATTAAGAAACACGGTAATATTTCCCTCTTAGCGATTGGCGTTAGCTCGTACACCCAGTGAGGAGGCATGGAAGACCTCCTTCCCACTCTGCGTCTATGCGGCCAGTAGTCAATCAACACTATTCCTCTCCTAATTAACTCCTCTAGTACTTCATCGAGAGATTTAGATCCTTTGAACTCCTTCTTAGCTTCTTCCTCCTCATACTCTATCACCGCCCTGAAGTCGAGGCCGTACTTTCCACTAAGCCACTTCAAGAAGGCTAGGAAATTCTCATCTCTCAGTAAGTCGGTTGAGTAGTTCAGGTAGCTCTTATCGGTGAAGAACTCTATGAAGATAGGACGCGCATAATCAGCACCTATAATCATCTCGTGAGAGTATGCTCTACTATTATAGTAGTCCCAGAATACTAAACCGATCTTTACTAATTTATTAATAATGTCCGTTACATCTTCTCTGCCGAGCATTATCCCAAGCGTGCGAATAAAACCGTGTGGTTCAATACAGAGCGTTGACTCATATTCCAAATACAGATTCTCGTTAAAATACTGAGAAAGTAGCCATACTGCTTTTTTAATATCCCAGTTCTCCTTATTCCTCTCTTCATTCAATTTCTCTTTCATTTCTCTCTCAAACTTGTCGTAGACTCCGTACATCAGTAATCCCTCCTTAACTAGGTCTCGAAGGTATCTTCCTTCAAAGCTTCCACTTAGGCTAGGATCTATTCCGCGCTCTCTCAGTGTAGAGTTAAGACGATCAATTATCTCGGTAGCCTTCCCAGGATATATTATCTCTAGGTTCTTTACTACGTAATGCGGGCTGAGCAGCTCAGCCTTCAAGTAGAGACATAGTAATATTTCCCACTCATTAGAGTCGCGGAGTGAACGTATGAGATTCTCAATAGTTACAGGTAATATGGACTCGTTAAGAATCCGGCGAATAGCTTCTCTGAGGACTTCAGCCCAATTAATGTCCTTTCGCTCTCTCATTCTCTTCAGCAGTTCCTTAGGCAATCTTATACTAAACATAGATGACATATCTCTCATCCACGTATTACATGTATATACAGGTATATAAATGTTTTACCATAATTGGATTAAATGCTGTAACTTCAGTACCTTTGGAATCTATAATCTTGATTTTAGCTATGACTATAGGATTACCGAGATCATGGATTTAAATTGTCACTTATGACTTAATGATGTAATTTTCTATTGTTTCAAATTCTTCTGCTTATAGAATATCAGGATTACGAATGATTTTCATTATTTTTCATTGAAATCAAGAATAAAGAACTGAATAACTTCCTTGCTTTAATGGTGGATTCGAGAGGAATATCTATTAACCTTTTCATAACAAAGTTTAATCTTTTATCTTTAGCCAATTTAGAAACGCTATTAACCATATGGCGAGCACCGCAGAACTTAATCCATGCTATTATCCTCCACAGCACTTCTTCATTTAAAAACCTGAATCTTAAAAGCTGATCAGCATAATCTAATGCTCCATGCAATAACATCGCTTTTTACCCGCCTGTTCCAGGTTCTTGATAGAATAATTCTATAGCTAGCGTAAACCTTCCTATGCTTCCCTTAATCAGCCATGATCAATCTTATAATCTTTAAACTCTCCTTCAAGATCTACGATTCTATCTACTTTTTCCGTGATCCGATTCGGCTCTTCTCAGCATATGTTTCACTCACTTGTAGAGACACTTACTAGTGTAGCCTTGGGAATGTTTAGTGGGTGTTAAAAGAGAGATCTAAAGGGAGAGAATTGAGAAGGAATATGTAGAGACTATTGCGAGGTCTTTAACCCTTTCTTTTCTCAAAACCTTCTACGCTGTTAATGGCTTCTTTTATACTAATTGACGATGAAGAGGGAACAGTCAAGGTTTGTGGCTATGAATTTGTAGTCGATGAAAAGCACAACTATCCCTGCGTGTATAGGGAAAGAAGAAATGTACTATAGCAAAGATGAAGAGTAATAAAGTGCGTTGGATAACTAGTCAATTTCTATTAGATTATGAACATATTTTAAGATTCAAGTTCAAGAATCAGTGTTCTTATTTATTTTAGAAGTAATAGTATCATAAATGTTATATTTCTGCAAGGGTAAGTATATCGGGGTATATTTTGAGGAAGATCGGTATTGTGGCTAGCAGGAGTTCGATAACCGATGCCTACGTCATTCTGAACGAAGGTGAGGAGAGGAACGTTAAAGCCGAGGATCTAGTCCTCATAAAAAACTTAAATGGTAATAGTATCCTCGGAGTGTGCAGATTTGGAAGAGGATTAGACGAGAATCTAGAAGTCGGTGGGAGATATAGACCCGGAGTAGCCTACGCTAGGATGGGCATGACTCCTTCTGATTCAAAGAGGCATTACATCTTCAAAATACTTGTCATCGCAGATGTAACTAGTACTTTCGAAGAGAATAAGTTAATAATAGCACCAGGATCTGATATTTTCGTATTTGAAGATGAAGATAATCCAATGAAATACTTTGCAAAGGGCATAGAGTTAAGCGAAGGCAAACTAATAACCATAAGTTATTATAGAGGTAAGGAGAATTGGAAGGTTCCTATAAATCCAGAGTATATCTCGCGGCACATCTGGGTTACTGGTGTAACAGGATCTGGAAAAAGCTATTTAGTAAAGTACGAGATAATCCCAGCGCTCAGAAAAGCGGATTATGACATTTTAATATTTGACTGGAAAGGGGATGATTATGTTCCACACTTCAATAAGCTAAAGAGTGATGCTATAGTAAAGTTATCTGAGATAGCTTTAGATGAAGGAGTCGTGATAAATTATCTATTTTCTAAGACTAGATACTTTGGATACTTCAGTGAAGAAAGGGTAGCACAGAGCATTAGAATGGCTTTAGAAGAAGCTATTTTTGAGTTACCCTGGAGAGAGAAGAATCTCGATGAGCTTCAAAGTTTCTTAGGAAATTCCATAGTGAATAATATTAGGGGAAGAACTAGGGAAGAGACCGAAAGGATGAGAAGGAGGTTTCAAATCTACTGGAACAGGCTATCGAAAAAAGACTTTGAAGTTATCAAAGGGACTATGACTCCCGAGGAGTTACTAGAATCAGTTAGAGAGAAGCATATAGTTGTCCTAGATCTTAGTGCTGGCGGCTCTGAGGAGAAACTTTCAGTCTTCCTTTCAATAGCTGAGTATTTAGAAGATCTCATGGCTAGGGAGAGACAAACTCTAAATCTCGCTCTTATCATAGACGAGGGACCACAGTACTGTCCATATAACCCTAAAGGACTTCAAGTTCAAGTTACCGAGAAGATAAAGAACTTGTGCGCTTTAGGAAGAGCCTATAAGTTGGCTATAGTAATCGTCTCTCAAGGAATGGCAGGCGCTATAGGGATATCCCCTGCTGTAAGGAGGAACTTAAACACTCAGTTCATGGGCAAACTTCATCCACTGGATATAAGTGAGGCCGAGAAGCTTTTGGGAAGACAAGGAGTGAACATAGACATGCTTACGAGATTACCTGTAGGCCACTTCTACTTCTTCGGCTCTATGAATCCCTCCCCAATACCGCTACTGATATCCTTCAAGCCCGATGAGAGTAAGCTTGCAGAGGCTCTAGGTGGGAGTAGTGACTGAGGAATATATTTCGGAGTGGTCTAAAATACCAGTTCCACTACAACACCAGTTCTTCAAGCACGCTCAAGAAGAGGCTGAAAGGCTTAGGGAGAGAATACTGAAGTTCCTCAAGAAGTTGAATAGGCTGAAGAGGGAGCTCGAATTCAAAAAGATAGTTGAAGGTGAAGACTGGAGGGACCTAAGGATCGCAGTAATCGATGGTAGTTTTCCTCCACTTGCCGAGAGAGTTGGAGTTAGAATGGGTATCTTCTGTGCGGGATACTTCATATTTGAGGGAAATAAGCTAATCCCTAGAGACCGAGGAGGAGCTGGCTATAGAAGTGGAATAATCGCGAAGACTCAAATTGGAGAGCCTTGGAAGACTGGAAAGATAGTAGAACTCCTATGCACTAAGTTGGAGAGGGAGATAGCTCTATACTGCCTAGAGGAGAAGGGAGTGGACTACGTGCTGATAGACGGCCCCTTCTTCGGTTTTCAGGCACGATGCCAGTTGATCAGGGAGGATAAGATAGACCTTCCAGGCTACACCTATGGTTCAGACCTAGTAGATGAGGTTAGGGATCTCTCGATAGAGCTGATGAGGACTAGAAGGGTAATCGCCGTAATTAAGAGAGTGAGGACTATGGCATTCGATGGCTATATACTTTACAAGACGGGAAACGAGGAAGAATGTTTTAATGAGAATGATAGAGCCATACTAACCTGGATAATGCCTGAGAAGAGCTACTTCGCTTACAGATGGCTATTCGGAGATACTGGAGTCTACCAATACTACTCCAACTTAAGAGGAGTATATCATATGTACGTGAAGTATCACGGACAGCCTGGTAGTATGAACGAGGTATTGAAAATATGCAGAAATGTCACTAATACGAGGATTTACAATAACTTAAACTGCGATCCAAACATAGTTTTAGAAGCTACTAGATATTATGTTAGATGTTTAAGCTCCATGCCACCGTTCTGTATTGAAATCCATAAGGATGTGGATATAAGCCCAATACTAGAGTATTTTATAGCATTCTATAATCCTGCCACAGGACTTCCATTCCCCATCGACTTAATAGATCAAGAGATCAGCCTTCCGAGAGGTATGGTTAGGGAGTTTGTTGAGGAAGTAGAGGCTAGGCTGTTAAGGTTTAAGGATCTGAAAAGTCCTTCCATCTCGCAGTACTTCGCCTGTATAGGAATTCAGAAAGAAGAATAGCCTTTACAGTTCCCTCAGACTCTCTAATATTGAAAAACCTTCAAGTCTTTAGATTATGGAGGGATCCCTCCTATGAAGACCTGGCATAAGATAATCATTGGAGATTCAAGGGACATGAAGGAGGTTGAGGATTCTAGCATTCACCTAGTGGTTACAAGCCCTCCCTATGTGACCAGCGAGTTCAGGAGAGGACAGTGCTTTGATATAGATGAATATCTTGAGCTTATTAGAGACGTGTTCAAAGAGATACGGAGAGTTCTCATACCGGACGGCAGGATGTGCTTAAATATGGCTGATGTGCACACTAAGTACTACTATAAGGATTATGATCGCTTCTATAGGATTCCTCTCGCCCATATGGTCTTGGATGTATGCCTTAAAATAGGGTTCAGGCTTCTGGACACGATAATATGGAATAAAGGCTTCAATAGGCGTAAGGGAGGATATCCGGGACCACTCTTCGGCTCGTATCCCTACCCACCTACAATATATAGTAACGTTTACTGGGAATACATTTTCGTCCTCGTGAAACCCGGGCCTAGGAGGAGAGTGCCTAGAGAGATTAAGGAGAGGAGTAAACTAAGCTACGAGGAGTGGAAGGAATATACAAGAGGTTTCTGGAACATTCCTAGCGAGAGTTGGAAGATAAAGGAGCACCCCTCAGTATTTCCACTAGAGTTGGCTAAGAGGTGCATAAAGATGTACAGCTTCGTAGGGGATACTGTGTTAGATCCATTCCTAGGATCAGGCACCACGACTTTGGCAGCGAAGCTCACAGGAAGAAATTCCATAGGGTATGAAATAAACCCGAAATACTTAGACTTGATAAAGTACAGGATAGGTTATGAAGAATCTTCATCTAGAGATAATATAAAAATTATAATCAAATAACTAATTTAGGACTCTCTTATCAGTTAATCAGTGTGGCATCTAAAGGTTATCTATTAGTAGGATCTAGCAGACATTCAATACTATTGATCCTGCTACTCCAATAGGAGAGAGAACGAAGTCATGAAGAGGGGGAAGATCAGAATCGTAGTACCTTTAATAGATTTCTTATGCTGACGGGAGTTATACCGAAGATCTCGGCTATCTTCTCCTGTGTTGTTCCTTCATCTTTAAGTGTGAGGTATACTGCTGTAGCTGCTATTGTGTATGGACTTACTCCTCCTCTAATAGATTTCCTCATAGTCTCCAGGTAAACTATGGCCTTTTCCACAGTATTTTCACTCATACCTAGAGGTTCTGCCTTTACTCTTATTAGTTCCTCTAGATCGATCGGAGGTACTTTTATCCCTAGATTGGTGATGAGCTGTCTATAGTATTTCCTTGTCCTCTTCAGCTCTAGATCGAGCTGTTCGCAATACTCCCATAGAGCTATTGGGAATCCCAATTTTCTAAGTG
>Ga0190367_1000571_pt1 | contig 25708 bp, 52 predicted proteins | sample 4872181011_MG_FD_171838 | JGI IMG/M metagenome (GOLD analysis project Ga0190367, IMG submission 171838) | Hydrothermal vent microbial mat bacterial communities from Southern Trench, Guaymas Basin, Mexico - 4872-18-10-11_MG | ecosystem: Environmental > Aquatic > Marine > Hydrothermal vents >...
TGGATCAAGCACGGACTATGTCGCGAAAATTAACTTTCAGGTATAGGGAAAAGGTAAAGTGTGATGCATGCAAGAAGGTAGATGAAGGTGTTGAAATAGTCACTAGAGTACTTTTCATCTTCCCCATTAAAAGGTATATTTGCGAATCTTGCATATCCAAAATATTCAAAAAATTTAGTCCTGAGAAATAATGGCGATCAAATATTACACCGATAAGGCAATAGCAAGAGTAGAAAGGATCGATATACCATCCGAAGCCTTCGCGGAGGTTGATTTAGTTAAGGAAGTCCAAAACATAAGAAGCGGTGTTGTTGGGGTAGTAGGAACCGAGTCCCTTGCTCAAGAAAGCACGCTAACGGGAATTCGTGGCGTTATTGAAACACATCTCCCTAGCATAGATAGTAAAATAACAACGGTTGACACGGACAACGTTATCTTATCAACAGGTAAAATTGGCGTCATTTCAAGAGATTATTTAAGCGACAAAGTTATTGATGATGTCATTGCTCCAGGAAGCGTTATTACGGGAAGTACGCATATAAGCATCTCAAGATTTGGAAAGATAACGATTTGTGGCGTTGCCGAGTTCGATGGAACTATCTATGTGGATTGCTCACCACTCGGAACTAATAATTACCTGAAGGGAGTTTACGAGGAAGCAATAAGCTCGGGAAAGCCATTCGTGGTAACTTTCGAGGACAAATTCGATTATGTACTACCCAGAATCGAAAATGCTTCCATAACAACTGGTATTTGCAAAGTCTGGATAAACAGACAAATCTAAAAATTTAAAAATAATGAAAACCGAGGTGATAATATGAGCGAATTAAGGCGAGACAAACTCGGCTTAGAAGAGGGCGGAAAATATAGGTATTTGGCTAAAGTAGGAGACGCAATAGAAATCCAGGACGAAACAGAGACCACTGTTATGACTTTAGAGTCTCACGCTTCTAGACACGCCGATGGTGGTGCCGATCCTCTACCAAATTACTCCATTAGCGAATCAATGCTACAAACGGGAAGCGTTACCGTTAACAAGTTCGCTGTGTTTATGAGCGATGTTGGCCCGGTTCCAGATACGGAAACGACATATTCTCTCCCCTACACCTTGCCAAGCACACCTAAAACCGCTATTATAACCGAGAAAGCAAGTGGCGTTATGGGATATGTACAATATAGTAGTATCTCTACTACGGGAATTACGCTAATTGCTAGTACTTCGGGTGTCGTTTGCGATGTAATAGTACTCCTTTAGTGAAAAATGAGGAAAGACATACTTGATGCTTTCGTAAAGGCATTAGCAAGGTTTAACCTAGCCTGTGATGAAGTTGAAGTCCCAGAGGGTGGTGCTTTATATGTAGCGAGTGGGATAGAATTTGCTTGCACAAAATTAGTTTGTAGAGGAAAGGTAAGGGTAGAAGGAAAGTTAAAGGTGATTTAAAGATGATAACGGTATCTCAACCAAGGCTATACACGCCTGAGGAGAGGAAGTATTATGTAGTTATTGAAAGGGAGAATCCTCTTCCTGATTGGGATTATATGAGAGAAGTAACAATTGACAATACTCAGAATTCAAATACCTTGAGCGACTTTCAAGTCCAAATAACTTTAGACACGGCTAGCTTGATATCCGATGGTAAGATGAAGAGCGATTGTGGGGATGTAAGGGTTTACGACTCTAATACGGAGTCTTTATTGCCTTATTGGGTTGAAACAGGGACAGAAAATAGCTCAAGCACGAGGATTTGGGTAAAAGTTCCTAGCATCCCAGGTGGTGGTAAAAAGACTATTTACTTATTCTATGGGAATCCTGGTGCAACTTCACAAAGCAACGGAGATGATGTTTTCGAATTTTTTGATGATTTTGAAGGAACGAGTTTAGACACAACAAAGTGGAGTTTTGTTGATGGGAGTAGCGTAACTGTTAGCAACAGCGAAATAACTTTGAGTGGATCAACCACTGGTGTGAGTACATTAAATTATAAGACATTTCCGATAAACACAATAGCCGAGTTTAGAGCTAAGATGAGTGGTGAATATGCTACATATTTCGGACATGACGATTATGACGGTTCGACTGTTAATAATTATATACTTGTTCATCTGACTTCTGGATTCGCTGTGAGAAAGGGAGATTCATCTACAACATTAACAAGAAACGCAGGAGTGGGTGTATATCATATTTGGTCAATTAAGAGAATCGGAAGCGATACCGTTAAATTCTACGCCGATGGAACCTATGATAATGGAATAACATCAACAACCTATGTCCCAACTGTCGATTTGCCTCTAATTTTGAGATCACAATTGAGTGACACTTTAGTTTGCGATTGGGTAAGAGTTCGCAAATTCGCAGACCCAGAACCAACAACAAGCGTAGGAGCAGAGCAAGACCCAGAAAAGAGGATAGTAGAGCGTTCTTGGTAGCTATTCCTTCCACACAGTCTCAAATCCTCTCCCTTTCCACACGCAAGAGTCAACTATATGCTTGCAAAATATATTCCCTAGCACAAGAACCTTAAACCCACATTTTCTCGCTTTTATGCAAAAATCAATATCTTCAGAGACTTCCTTTATTTTTATCTCGCTCCCAACTTCATAATCGCACTTATACTCAAACCAAGGAAAATATCCTTTCTCTTTCATCACTTCAAAAACCTTCCTTTGAATTAAAGCAAAACCAAGACCACAGGCATCCGCATATCCTTGCTTCCCAATTAATTTCTCAATATCGAAGGGCTTGTATGTCTTCTCCTTCTCATCCCAAACATAAACATTTGGCATGAGCCTTGAGGTGTAGTAAAGCCCAGAAATAATTGGATAGTCAAGAGAAATCATGTATCTTATTACCAGAGGATTAAATTGCCATTTCTTCGTGTTTACGTCATAATACATGGGAATAATATCGCTGTCCAAATAAAGAAGATGGGTGCATCCTTCCTTCAAAGCCTTAAGGGTTGCCCTATTCCTAGCTTCATCAATTCTATAGTGCTTGCTAACATAGAATGCTTGGGGCAAGCGAGTGTGAATAACTAGTTGTATGAAGTGCAAGACCCAAGACATGTCAACCTTGTCCTTTAGGGGGATTATGTAACCTATCTTTCTTTGCTCAAATTCCCAAGCACCAGGCATCTTAATATATTTGTTGCATTTGTTAAAAAAATTAATGAAAGGTAAGATAGAGAAATCTTTAAGCATCATAAAAGAAGCTTTTGAGAGGTATAAAAGGTTGGGAGCTTGCTTCACAGGGGGCAAGGACTCCACCGTTATGCTCCACCTCATAAAGAGGGTGAGGAAAAGGATAGATATTCCAGTTTTCTTCATAGACACGGGTCGCCACTTTGAGGAGGTTTACGAGTTCGTCAATTACCTTTCAGAGAGGTGGAAATTCAACCTCACGTATGTAGGAGACCTCTCCTTGCTAGCTGATTACGATAAGCTTTCCAAAAAGGAAAAGGAGATGCTTCTAGGCAAATACAAAATCGAGATGATTAAAAGAATCGTGGAGAGCTATAAAATAGAGGGGTTGTTCGTTGCGATTAGATGGGACGAATGCGAGGCTAGAGCTGGTGAAAAGTATTTCTCCGAGAGGGAAAACCATGTTAGAATTCACCCGATCCTCCACTTCACGGAGAAAGACATATGGGATTACATTAGAAAACACAACGTTCCCTATTGTAAATTATACGATAAAGGATACAGAAGCATTGGGGATGATAAGGATCTCGTTAAGCCAATACCACCCCACTTGCCCGAGAGAGCTGGAAGGGAAATAGCTAAGGAGAAAATTATGGAAAGATTGCGTTTGTTGGGATACTTTTAGGAAAATGGAGAAAACTTGCCTTATCATCATAGATGCCTTGCGATACGACCACTACCACTTGCTAGAGAATATCCTCGAGTTGGGTTGGGTTGAGCAAGATAATCATTTTGCTAATGCACCAATGACCGAGCCTTCCTTATTCTCAATTTTAACTGGTAAGTATCCACAGGAGCATGGAGTTGTCGCTCAAGCGATGCAAATAAGTGGTAGATTTGAGAAAATAGGAAATTCCTTCGCCATGAGCCCGATGCTTGCTTTAAATAATTTCATCGAAAGTATGCAATGCGGAAAATGGATCGAGCACTTGCCAAAGGTTGAGGAAATAAGGAATTACGACTTTGTTCTCTTGCATTTGATGGACGTCCACGATTATATCTATGATGACTACGCTGAGAATGCGAGGAAGAAGTTGCAAAGCCACGGCGTTAAGATAAAAGATAGCAACCCTGGAATAAAGAACCAATATTTGAGCAAGGAGGAATGGCACGAGCTATACGCTAGCACGGTTGTGAAGCTCGATGAGTTGCTTTTTCCCTACATAGAGGAACTGTGGGATAAATTTAGGATAATAATTACGGCTGACCACGGGGAGCACATAAAGGAGCGTATAGGAGGTCACGCAAAGCTACGCCTAGAGACATTGCACGTGCCCTTGTTGATGAGCTTTGGCGAGAAGGTTAAAGGCATCACTGAGCATGTTGATTTGTTAAAAGGGTTAAAAAGTAAAGATGTTAGTTTTGCTGGCACGAGACATTGGGCGAAGCAAGAAAGCGTAACGAATGGGAGGCACATGGTTGTTAAGGACTACGATAGGGGTTATGGTTACTTTGTTGACGATTCTACTTGTGAACCTGATGAAATTCACAAATTTTTGCAAAAAAGGCTAGATGAATTTTCAAAAAATTTTGAAGTTAACCATGTTGCGATGGGTAGACCCTGGGTAGAAAGGTTGAAAAGAGACGCAGATGTTGCGATGCTAAAGAAATGGTTGGAAGGATGGAGCATATAGCTTGTAGGAGGGAGCTGAGGAAGTATGTTAAATTTCCTTGTTTAGATATTGGAATAGGGGGAGGTTTCTTTTGGGATAAGAAAGTTCCCGAGGGTGTTGTTGGTGTGGATATAAGACCGAAGTTGCCAAATACCATAAAATGCGATGTTCTTGATGGTTTGCCCTTTGAGGATGCGAGCTTCAACTGTGTGGTTGCAACTGAGATATTTGAGCACATAGAGCCAAGAAAGAGGAGGTTTCTCGTTTGTGAGATTCTGAGGGTATTAAAGGAGAGAGGTAGGATTATAATTAGCGTTCCTAAGAGACACAGAGTGAATTTTAGGGCAAAGCCAACGAGAGATAGCCAACCTTACCCCCATGTGTTGCATCCTGAGTGGTTGTTCGATGATGAGGAATTTCTTGACTTTGTTGAATTGTTTGGTGGCAATGCTAAGGTTTTTAGGATAAGTAATAAATTTTATGAAGGGTTTGGTGCTGTAATATTTTATAAAGCAAGTGACGATGATTATGAACAGTATTGCAATAGGCTTAACAAATCGGTGTAATCTTAGTTGTATCATGTGTAGGCGAGGAAATAGGAAATTTCCAATATATGATCGTTCACTTGATGAATTAAAAGCAATTGTTACAGCGCTTAAGCCCAAATGGGTTGAAATCGGAGGAGATGGTGAGAATACTTTACATCCCAAATTTACTGAAGCTTTAAGATTACTAAAGTCTCTAGGGTTTAAGGTAGGAATTACAACAAATTTGAATGTGAATTCCCAAGATGTGCTTAATGCAATAATCAAATATACTGATAGAGTCAATATTTCAGTTGATGGGGCTACTAAAGACACTTATGAAATGATAAGGGGAGGAGATTTTGATCTAGTCATGAAAAATATGATGTATTTACGGCAGAATGGAAAAACATTTAACATAAATTTCGTAATCCTGCGCTACAACATTGATGAGATTCCTTTAATCTATAAACTTGCAAAGAGATTAGGCGCTGGAGTTTTATTTTTGTATCCTGAATCTCTCGATAAGCATACCGATGAATTGCATCCTTTCTGGGAGATGAAGAAGCTAGAGAAATACAAACACATCATAAATAAACCATTCAAACCATCTCTTAGAGAGGATGATTGTCCACAACTTAGTAATCCTACTATAACATTGGATGGGAAAATGGCTTGTTGTTTTGGAAGATATGCCATTCATTGCAACATCAACAAAGTTGAAAGTTGGTTTATGGGTACTAAAGTTGATGTGGATCCTCAAGATTTTATCTTTGGCGACTGGAGAAATCCCAATAAAAACAAGTTGCAAAGGCTAGAAAACATAATCAAAAACAGCAGAAAAACTTACAGCTCTCTGGATGAATTTATTAAGGCGAGATGGAAAGCAAAGCATATATGTGAGGTTTGCCCAAATAGATACAGATTAGCATGTTAAGGAAGTTATTATTGATTATAGACTCTCTTAGGATTGATTGCATTAGTGAGGAAATAACACCTAATTTAATTGAGTTGAGCAAAGAAGGAACTTTAAAGACCATCTATGCAGTGAACAACAATACAGAACCATGCCTAGTAGCTATTTTTACAGGAGTTCATCCTTTAGATTCAGGCTTAGTTGGGCTTGGTCAAAGGGATGCCTACAGGATTCTATCAAGAATTTTAACACCCAAAGATTGGGTAGTTTATTCATCAGCAATCTTGTTTGAACCATTCTTTAAGTTCAAACGATGTAGATATCTAAAGCAAATTAATTTGGATAAGTTAAAGAGATTTAAAGGCTTGGTTATAGTCCATACAATGGAATGTCATGACTATTATTGTGATGATGAGCGATGGTTAGATTTTTACAGAGGTTATGAACCTATACCAGAAGAAAGAACTCTTGTAGACCTTAGTAAGGCTTTTGGATGGGGTAAACCTTGGGAATCTATAGTCAAAACTAATGATGCTGGGGAGCTTAAAGCAAGATATCTAGGCGCTCTAAACAAGATTGATGAGTGGGTTGATAGAATTAGGGAAATCTTTGATGTAATCATTGTAACAGCTGATCATGGAGAGCTATGGGGTGAAAATGGCGTGGTCTTTAGACATCAAACATTACATGATCTAATAGTTAAAGTACCTTTAATTTCAAACATTGAGATTGATGCTGATGACCAAACTGAGATTTTATATCCTAAAAAACCAAAAGAATACATCGTATCGACCGAGAATACATGGCAATCTGGAATCCGTGTTGATGTTGATGGTAAATCCCTTACTCATTATTGGAACAAAATATATAATTTACCTAATTGGGTCGGTGATATGGATCTTAAACCATTTGTATTGCAAGAAAAGAAAAGATTTCCTAAGAGATTACCAACTCTAATAGAAGGTCAAGATTTGAGATTCTTTTTAAGTAACTAAAAGAAAATTTTATTTAAAGTTTTCTAACAAAAATATTAATAGAGGTTCCTCGCCTATATGGTGCTGTAATATTTTTGTAAGGGAGGATGGCATACGGGTTAAGAAAAGTAGAAGCCGTTGCAGAGGGAATAACTTGGGAAGAAGTCAAAAACAAGCTAGAAACTGAAGGAGCTAAGAACAAGGCTTATGATAGCGATGTTGATGGCGTTTTGGATTTGGCTGTGATTCCTGTAATAACACGAAGCAAATTGGAGTATCCGACTGAGGATGTTACTTTTGCGTATTTAGCGGCGATAAATAAGACAGAACTTGTAGAAGTGTATTATTCTGCGCTTGTTGCAACAGTTGATGAGTTTACAGATAAAGCAATTCAAAATGTTGCTACTGGGGATGCTGTTATGTTAGCATATGGACGATACAACGGGTCAGATGATAGCTATTATCATCAACATGCTCCTACCCTTTCAACTGCAGACCATCGTTTAATAAAATTAGTTGGAGGTTCAGAATCCGTTTTAGCAAGTGAATCTGTAGATTTAAACGATGCGTATGGCTATTTATACAAGCTTAGCATAAGTGGTTCAACTCTTAAAGGATATAGAAGCGATATGACCACAGAAAAAATTAGTGCCACAGATACGAGTTTTGCGAGTGGGAAGTGGGGTGTTGGAACTACCTACAATACACGTTATGGGAGCACAGGTAGTTTTGGTGCAAAACTTTTAGCACCTTCATCGCCACTAACAAAGCCTAAAGGCATTGTCGAATGCGAAATAACAGGTTCAGGAACAAGTGAAGACCCATTTAGACCTAACCTAAAGCAAGAACTAAGCAAACACGATAAATTTGGCAATATTGACAAGTTAAGTATTACTTGGGGTGCTTTTGATCACAAGCCAGAGCATAACACAATGCTAATTTGCATAACAGGCGGTAATGCTTACACAGGCGATAAAGCAATTGAAAAGCAAATAGAACACGCAAAGAGGAAGAATTTGAAAGTAGTAAAGCCGCCAAGAGATTATCATGAGGCATGCAGAGTTTATAGTGAGTTGCGTAAGGAGTTTGATTTTATCGCTGGAAAAGATAATTTCGCTTATATGACGCTTGGGCATGAAGATTTTGAGGCAATGCAAGCTGCAGATACTTATTATGGTCGCATTATTGACATGGGAGATAAGAAAGCATACAAGAATGTGCCAGAGTTTGAAATGAGAAGAACTTTAGCAATGTGGAAAGAAAGGCTAAAAAGGGCAAAGGTTATGAAATCTGAAGCTAATAAGCATATTGAAAAGATTGAGAAAGTTGAGCGTGTTGGGTGGTAGATGCAAGTAACTAAACGCTTTAAAAACTACATACGCAAAGTAAAAACCCACTTCAGCTGGCTCTTCCACGTATTGTTCGGCATAGCCACGGTTATAAGTGCGAAGATAAGCTTTGTGCTACCTCCGATTTTCTTCCTAACCTTTGTCCTTTACGAATTCGACGAGGAGTGGAATCTAGGGGATCATGCTTTTGAGGAGTTGAGAGAGTATGGAGCTGGGTTGTTTGTTGGAGTTTTATTCATTACAATCGCAACTTCGCAATCCTTTTGAAAACCCTATCCTTTTTGCTCAGAACTTTCAGAAAAGCGTAATGCTTCCATAAGCTCGTTCCTGCTCTTCTATAAATAATTTCATAGAGTCTTTTGTAGCGAAGGTTTCCATATCTATCAAGCTTTGCTTCCATGAAGCTTCCTCTTACCATACTTCCTTATGCAAATTATCCCATCTCAACAAGGAGATCTATAATATAGGAGGATACTTTATCACTTCCTCCATTCGATGAGTAAATTGGCTCTACATGTAAAACTTGGATTATTTTTCCCTCTATTTCAAAGCTTTCTCCTAGAGCTATTCTTTTCCTAATTATTTTTATCTTCGTCTTTTCTTTCTCTCTAACCATTCACACCACCTCCTGATACAAATACCACCTTAGGAATTTTATTATTGGCGTTATATCGTCAACGGTCATCGGAGTAAAATAAATCACAAAATGATCCTTTTCCTCGTGCATTTCTTCAAATTCAACAATCTCGTAGTAATTATTAGTTATTATGTGAGCTAAGCAATCCAAGCAAACTGCACACTCGAAATTGCATCCTTTTTGCTCATCTATTTCCTTCTGCACTTTTTCAAGGTAGCTTAGGATGAATTTTAGCCTCTCCATCATATTTCAGAAGATTTCGTCTTAACACCCCAATCCTTCGGAGTTTTCTCAATTATTTCCTTAATTTCCTCCTCAGATGGGGATTTTAGCCTAGCACAAGGGAAGCTCGCTCGGACTAACTTCCTAAAGTCTACTGCGGAAACTTTGCTTCTTATCTTTTCTTCTATTGCAATTATCTCTAGTTCCTCAAGCACAGCTTTGTAAGCTTCTCTTAAGCCTTCATAGTAAGCAAAATTAATTCTTATACCTTCACGCAGGCTTTGCCACATTAAATCGTCTATTTCTTCTATCCTTTTCTTGATTCTCATTATGAGGTTATCTATTTCTTTCATCTCAACTCACTCCATTTATTTTCTTAAGAAGAATTAGAGGGCAATTACCCACAAACTCTACCTCTGCAACTTTATACCCACTCACGAATTCGCTTACTCTAATTTCCTTCTTACATTGCATGCATATAAAAGTCATTTTTATTAAACAACCACTTCTAGAGTTTTTATAATCAACACAAGTATTAAATACCTCTCTTTTTCCTCTGCAAGAACATTCCCCTTCAACTTTAGCATTCTTTGAAGGACTATAAAGAAGGAAGTCTTCACTCGACTCTAGCACCTTCCCAACTTTTGGTCTTATTAAACCTTCTTTGCTCATAATTAGTCTTATTTTTGCAACTATAAAAATCTTTTGATTTTGCAATTGGAAAGTTTTGTTAGATAATTCTTGCCCTTGCTATGTTTTCGATAAGTCTTTTAGCTTCTCCCTCTTCTAGAAAAGCATTCTTACATGTAGGACACTCCTTTTCGCCATGGGGGATTACCCCGCCACACGATGGGCATCTAACGGGAGCTCTCTCCTTTATTTCTATTTTCCTCCTTCCTCTTGCAAGAGCATCTCTTAAAATGACTAGCCCCCATTGGATTTTAACGTAGCCCTGTTTCTCTAGCTCCCTTAGCCAGAATCTCGCCAGATAGTCTGGGATGTTTATGTCTTGCCTGAGGGCGTCGTATTTCACGTACCTTAAGCCAGCCTCGTAGAGATCTCTAAGGTAAGTAACCAACTTGGCTATTTTTGGCTTCATTTTTTCGAAAGATTGACAAGAGGAAGTATTTAAAGGTTTCGACACAGCTCGATATCGATTTGTGTTATGAAAATTAGGTAGTGTATATACACTACCTAATGTGTGTCACAAGTATACTGCTTCCTCTTCTTCTTCATTTCTTTATTATTTTTTATTATTATAATGAAGAAGAAGGAGAAGATATATATAAGTGGCAGATTATAAATTTTTCGCAAAGCTTATATACTCACAATTTTATGATTTTCGAAAGATTTATATACTAGGTGGACTTGTTACCCTTTATAAATCTTTCGAAAATCTTATATAGGTATTCTTGTTAACTTATCTCCTATATTTAAATCCCTTTATAAGGGTGTATATACACTGAAAAGTTGACTTTTTAACTTAACCTTACCTTTATAAGATTTAAAAATCATAAATTTTGTCAAAACCCATTATAGGAAAAGGGGGTGGTACTATGGAAGAAAGTGTGTTTTGGCTTAGTAGAGAGTTTCATGAAGAAAGTGATATAAAAACTTTTCGATATCACACTATATGGTATCAAGGTAAAAGAGTACGTATATCCAGAGAGTTCTTCGAGCTACTGAAAAGTAAACTTAACAACGAGACAAGACTTGCTGAGTTATTTGCTCTTTACTATAAGGGTGTTATTGGGCCTACAGAGCTAGAGTTAGGGATTCTTGACTGGGTTCATGAAATGTGGAAAAAACTGAGATTTCATTTGAGAGCAGAAGAGGCTCTTCTGAGAGGTTTCACCTCTCATGAAAAGCAACAATCTTTCCATAAAATAACAGCGGGTATTGTTGCTCTAAGGAAGAAGAATTCTATGGTAATATTAAAGAGATTTAGAAAGTCTTTGGAAAAATTACTTGAGGCAATTAATGCGAGTTTACCAGAGGAGGATAAGGAAGCGTTCAAGAAAGAAATGAAGAGACTAAAAGAATTATGTGCTTTGCATTATAGAAAAACTATGGTTAAAGAAGGAGGGAATTACATTGAAGTTCAATAATAAGAAATCACTCTGCGATTGGCTTAGAGGGAAAAGAATGGTCTTCCAGCTACTAAGAGGTGTAATAGTCACAGGAACTTTCTCAGGGCTATGCGATAATTTCTTCATAGTAAGTAACGCTGAGATAAAGGGTACTAAACATATTTGCAATACGGAACTAGTTTTAATTCAAAAAAATCAAGTTCAACATTTCCATGTTGAAGGAGAGCTTAGAGAGGTTGAGAAAAGTGAAAAATAGAATCTAGACTATGTTTGTCGATATCAAAAACAATCCTAGCAAAAACAACACTATCAACACAAAAATCGATAATGCGAGAGGAATCCAACCCAAAGTCCCTTTTACTCTAATCAATATGCCCACAAAGCCCAAACTAGCTGTCATCAAGCCTATTCCCAAAAACAAATCCTTCACATTAACTATTTCAACTCTACCTTGCGACATGTGCATACCCAAGTAAAGCAAAGTAATCAAAATCGATACTAAAATCCCTGCTAAAATGCTATTCAACACACCCGACACGTTCATTTGTCCCTTTCTATTTATCTTCTTTGGAATTTAAAAATCTTTCGGAAAAGAAAAAAAGGAAAAGATAGCTCTGAGTTGCCCCTTGCCCCCTTTGTTACCACTCTTGGGTAGCAAAATTTAAAAATTTTTGGGTGTTACATATGTAACATCCACTTTCGAAAGATTTTTATAATTGCAAATTCATTTTTAAACTTATGAAGAGGAAGCCCAGATACGAGCTTAGAAAGAAAAAAACTTGGCTATGGATTTACAATTACCTAAAGGAGAAAGGTCACGACTACCCTTGGAATATGTGGAAAAAATATTGCGAGTTTTGCGAAAGCGAGGGTTTGCACGTCCCCACGTACCATAGCTTTATACAATACATAAGGCAACTTAGAAAGAAGGGATTAATTAAGCTAGTTAAGGTCGAGAAATCGCCTCAGGTTGGAGCTAGAGAAAGAAAGTACTACGCCATTGCTAGCGATAACCTGGAGGATTGGAGGAACGTTTGGAACTAGCACGAGGTGGTTTTATGAAAGTTGAGAGGGAATTCTTCCAGTACTACCTCGAATATAGAGTTGGGAGCCAGGAAGAATATGGGGTGCTCCTGGCTAGATTTATTTCGAGAATATGCGAGAGATACCCCATGGTCGATTACAGAATAAGTGCCTCCTCAAACCTTAAGGTGGTTATGTACTTCGGAGGGGATAACGAGATCGAGCTAAAATACGCGCCTCCTCCCTACGTTGGGGAGTATCACAACACGAAAGCTTTTCTCCAAATTTCGTGCAAAACCGAAAAATTGCTTAAGGAGTGCCTCGACATCTTTAAAGCAACTCTGGTTGAATGCGAATTGGCTAAGGGTGAGAAGAATTGAAGATAAACCTCATAGCCATAATAGGGGATTCCAGAAAAGTCCTTAGGAAGCTACCAAACAACTTCTTTCAGCTTGTGGTTACCTCCCCACCTTACTTCAACCTAAAGGACTACGGTAAATCGTTTGAAGAGGGGAATCTAGGTGCCATAAATAACTTCGAGGTTTTCATGGAGGAGATAAACAAGGTTTGGAGGGAGTGCTTTAGGGTTTTGAAACCAGATGGCAAGCTTGCCATAAACGCAAGCGATGTCTTCGATAAGGTTAGGGTGATGGGTAAGGATGTACAGGTTAGGACGCCTATAAACGAGAGATTCGTCCTTGAGTGCGTAAAGATGGGCTTCTTGTATAGGGCCAAGATAATATGGTACAAGCATGCTAGCACGGGTGAGGATAGGTGCGCTGGGACGTTCCCATATCCCTACAATTTGCTATTTTGGGATGCTTCCTTCGAGGAAATAAACATATTTAAGAAGCCAGGGAATTACCAAAAGAGACCTAAAGAGGTTGAGGAGATGAGCAAAATAACAAAGGAGGAATATACCAAGCATGCGAAGCCAATTTGGGAGATCCCTGCGGTTAGGCAAAAGGGACATTGTGCCATGTTCCCCGTGGAGCTACCAATGAGGTTGATTAAGCACTTCACCTTTGTGAAGGATTGGGTTCTCGATCCATTTGGTGGAAGTGGGACAACCTTGCTTGCTTGCAAAAAATTAAAGAGAAATGGGGTGATCGTGGAGCTAAACGAGGAATATTTACCCCTGATAAAGGAGAAAGTAGGTTGGGGGCAACAAAGTTTAGAGACTCAATACAATTATAAAATAATATTTGAGGACGAGCTCGATGGCTTCCAAGAGGTACTCAGGAATCTGTAGTGGATGCGGGAAGAAATCTGATAAGCTAATACCATATCTAGGCATGTTGCTGTGCGAGGAATGCCTCAAGGAAGTTGAGGAGCTTGGAATAAAGCTAGCCAAAGCGATAGGTAAGGTATTCGGTGTAGAGGAGGAAAGGGCTGTTGAAATATATCGTGAATCGGTGAAGGAAGTAACCGAGTTGTATGAGAAATACATAGTCGATGAGAAGAAAGATGTCGGCTAAATATTTGAAAACTTTGTTTTATTGGGGGGGTGAGAAAGATAAAGAATTAGAGAGGATAGCTGAGGAAATATTTGAGAAATGCAAGGATTTCTTCACATGGTATGGCATGAAGCCTTGGGTATTTTATGATAGTTCCGTATTTTGTAGCGCCCCCATTACCAAAGGATACTTGAGAATCGAATTATATTGGGCTGGAAGAATCTATGTTGATATAAAGCCTGAAATAAGGAGACATCATCCTTATCCCTATAGGTTAACCTTTTCTCGAAGACCTAAATGGGATATACAATTCTTTACGTATGTGACGAGGAAAGATTTGGAGAATGTTACCCTAGAAGATGATCACTGGACCGTTAAGTTTCTTGGGGATAAGAAAGGTCTCTTAAATTTCCTAAAAAATTGGAAGGATGTCATTATTGAGGAATTGAATCGAAAGCTTTGCTCCGTAGCTCTAGAAAAGCTCTAATCTTCCTTATGTTACATATGTAACTTTCCAATTGCAAAATCGAAAGATTTTTATAGTTGCAAAAATACTATACCATAAGGTGAGAAAAATGAGAAAGAGATGGAGATCTAATAAGCTAAAAGAGGAGGTAATAAGAATATTGAAAGAAAACAACGGGTCTGTTGACTCAATATTTAGATTAAGACAACTAATAGAGCCAAGACCAGGATCGGGCTCTTTATGGAATATTCTTAGGAAACTTGAAGAGGAAGGTAGGCTCAAACTTGTTAAAGAAGGTAGAGCAAAGAAAGTTGTATTAGCTAGTACGGAGAGAATATCAAAGGAGGAGGTCACTACGGAAATCCTCAGGGATGTTTTAAAATTGCTAATAGATGGTAAAACTCAAGAAGCAATAATAACAATAGTAAAGTATTTAACAAGAAAAGGTGTATTATAGGATGCTTGGTATAAGCATAAGAAGGGAGGATATTGAAAGATTCCAGGCGAATGTGGAGTTTTTCTTGGAGCAACTAGAGGAGCTAAACAAGAATCTTAGAAAGCTCAACAAAAACCTGGAAAAGTTGCTTAAAAAGTGAACATCTCAAGCTAAAACTCCTAAACAAAAATCCTTTATACTAATCTTCCTAAATACTAATATATGCCCGTAGAGGATGTAGCCTTAGGTGTACTTCTGGGAGCCATAACAAGGCAAACTTTATCAGAAATAGGCGAGTTTATAGAGCTTCCAACGATAGTAGCCAATATTTGGGCAAGAACCGACGAGTTGAGGAAAAGACCTTTAAAAAAATACCTAGAAAACACGGAAGGTGAAACCCTAGACCCAAATGAAGTTCTACCGAACCTAAAAATCTACGTCCCTACGCTTGATCCCACAAAGTTGGAGAAACTTCTCTACAAGCCAATAAACTTTCAAGGCAAACCTGGGCTATACATAGAGCTATGGTTTACTGATGAGGTTTATCCACTTAGTAGAAGAATTGACGAAGAATATAGAAAGATTAGAGAGCATATATACGGCATAACAAAGGATAGAGAGGTTTTCATTGTATATAAACGAGGAAAGGATATGTATGTTTACTTCCCGAGAACTTTTGCGTCAATACAACCGTACTACACCTCCAGGCACCTTATAGCTATAAAAAGATTCACGGGGAAAATATATGTAAGAACGTGGAATCACATGTATAACACATGGCCAAACCCTCTTCATGACTACATCGTTTACGACGAAAGTAACTTGAAGATGGAGGAAAAATGAGAGAATGGTTGCAATTGTTTAGATCCCAAACAGCAAGTGCCACATTCATATTGCTTTTGACGTTCTACCTCCTTGGTGGTGGAGAGATTTTCTCCTTAATGGGCTTAGCCCTTATAGTAGCATCCTTGCTCATCCACTACTCAACATTTGGGCAAAACTCCCTCAACGACTTTCTACTTGGCTACGATAAGGAAGACCCTCACAAAAAGCACCATCCCCTCGTATCTGGCAAGATAAAGCCAGAGCAAGCCATAAAGGTCGTTAATGTTATGCTATTTCTAGCGTGCCTCTATTGTATTATTCTGGCACTTCACGGGGCAAACCCAACCCTAGCGTTAATTTCCTCATTCTTGGGGTACGTGTTTGGGAATTGGTACAACTCAGGATTCTCGAAGGTTAGCTTGCTAAAGCCAATACCTATAACCCTCGCTTTCACCTTCATAGGCTTGTATGCTTACTTTTTATCGGCTAAGGAGCTAACAACTCTAGCTATTCTATGCACGTTGTATGTCGCCTTGACGATGTTGTTCCAAATTGGCATAGAGGGTGAGCTTAAGGACTATAAAACCAAGGAGGTAAACATCCTACACAAAATTTCGAAAGATACCTTTGCAACCCTAGGGGTAATTTTGAAAATTGTTAATCTTTTAGTGGGGTTGTATATAGCAACTCTCCTATGGGCAACACTTCACCCCGTGCTAAGAATTACCATCGTGATGGTCTCCTTTCTAACAATAGTAGCAAGCCTATTCATAATGCGACATCTCTTTAACTATGGTTTGATCATCTACGAGACATGCAGAAAGTGTAGGAAGTATGTTGTGAGGTATTGTGCCCTGATGGAGATTTTAACGATATACTACCTACTCATAGTCCTTATCCCTAGGATAGGTTTGGTGAATGTGCTATTCATGATGATCCTTGGCATAGTTTACTTCGTGGCTATGAACAAGATAAATTGGGGGACTTTAGTTGCTCCGATGGTCTGATGAGAGTAGTTAGCTACGATACTTTCATGAAAAAATGTGCAAAATGCAAATATTTAGAAGTGGCGATAATAGAGAACAACTGTGTGAAAGTAATGTGTGGAAAGCCAAGATGCGAGATTGATGAAAAAATTTGTAAAAAAGGCAAGGCGTTCTAGCTATAAGCTCATCTTCTTCGTCCAGTTTGTCTTCCACTTCTCAGCGTCTGTTCTGTAGTGTTTTCTCATTCTCTCCTTAGCAGCTGCGTAGTGAGCCTTTATTTTAGGCCCAAAAGGTGTTTTCCTGTAGTTTTCTACCATGGTGTCTAGCATTGCTTCATAGTTCTCTTTCATCTGAGTTTCCTTGGCTTTGTAGTTCTCATACCCTTTGGTTGCTAATTCCTCAAGAGTTGCCATTGTTCCTCACCAATTTAACCAACAGAAATACTTATTTATATAATTTAATGTCCCATTAATTATGAGAGGCAGAAAATCTATAGGCCCAACGAAGGTAGTTAAGTTTAAAATGCACACGGATGTTTATGAATTCCTAAAGGATGTGGCTAATGAGCAAAAGATAAGCTTAGCTGAGTTATTGAGGAGAATAATCTACAGAGCTGTTTACGAGGTATCATTCCCTGAAGCCGTAAGGAAAGCTAGAAAGAAAAAGCTCTACTGAGCCATCTTCTCAATCCAGGGCTCGGCTACGTGCTCCAATGCATACTCGTATAGCTTCCTTTCTAGCTCTTCCTTGGGCACACCAGTTATGGATGACATCCACCTAGCCATACTCCTAGCGTAATCGTGGGCAAGCTCTATAGCCATCCTTTGCAAGTGCTCAGAGTATCCTTTTCTTGTCCACTCCTCCCTTTTCTTTAGCTCCAACTCTTCCCATACATGATCCTTAAACCAGGGCTCTGGATCTGGATTTGAACCAGGATTTGAGCTTGAGTTGCCTAGAGCATCCAAGATAGCTGGAACTATGCCAAATATAAAGATTCCTTTGTTCTTTTTCATCTTAAGACACCTTCAGCGACCTTTTCGGAAATTCTTTCAACAGCATGCTCATACTCCGGAGTTCCTGGGGTATATCCAAGAACCTTAGTCGCCCAACCCTTGGCTAGATTTTGAGCCCAATCGCTCTTAGCTACAATTTTCTTAGCTAATTCAAAAGGAACTTTCCTCCCATCAATCTCTACGAACTCTTCTGGATCCCAGAGCTTCTCAGCGATAGGTCTTGGAATTATTTTCGATCCTAGGGGAACTTTTATCTTTAATTTCTTCTCTAAGCTCTCTTTTACAGCCTTTCTGATTGGAGGGTTCTCAATTATAAGCCCCATCCTAAAATTTTATAATGAGAAAAATCTTATATAAATTCCTATGGTTAAAGGAGAATACACGAACCTAGAAATCCCAAGACTTTTAGCACAAATAAGAACGCCCTTATACAAAGTGCGTGAAATTTTGAAAGGAATCCAATCGTATGAGCCAAACCTTGATAAATACCTTGCAATGGTTCTGGATGGTGAGGATAGATATGTTACCCATGCCTTCGCTTATAGCAAAAGTGAAGCAGAAAGTGAAGCCTTATTCAAAGCTAAAGAAAGGGTAGCTATGGGTTATGGCTTAACGAGGTTTCAAATAATAAGCTACGAGACAAAATCACCTTACAAGCTAGTTATATTTAAGGTGCATCCCGAGAGGTTTTCCATAATTAAGATTGAGGAGAAGGATGTAACCAGCGAGCTTGAGAGGTTCGCGAGACCAAGACGCCGTTATATGTAAAGCAAAGGAAGTTTAGTCTTTAGCTCGTTGATAGCCATCTCAAGATTTTCATCCATCAACTCAGCTATATTCACTTTACTAATTACTATTTCAAGCGTATCTTTCTTTTTTGCAACACACAATTCCAAAATCTTCTCCTCAATTCTGAGGTTGTGTATATCTAGTTCGAAAGCCCTTTCACAATCAATATTCACCACCCTGAAGGGGTCGAATGTGATAAAAGAGTACTTCCCAGTTTTATTGTTGTAAGTCTTATCAAAGACATACTCATTTATCTGCTCCTCGAAGTCATCCTCAATTTTCATCAACATGAGGAAAAGATCCTTATGTCTCTCGAAGAAAGCTTCTAGTTCCCTCCTGTACCATTTAGCATATTTCGGGATGCGAACTATCTCTATCTTCATTTTATCCTTATTTTAGCATCGTAATCATCAAGTTCGAGTTGAAACTTGATATTTCTCCTCTTTAATTCTTTCGCTAATGCTTTAGCGATATCCTTCCCCCTTAGTTTTCCGTAGTGCATGTTTCTGCTAAATTCAAGCTCGCCTTTTTCCATTAATTCCTCGATTAGAGGCTCAAGCGTGCTTAGCTTCTCCTTTCTGGGCTTTATGGGTTTTAATTTTATTTCCTTCTTTAGCTTTTGCTTCCTTATTTTCAATCTTTTAATTCCAAGCCTTCTGAGAATCTCTCCAGTTCTCTCGATTTTTATTTCAGGAAATTCTACCTTTCTCCACTTTGTTGGTTTGTTCACCATCCTATACTTCTCCCTCATCTCCTCGAACTTTCTAATAGCTCTTCTTTTAGCTTCCTCCCACTCCTTAGCTTCTCTTTCCCTTCTCCTCCTCTCCATGAAACTCCTGTACCTCTCTCGAATATCCAAGAATAAAGGAACTAGAAAGCACAGAGAATAGATGCTGAGAAGGAAATGTAGCTTCACGGCTAGGTATATTGTGAAAAGTGAACCAGAGATGTAGATCAAGTAAATAAGTGTTTTTCTCCTCATCTCAACTCCTTCTCAATCTTCCCTCTTATCCTCTCAAATTTGACCTTCTCCCTTATTAGTTGCTTATTCTCAGGCTCGATATCTAGCTTCGCTTCCAACTCCTCAATTTTTGACTCAACCACCATGAGGTATTGATGCAAAAATTTTACCTTAACATCCCTAGGTATGAAGACATCTATTATTTGTATTGGCTCCCCAGGGAAATCGTGTTCCCTGAGCAATCGCTCGTAGGTATTCATCAGCGATGTTAACTTATCTTGGTCGTAATCCTTGAATAAAAACCATCCCATTGGCGTCTTGTATGCGTTTGCTTGTAGCCACCTGTAGAACCCCACCCTAAAGCTCCTAAGCTCTAGCTTCTTGGGGTCTATGATGGTTGTTTCCGTGTATCTTGTTTTCTCGTTTTTTATCTCAGTTCTTGATGCGTAATACTCACTTCTTAGCTCGAAAACCACAACCTTAACCTTTGTGAATTTTTCATCCATGCTTCTCACCTCAAATTTCGTCTAGCATGATAAGGTGAGGAAGTCTTTTGATGAGGTTAATAAGCTCAGAAACACATTCCTGCTTTAAGGGATATTCATGCGAAACGAATAGCTCATCGTCTATGAACCTGACTCTCCTAAACGAAGCATCGTAGCGTGGTCTAAGGGCGAATAAGTAATCAACCTGTAGATATCCTAGCTTACTTCTCCACGTTATGATGAGAATATCGAAGTTCTCAAATGAGATTTTCCTTGTTATGAAGGAAGGAAATGAGTAGTTCTCAGCTATATTCGCAACTATTGGCTTTAATGTTGCAATAACTTCGCTTAAGGGGATTCTATCCTTATTCATAAATTTATAATTGCAAAAATCCTATATAAACCTTTCGAATACCAAAAACCTATGATTTTGCTTCTTTTGGCTAGATATGGCATTTGGTCGCTCTATAAGGCGAAATGAGGTAGAATTTTACGAATGTTACATATGTAACACCCACCAAAATTCCTCTATTTTTTCAATCTGAATCGCGTTCTGAGAATTCGAAACAGAAAACTCTGCACCTTGAATACAAAAACACAGAAAGAGATAAGGATCTAAATCGCCAACAAACCAGCTCTCATAGCAAGCTCCTTTAACAACTTCTCGAAAATTTCACATAGGTCGTGTGGGGGTAAGGGTGGATGCCTCCAGAGGGATGATACTTGAAAAGTAGGCACTCCTTCCTCGATGACAAACTCGTAGATATTGAGAGTTTCGGTTAAGAAATATATGAGTTCTCCGTGCTCCCTATTGGCTAGATTTTGAATTCCCAGAGTTAGCTTTGCGAAGGTAGCGTGATAATCAACCCTAGCCCTTAGCTTATATCTGGATCCAGAAGCCTCTATAACTCTGCTAACTTCAATATTTTTACCCACAAGATTGTCCTTATCAACTCCTCTCTGAAGTAGCTTAAACCATTTACATTGCGATATCTTTTTTGCTACCTCGTTTAGGTCGACTTTCATAATTCCTCAAAAACCGCTCTCAGTAGTTCTTCGTATATCTTATCAATAGCTTTCCTGATGTCATCGATATGCCTTTCTAAGCATTTCGATATCTCCTCTTGAGTTGCGATAGCAGGTGCTACTAGAGACGCCTCAATTGATGTTGGAGTGACTTTTATACCCACATCGCAATCTGTTTGTATGACTATATGTGCAAGGACTCCAGGAACTAATCCTCTAGCTATCACTCTTAAACCATCTTTTCTTACCTCTACAGATCTCTCGAAATTTATCAGAATCTCTGCTAGCTCTCTCAACTTCGTGTTCTCCATTAGGTAGTTGAGAATTGATTTATATTTTCCTCCGTTCAGAATCATAAAAGCATCAACCCCATTCTCGCCAATTCTCCCTTTTTGACAAAAACTAACCCTGAACCACACTTTGGGCAAACGAAAAAGGCATCAGTGACTACCGAATCTCCTCTGTATCTAACTCTTATGGTCTTAGCCTTAGTGTCTTCATCTGTCAAGATGGTTGAGTCTACTTGCCACTTCCAATATGATGATGTGGTAAGAGTTCCCCGAAGCTTAACGAACTGTATAAGGATTCCTCTGAAACCACAGTTTCCACACTTCAATGGAACTTTCTCTATATCTTTTAAATCCAGTTCTTTACCCTCAGACTCAAATTTTTCAACGATTTCCCTGAGAGTTATGACTTCTTCCTCGCTCATTTACAGCACCTCCAAAATTCTACACGCTATTTCTTTTGTGCAGAACTCCCTAATCTCCTCAATTATTGACTTCAGGAGGTTCTCCTCTAAAATTCCTTCACGGTACGCATACAAATACCATCCTTCCTTTTTTATCCTTTTACTGAACATCCAATAGTTAGAGCCAATCACTACTAGTATGTTTGTAACATCTCCTGAATGATCTTTGTAGCATGCAAACTCCCATATTCTCGTATCACCACGCCTGAAGACATACAATTCTGGATACAATCTACCGTAGTCCCTTATACGTTCCAATACCCCACTTCTGAGGATAATTTCCCCAGCTTCTTTTGCACTTACCATCATGTTTCACCTCAAAGCATCTTAAATATAAGCATCTTGTAACAACTATCCAGGAACCTCATCAATTCTCTAATGAGCTCTGATGCAAGTTGATCTGTTATATCGTTAAATAGTGCATCCTTCCACTTTCTATCGAATATGTCAAATTCCAAAAGATATACCCATTCCCAACACACACCATTATCCCTGTATATGGACAATTCAGGTTTGTAGGTTAGTCTATAACCCTTTACTAGGAGATCAAACTTGTAAATATCCCCTCCAATCTTAACCTCCTCCCTGAATGCGATGACTTTTCCGAAGAACTCTTCAGGTACTACTTTGCCAGTGATAGATTCGAGTAGATCGAAGAGTTCTCTGTTATACTCCAATATCTTTCTGGTGAATTCTTTTTTCTTCATAATTCCATCAATCCAAATCTCATTAATTCTGTTTCGATTTCCTTGATAATTTTCTTCAATTCTTCCCATTCCTGAGGTGTTAGTGTTCCATCGAGATTTAAGTATAACTTTTCACTACTCCAACATCTAAAATCGGCTCTTATGACACCTCCTATTCCAAATAACTTGTTTAAAATCTTCTTATTAATTAAATGATGTTTAATTTCAAACTCCTTGTTCTTTGGAACTTTCCATTTTATTCCTTCCGAAAGGTAGATTTCTTCGATGAAAGGCTTTACCTTTTTCTCTAGCTTTTCCCTGAAGTAAGAGAAACCTACATGTATAGCATATTTACCATTGTTCTCAAGTTGGATACTGAATGTGTCAAACTTTATTTCCCGACATTTGTCAAAATATGCGATGGTATGCTCTTCAACCAGTTTTGGCAATAATTTCTCTTCCCAACCTTTTTTTAAATACACCCTCATTTCAACCACCCGAATATTTTATCATAACACCAACCCATTTATCGACATCTTCCTTTGTTTTGCTTAACCTAGCTAATTTGATAGCATCTCTCACATTCCTTGAGAACTTAACTACTTTCTTGGCTATGTATTCAGCTAATTCTTCATCAACACCTTCTCTCATCACTAGAACATTCTTTGCAACCTTGATGAATTCATCTTCGCTGTATTCTTTGAAATTCAACACCAAGAACCTTGAAATTAGCTCCTGAGGTAATTTGTGTAGATAATTGGCACTCGCAAACACCCAACATTTTAACTGTTCATCAATATGAACACCATACTTATCTACCTTAATTCTCCCTTCCTCCATCAGGCTTAACAAAATGCTTAAATCTTCTCTTTTCATCTTATCGATTTCATCAATGATCAAATATCTTGGCTTTTCCTTTAGCAACATTTCGCCTAATCCAGCTTTTGTTGCCCTTGACCCAAAAACTATGGAAGCACCTGACAATTTCTCAATTTCTAGCAAGAATAGGGTTTTCGCTGTTCCTGGCAACCCTACAAGCAACACGTGAACTGGCTTCTCACTTTGCAAGCTTCTTTTGATTAGCTCTTTTACATCATCGTAACCTACGATAGGTCTGAAGAGGTCATCGATGTTTATTTTTACTTCCTTCTTTGGCTTCTCAGCTTTCTCAAGTTCCAGAAATTCATACGCTTTCTGAGTAAGCTTATAATATGTATGCTTATTTGTTTTGAGGGTGATTTCCAGGAAACCCTCGAAGAGGAGCTTTCTGAGCATCGCAGGATTTGCCTTTACATCATACCACTCGAAACCAGGATATCCCCTATCCTTGTTCTTCTCTTCCCATTCCTTTGCTCTTTTCAGGATTTCCACATATTCTGGCTTCATCTTATTACCTCCACACCAAAGCATAAGGTCTTCTAAACTCTACTTTCTTCATATCCACTCCCCACTCTCTTCTCACCATTATCATTAATCTCCTATCATTTTTCTTTCTTTCAAAAAGCCATCTTCTGAATAGACTATTTCCCTTCAAAGTTCTTCTTTCTCTAACTCTCTCCCCTTTCAATCTACTAAATGGATTCAAACCTCTTCTTATCATCATTTCCAATAACCTTTTCTCTTTTTCTCTTTTCAGGATTTCCACATATTCTGGCTTCATTTTTATAGCCTCTCTAATACTTTAGTAGCCACAAATCTTTTAACCTCCTCAATTATTTTATCCTCATCCCCCTCTTCAAGTAGCCTGTAGAATTTCCTTCTAACATGATATTTAACGCCTCCCTCAAACACTCTGAGGAACATTGCAAGCTCCTCATCCGATATTTTCCCATATGCGATTTCAAATATCTTCTTAGCCCCTTCGAAGGGCTTTTCATATGATATTTGGATATCAAACAGGCAATCGTGGCTTTTCTCTAAGAACCACTTTGAATTCAAGAACCAATTTGACCTATAGCTGTGGATTTTAAGATGGTATTTCTTGCACCTTTTACAGTAGAATGTGAAGTAGCACGGTTTTCCATAGTAATCGTCATATTCGTATTCTTCCTTGTATCCCTTATTTTTAAGATCTCTGATTTCTTTCTTCTTCTTTATCCAAACTTCCTTAACATCCCCAGTTTTTGGGTTGAAAAGGATTGCATATCTCATTTTCCCACCTCACAGTTTAATAAGAGAGGCTACCGCTAGGAAAGCATTTTTGAAATCCTCAGGAGCGTCGGAATCTCTTACAGCCTTAATATACTCACACAATACCTCCTCAGGGTCATAGGAATTGTTTACAAGACAAAGTATGAATTCCTGGATTCTATCTTTGGTGAAGAAAATTAGAGTGGAACCGAACCTAAAAACATAGAAAGTTACGCCTGATTTTGTTTTAGCTACATCGAAATAAGGTGCAAAGGTATACTCAGGTGGAGCTTTCCCCAGGAAGTAAGGGTATAGATAATCGGGGAAAATCTCGAAGAAGCTATCTTTTTCAAGAATTTCATTAAATTTTTTCAGGTTATTCATTACCTCACGAAGTTTCTGAGGAGAAGATGCAACTGTGAGCACATGATTTTGATACAATATCTCGTATCTAAGGTCAGAAGTAAGCTTAATTCTAATGTCTTCAGGGAATTCAGCGGGAATTTCAGCTACAATATTCATAATTCTAATTTGCAATTGCAAATATTTAACCTTTTTGGTAACAAATTAACTTTTTAACCTATAAGCTACGCAAGATTTTCTCAGCAATATATCTCTTAATGACATCGAGTAGCTTATCGTATTCTCCTTTTCTCAAAATTCTGTAAACTTTTTTTCTGTATTTTGCTGTTTCGTAGTATTTTGCGTGAAACCATGAAATTCGGGAATCAAAAAGGTCTCCCAGGAAGTCTGCGAGTTGGTCATTTGGTATTTTGCCGTATGCTACATCGATTATTTTCATCACAGCGTCGTAGCGTTTCTTACTTTGTATTATAATGTAAAATTTGCAATCAGAATTTCTATGTGCCACTCCTTGCATCTCTTACAGTAGTAGGTGAAATATAGTGGTAAGGTATACACTGAATTGTAAGTATTTGCTACTATGTAACCTTTTTTCTCAAATTTTTCAACCTTCTCCCCAGTAAAGATTTCTTCCCTAACATCCCCAGTTTTTGGATTAAACAAGATTACATACTCCATAATTCCTCAAATTGTCATCACAATTGCTCTCAGCTTAACATCCTCTATGATTCTTTTGATTTCATTTCGATTTTCCCAAAGAAACATGTATAATCGCCATCTCCACGGAA
>Ga0190367_1000573_pt1 | contig 25682 bp, 27 predicted proteins | sample 4872181011_MG_FD_171838 | JGI IMG/M metagenome (GOLD analysis project Ga0190367, IMG submission 171838) | Hydrothermal vent microbial mat bacterial communities from Southern Trench, Guaymas Basin, Mexico - 4872-18-10-11_MG | ecosystem: Environmental > Aquatic > Marine > Hydrothermal vents >...
CTTATGCAATTTCCTTAAATAGTAAAGAATTGGTCCTCCTTGTAGCATTCCGCTAGTAGTTAATATAACACAAGGTTCCCTAACTAACCTTTTTCTAGTTCTTTGATTTTTAATAAACTCGACTTTATCCAAAGCTTTATCGAATTCCTTTGGATCTTTCAATCGATTAGCGAATTTATTTATAATGACGGTTGCTTTCCTAGCCATTCCATCCATGTATAAAGGATATTCAATTCCATAATTGTAAAGAACTAGCAAAATTTCTTGGACCCTTCCAACAGCAAAGCAAGCAATAAGCGCAACACCGTTAGAAGCAAGCGTCTCCCTAACCATCTTTATAAGCTCTTTTTCCTGCTCTTTTCTATCTGGATGTTCTCTATCTGCATAGGTCGATTCCGTTATGAGAATATCTACATCTCCAATTCTTTTTTCCATACCTTTAAGCAGTCTAGTATCTTGAATTTTTATATCTCCGGTGTAAAGGATTGTTTTATCTTTATAATACAACTTTATGCATGCTGAGCCAGGGATATGACCTGCGTCTAGGAATTCGAAAGAAAAGTCTCCTATTTCAAATTCTTCTTTATAATCTATCAGAACAAAATTTTGCATGGTCTTTTTAACATCTGATTTTGAAAATGGTAATTCAACTCCTTCCTCCCTACTAACTTTTATCGAATCTAACAAAAGCAATTTAGTTAAAGGTTTTGTAACATCTATAGCAAAAACTTTTGGAAGCTTATCTTTAAGAAAAAAGAGCGGTATTGCACCGCTATGATCTAGATGTGCGTGAGATAAAAGGATTGCATCTACATTTCCTTTAATTTCTATAGGAAATTTTGGCGGGACTTCTCTAGGTTTTACTCCATAATCAAGAACCAATCTTGTTTTTTCTGATTCTAATAGAACGGAAGAACAACCAACAGTTTGCATAGCTCCGTGGAAAGATAGCCTAAGCATAAATTTACATTAGACTCTTTAGAGCTTTATATATAATAAAACCTAAAAGGAGGAACACTGCTCCAGCCAAAATTGAATTCATTTCTAAATGGAATAACAATAACAGAGAAGTCAAAAAGCCAAGAACAGATGGAATTGGTATATTTCTAATGGAAAGTGGAACTTTAAACGGTCTTTCGAGTTCAGGTTTTTTAATTCTTAAAATTATGACAGAAATGTTTGCCAAGCAAAATATTAAAAAAGCTGAAAAGTTTGTCAAACTTGCTAGGAATTTTATATCAGGCAAAAATAGGAATGGTAAAGTTGCTAAAGAAATAGCAAAAATAGCATAAGAAGGGGTTCCTCTTTTGGCATGTATTTCAGCAAGAAAAGAAGGCATAATCCTTTCGCAAGCCAAACCATAAAGCATACGAGAAGTTGAAATTAAAAGGGTAAGGGCTGTATTAAAAGTTGCAAAAAGAGCTATTACTGAAAGCAGAAAATAAGAGGTTTTTCCCAAAGTGGCTGAAATAGCATAAGCTAATGGTGCATTCGATTCTGCTAATTTTTTCCAATGAACTAAAGAAACGCAAGAAACTCCTGTTAAAATATAAAGCAAGGAAGTTACAAGAAGAGAAATTAGAAGAGCTTTTGGAACGTTTATTCTTGCATTGTAAACTTCTTCGGAAAGCGTTACTATACCTTCAAAACCAAGATAAGCAAAAAAAGCTATGGAAGTAGCAGCTAATATGCCATAAATTCCATAAGGTGATTTTAGAAGGTTAACCTCCCAAATTTTAGGTAAACCAGCTATTATAACTATAAGCAAACCGCTTATTTCGATTAGGGTAAAAATTAAGTTTAGGATTGCAGATTCCCTTATGCCTAAAAAATTGAAGAAAGAAAGTAAAGAAAGTAAAGCTAAGCTCGTGATTAGTAAAGGAATTCCTGTTATAGCTTTAAAATAATACGAAAATCCCGAAATTACCGTAGCTGCCCCTATTATACCAGAACAAAGGTAAAGCCATGCAACTAAAAAAGAAAATACTTCGCGCTCAAAAGCTCCTTTCATATAAGAGTAGATCGAAGATGCCTTCGGAAACATCGAGGAAAGTTCAGCAAAACTTAAGCCAGATAAAGAAGCTATAACTGCACCTAGAAGAAAGGATAACCACAAAGAATTTCCAGCAAGACCTGCAGCCTTCCCTATTATAACATAAATACCTGCACCAAGGATTAAACCAATAGCGTAAAAAGTAAGTTCTAACAAGCCAATTTTCTTCAAACCCACAATTTCTTTTTTGCTTGGAACCATAAGATTTTTAAAAATTTCATACCTAGTTAAAATAAGGTGGTACAATCCAATCCGAAGGTTCTTCTTGCTGAATAAAGGAAGACAGTTTTTGTTTAGTTTTAACTTCGATTCCAGAAAGTTATTGCTAAAAAAGGTTAAAAGGAGGTGAGAAAGATGGGTGAAATGAACGAAGTAGTTGCACTACTCTACTTGGTAGCCAATAAGTTTAAACCATCTTTCATAGGTTTTTTAGAAACCAATGAGTTGCCTAGCGAAATTGAAAACAAACTAAGAAAATATGGAGTTGAAGTCGAGGAATTCCACGGATATTACTTGCTAACTGCAGAGGAGAGTTTACCAGAAGTAGATGTGGTTATCCTAAGTCTTCTAACTAAACATATAAAAGGCAAGTTTGCCTATGCGGTAGCAATAGGAAAGAATTACATAGTAACCCCTTTGGAGGATATGGAGAGATATAAGCTGTATTTAAGAAATGGATACATAGTTCCGGTGGATGCAAATGGTCAACCTTCAATCCAAATACAAGATGAAGAAATTCGTAAATTGATAAAAGAAATACAATTAGGGTTAAGTTAAAATTATGATAGATATAAACCTTGTAAGAGAAAAACCTGAACTGGTAAGAGAAAATCTTGCCAGGAGAAACGACCCAGAAGTTTTAGAGCTATTCGATAGGCTTTTAAAAATTGATAAAGAATGGAGAAAAACAATCACAGAACTTAATAAACTTAGGGCGGAGAAGAACAAAATTTCTGCAGAAATTGCAAAAAGGAAAAAAGAAGGAAAGGATGTTAGCGAATTGCTAAAAGAAGCTTCTGAAATAGATAAAAAAACCGATCTTCTAGAAGAGAAAAAGGATAGGCTAGAAAAAGAAAGAAGATACCTGTTATTAAGAATACCAAATCTTATGCATGAATCAGTACCTTATGGAAAAGACGAAAACGATAACGTTGAAATAAGGAGATGGGGAGAACCTCCAAAGTTCGACTTCGAGCCAAAAGATCATCTAACTATACTAAAAAACCTAGGATTGATAGATGATGCAAGAGCTGCAAAAATAGCTGGACATGGATTTTTCTTCCTTAAAGAAGAATTGGTATTGCTGGATCTTGCGATAATTAAGTTCGCAATAGATTTCATGAGAAGCAAGGGATTCATCTTAGTAGAACCTCCATTCATGATGAGAACTAAGTATTATGAAGGTGTAACGAGTCTTGAAGATTTCGATTTGCAGTTGTATAAAATTGAAGGTGAAGATTTACACTTAATAGCAACTTCAGAACATCCAATGGCAGCCATGTTTGCAAACGAAGTTTTGCTAGCAGATCAACTTCCAATTTGCTTAGTAGGAGTAAGCCCATGTTTTAGAAAAGAAGTTGGGGCTCATGGAAAGTATACAAAAGGCCTATTTAGGATGCATCAGTTCAATAAAGTAGAACAATTTATTTTCTGCAAACCCGAAGAAAGCTGGGATTGGCATGAGAAATTGCAACAAAATGTAGAAGAAATGCTTCAAATGCTAGGCTTACATTATAGAGTCGTAAACGTATGTACAGGCGATTTAGGAATAGTTGCGGCAAAGAAGTACGATACAGAAGTTTGGATGGCAGACGGAAAATTTAGGGAAGCTATTTCGAATTCGAATTGTACAGATTACCAAGCAAGAAGGTTAAATATAAAATATAGGGAGAAACCTGGTGCCCCTCCAAAGGGGTTTGTCCATACTTTGAATTCAACTGCACTAGCAACTAGCAGAATAATGCTAGCTATAGTTGAGCAATTTCAGCAGGCTGATGGTACTGTAAAGATTCCTAAAGTTTTATGGAAATATACCGGTTTTAAAAAGCTTGAACCAAGAGAGGATATAAAATTTGTTACCAGTTAAAAAGCTGAAAAGAAGAGAGACACAATCGCCATAAATTAAAGAAAAAAGGATTGAAATGAAAAAAACAGGAGCGAACCTAACACCTTCCTTTATCCAAACAAATTTTTTAGTTCTTTTTATCCTCCTTACTTCCTTTTCTGTTAATCCTTCCCATATTTTGCTAGTAGCTAACACATCCCCAACTTTTAGCTTAGAGGTTGGAATTCTTTTCTTAAACCCATATTCTTCTACTATTTTACAAAAGCTTATAACCAAAGCTGCAAGAGTGGAAAAAGACGAAACATAAGCAGAATTTTTTAAACTAATTTCAAAACTTGCGTTGAAAAAAGAGAGTTGAAGAAGGAAAAATCCTAAAAAGATTAAAAAGAACAAACTAACTATTTTTTTCCACTCTTTTTTTGTGCTTTTAAAGAAAATGGAAAAAAGCCTTGGTTTTGTGAAGGAAAATATTAACGCATAAACGATTATATAAGCTGCTCCTATGAAAAAAACGTTAATTAAAAAAGATAGCGGAAAATTCAAAGTTGGTGTTTGTAAGACAGGTAATAAAAAAGCTATTGCCCCAAGCATTTTTGCATCACCACCTCCCCATTGACCGAAAAAATAGAGTAAAAAACCAAAGGCTAAAAAGGAGAAACCGTAAAGTAAAGAATTAAGCAAAGGTGTTGGATTAGAAGTAAAAATGTAGTAAAGAAAATAGAAAAGTATTCCGAATGCCATCATAAAATGAACCAAATTGTCTGGTATTTCTGTCGTGACCAAATCACAAATAGATGCTATTATGCTACCGCCAAAAGCTACTGATAACGGTATAAGCAAATAATTCTGCATTAATTAAATTTAGATTTCCTCGTTAAGTTAATTTCCTAGTTTCTTATAAATTTCATGCAGTATTTTTACATGTATAGAGTTTAGTCTTTCGCACCTTCTTATAAAACCAAATTGACTATAAATAACTATTTCATACACTTCCAAACCCTCGACTAGACAAGCCAACATAGCAAGGAATAACAAATAGTTTAGAGGTGGTTGTTTAGAGCCATTATAATAAGCCTCAATAACTACTCTTCCTTCTCTCACACCATAACCACTTGCTACTACTTTAATCCCTTTAACTTCCCTTGTACCTTTTCTATTTGTAAGGAGGTCGTAAAATTTTTTCTGCTCTCTAAGTTTAGGATAAAGTTTAAGGATTATTTCTTCATTCAAAACCTTTTGCGAAACCATTCTCAAAAACTTTTTTATTCAATTCAACTAACGCTGGTTTTATACATGATTCTATAGCCCTTAATGCATTTTCTTTTTTAAGCGGCAAAATTTTAGCACCTATGCAAAAGCCAAATAAATATATGTTCGCTGGTAAAATAGTCCCAAATTTTTTTACACATTCAGAAGAAGCATCAACTAAATATACTTTTGAAGAAAATTCTGAGAGTTTTTGTTTAATTTCATCCAAACTTGGATAGACTTTCCCTTCGACTAGAACGCTTACTGGCTGGATCTTTCTTGTATCAACCACAAAAATAGTGCCTATCTCTTTAGAAGCATAATAACAAGCCCTTAAAGCTTCGAGTGGTTCTAATCCAATTATAAGATTTGCTTCGCCTTCTAAAACCATCGGCGAATAAATCTCCTCACCAAACCTTACGTGAGAAACTACTGCACCTCCTCTTTGAGATAAACCATGAATTTCTGAAGTTTTTACTTCATAACCTTCTAAAAATGCTGAAGTTGCTATAATCCTTTTTAAAGTTAAAATACCTTGACCTCCCACTCCAGCTATTACAATATTAAATTCTTTCATCTTTTCAACCTTATAGCTCCTACTGGACAAACTTTTGTACAAACACCGCAGCCATTGCATAAAGTTTCGTCAATAAAATATCTTCCATTCTCAAACTTAATCGCTGGACAACCAAATTCCTTCACACAAATTCCACATTTATTGCATTTTTCTTCGTCTATCTCAAACTTAGGTAATTTTATACCTTTCTTTCTAGCTTCTCTTAAGAACATTAATCGACAAGCTCTTCTAGCAACTATTAAGGAAGGTTTACCAGAATTAAGGAATTTTTTTATGGTTTCCTCCATTTCTTCAAGATTGTAAGGATCTATAGTTTTAACGTTTTCAAAGCCGCAAGCTTTTGCTATTTCTTCTATATCCAAAGCCTTCGTTTCCTCTCCTAAAGCAGTCTTCCCAGTGCCTGGATGAGGCTGATGACCTGTCATAGCGGTTATTCTGTTATCAAGAACTATGACTAATGGGTTAGATTTATTAAAGACTATGTTAATTAAACCAGGTATTCCAGCGTGGAAGAAAGTGGAATCTCCTATAAATGCAATCACTTTTTGATTAGTTACTTTCTTCAAGCCATGTGCTAAACCCATACTAGCTCCCATGCAGAAAAACAGATCATTAGTTTCTACTGGCTTTGGCATGGCTAAAAGCAAACAACCTATATCTCCTATAAAAATTGTGTCTTTTCCCGCTGCTCTTTTTGCTGCAAAAAAAGTTGCTCTATGAGGACATCCAGGACAAAGCATCGGAGTTCTTTCGGGTATACTTAACGATTCAACTTTTTCCTTATGTAAACACATATCGATTTTGAATTTTTTACCTGTCAATTTTTCTAAAGCCTTTATAACATGTTCTTCCCTTAATTCACCTGCAAATGGGATTAAATCCTTTCCATGAATTTCCAAACCTTTTATAACTTTCCTAACTTCATCTTCTAGAAAACCATCCAATTCTTCAACGATCAAAACTTTCTCTCTTCCATTAGTAAATTTTTTTATTAAATCTTCGTTTAAAGGAAAACTCGAACAAAGTTTGAGAACAGGAACTTTCAGATTAAGGTCTTCTAAAGCATCCATTACGTAGTTAAAGGCAGAACCAACTGTTATTATACAAAATTTCGAATCATTCTCGTTAAAAGTTTTGTTTAAATCTTTTGCTAATTCTTTAAATTCTTCCAATTTTTTATGCAATTCTCTATGCTTAGGAACTGTTCTTGGTGGTAATAAATTAAACCTTTTTAAATCTTTTTCAAACTTTGCAACTACACCTCTTTTCTCTATTTTACCTAGCTTAACTATCCCGCCTTGATGGGCAACTCTTGTAGTTATCCTTATTAAAATCGGTATTCCTAACTTTTCTGATATCTCAAAAGCTTTTTTTGTGAAATCTTTACATTCTTGCGGAGATGAAGGTTCTAGCAAAGGAATGTGAGCCAATTTTGCCAAATACCTCGAATCTTCCTCTCCTTGAGTAGAACTCCAACCCTGTGGATCGTCTGCAACCACTATTACCATCCCTCCTTTTACTCCAACATACATTAAAGGCACTAAAGAATCTAAAGCAACGTTTAAGCCGTACTGCTTCATAGAAACTAGAGAACGTAAGCCGCAAAGCGAAGCTGCTGCAGCCGCTTCTAAAGCAACTTTTTCGTTGCTCGATATCTCAAAATAAAAGCCATAATCTTTAGCGAATTTGGCTAGAGTCATGCCTATTTCTGTAGAAGGAGTTCCTGGATAAGTAGAGGCAAAATTTATACCTGCTTCCAAAGCACCTCTCGCAATAGCTTCGTTACCTAAAAGTATTTCTTCCATTAAAATACTGTTAACTAGGCATCATATAAAGATAAAAATTTTAACTCAAAAAGCGAATATGCTAACTACAGACTTAAACGAAGTTAGAGAATTCTTAGAAAGAGATCCACTAATTATCTATAACTCTCGAGACCTAGCGTCACGAATTACAGGCAATTTACTTGAGCTTGAAGGTTTTAGGACAAAACCTTACAGGTGGTCTATAATCGGAAGGTATGGTATTAGATTCTTATCATCAATAGTCAACAGAGAATCGAACGTAATTACATTAGGTATACATAGGATTTCCTCGCCCGAATATAAACTTGGTAATTGCAAAGTACTAATGTTGATAGACTCCTTTGTATGGGAAATTGAAAGAGAAGATGTTGATGTATACGTAGTTAATAGAGATACTTTACCAAACCATAGGATCCAAACGACTTCGCTTATAGAAACCATCTTAAGAGTTTTACCAAATCCAGAGAAGTATATTGAGGAAAGAAATTTTGCTAAAGCAATTCTAGCTGCACATTTTGATGACAGGTATTATAATCCTTGCTCTCCGCTTCTTCAAGAAATATTAGAAATGCATGGGGGAGACGAAGAATTAAACATCTCGCACTTAATCAAAAAATTAAGCGACCTCTCGCTGGCACTTTTTCGTAATCCAACAATCTCTTTCCACATACATTCAGATTTCGAACCTCCTTCCGAGATTTATTGTGAAAATGAGCAAGAAGCATTGGAAGCTTTACGCGAGAGAGGAGTAGAGGAAGAATTAGTACTTCTCCCTACAATCGACGGAAAAACTTTGCTTGACATAAGCATTTCCTATCAAAGCAGACTAGCAGAAAGTGCCAACTTATTACGGGTTAAAGATGTAACAGCGAATCTTAACCTCATCAAGGAGCATGTGTGCTCACTAAAAGCATCTTGGAACTTTGCCGAAAAAATTGTACCGATCTTAAAAAGAATAGAAGGCAGTACGGTTACTTCCTATCATAACAAACCTCTTGAATTGTGGAGGATTTCGACTGGCGCAGTAACCTTATGTTGTATAGATACTTTCTCTGATCCTATGGGAGGTATTTCTCTATTAAATTGTTTACCCCTTGGAGCAGTTCTTGCAGTAAGAAATCCATTGTATAATAGTAAGACTGCATTTGCTATTTTTTCTAAATCTAACATCCATGCCGGAATTCTCGCTTTAGAGGCCGCATCGTTTAAATATAAAGACGTTCCGAGAGGAGTTGGGAACGGTGAGTTTAGGAAGGGCTATTTGGTACGGAAAGTCCCTTACGTTCCATTTGATATAATATTTTATCCTCTTTTTGATATGTTGGAAACCAATAGGAAAGGTGTTATTTCACTTAACCGGTACTGTAGGCATTGGAGTTGGATAATGAATAGACCCTTCCTTGGTTATTGGAAAGCTTCTACAGGAGATTTTCTTTTCTACCTTTCTACTGCTGGTAGAAAAATACCGGATTATCTATCGAAAGACCTAAAAATTTCCAACTTTAAGAAATATCCCTACTGCCTAATGGGTAAATTCCCTACTCCCAATTCGTTCTTAGAGTTTCTTCAAAGATGTAAGAGAATCTATAGCGATTTAGAAATTATTCACTGAATTTCCAAATACTTTCTTAAAACATTAGGAATTTCTTCTATTAAATCGCTAGCCAAAAGGGATTCTCCGTATTTTCTTGCTGCAAATTCTCCAGCTTTCCCATTAAGCCAAGCTGCAGCACAAGCTGCTGTAAAGCAATCGACACCTCTAGCTAGAAAAGCACCACAAATTCCAGCTAAAGTATCTCCAGTTCCTCCCTTGGTCATGTAAACGCTCCCTGTCTCGTTTATAGCGATTCTTTCTTTGCAAGCTATAACATCTATATGACCTTTAAGCAAAATGGTACAATTCAATTCGCTCGCTATTTTTTTAGCCTTTTTTATTCTATCTTCTAAATTTTCTTTAACCCTTTCTCCGCTTAATATAAAAAATTCGTACGCATGAGGTGTTATTATAACTTCCTTACCTTTAATACATTTCTTGTTTTCGGCAATAGCGTATATTGCGTCAGCATCTATAACGCATGGTATTTCAACCTTCTCTATAACTTTTGTTATAAATTCCTTAACTTCCTCTTTTCTTAACATACCTCCTCCTATAACTAATGCATCTTTTTTATGGAAAAACTCAAGAACATCATCAATTTTTGATGGCGTAAAGTAATCGCATTCTACAGGGTAAGCTATCAAGTCTGGTTTGAAAGAAGCTATTATGTCAGCTGCTCTTTTTGGCGCTATTATCGTAACCAAATCTACACCAGCTCTTAAAGCTGCTAGAGCAGCTAGAGCTGGAGAGCCAGAGTAATGGATTGAACCACCTATGATAAGTAAATGACCGAAATTGAACTTTCTGCACCATTTATCCCTTTTCCTATAAACTTTCTTTAAAACCCTAAAAGTGATGGTTTCAACTTTCTCCATACTATTAAGTCAGATTTTGCTATTTTCTTTCTATTTTGTTACCCGAAGGTGAAATTAACAGAAAAATTTATAAAAATGAATGCCAATATTTTATTGCTCTTTTTGGATAACCATTGTTTTATAGCTTCTAAAACATGATGCAGAAAAGATGTAACGTAAAGTGGCTAGTAGAAGAAAGGATTTTAGGTAGTCTTTATTCTGCTGATCCATTTCCCTACATTTCTTCTAATCAAAATTGCTTTTATGTTTCAAATGTTATAGAAATGGCCTTAGAAAATCTCGATAGAATTATAAGTCCTATAGTAGTTGGAAGTTGCGATTATGGCCAGTATATCCTTGAAAAATATGGAATTAAAGTTACGTGTATAGAGAAGAGTCCGGAAGCAATAGTTTCATGGTTTTATAAAATTTCTCTATGCAAAGAAGAAAGCAGCAAAAGGGAAGTTGAATTCTATCTAGGATTAAAACCTTTCCAGACTAATGAATCTTTAAGAAAGTGGTATGTAGATTATCTAATAGTTCCGTCAATAGGTGGGGTCTCTTTTATAGGAAGCGATTTAGATAGGCTTTATTCAAGAGATGAGTTATATTCTGTAATGGAAAGGTTTAAAGAATTTTTAAGCAGTTATGATGTAAAAGAAAGTAGGGCTGACCTAGTTTTTAACATTCTGTTTCCTGCTGTAAGACACATAGAAGAAGATGTTTATTTGATTATGCTAAATCCATGGATGGAAACTAACCCAAGATGGATATCTTTACTTTTACAATTAGACCTTTACGAAATTCCAGACATAATTTGCGAAGATTTTTTGAAATGGAATGGCAAAAGTAACTTAATAATAAGCAATAATGTTATAGAGAAATGTAACGTAAAAGATTTTGAGAAAAAAGTAAATGAAGTTGTTGTTAGAGGAGGCATAGTAGAAACAACAAACCTGCCTCTTAACCATAAACGTTTTAAACAAGTAGGTGAGAGAGGAAAAATTATTGGAAAGATGATGGAATTCGATTTAATACTTGGAGTTAATTGCTTTATTCATTTAAAGGAAAATTAATTCATGTATTTTATTCTTAGGCATTCAGAAAATTCAAATTATAAAGATATTTTTGGTGAAATTTACCATTACACAGAAAGAAGCCCAAATTCTAAAAAATTAAAAGAAGGTAGTAAGGTTTTGCTTTACAAAAAAGAGAATAATTCAATAATTGCATTTGGGAAGGTTGTTAAAATTGAGGTAAAAAATGTTAATAATCAAAAACACTTTTTTGCATACCTTAAATGTAAGAGATTTAAAGAACCCATATTTTGCGATTATAGAATTCTAAAACTTGCTGGAATAAAATTCCAACTTGATTCTGCTTTACCTGGAATAATTCCTATTTCAAGAGCTTCTTTCCAAAAAATTCTTAAGCTCTTTGAGTAAAGGAATTTCTTTTAATAAATTTTCTTCAATAAACTCCCATAAGATACCTCTTGGCCTTTTAAGTTTTGTATAAGTTCTTATGATCCTTTTAGGTGTAACTATAAGATCTACTGGAACATCCCATGGATCTAGTTCAATTTCATCTTTAACGATTTGAATCTCATGAACAGTGGTAGCTATTGGAGTTTTTTCGTTAACTAGGTCCATTTCTCTTAAAATTGCGTATTCAAGCTCTCCATAACCATGACCTTTGCCAATCCTAGCCCCATATTCTGTTACTGCAACAGAACCCTCTACTATTAAATCTACTTTTGGAATTTCATGGAGCTTCAATAATTTTCCAAATCTAAAAGCACCTTTTATAGTAGAAGCTTTTCTTACATCTTTTACATTCTTAAGCAAAATAAAACCTTTTCTTAAGCGAGGTGTAGCTATTATCAAGACCTTACCTTCCTTGAGAGCCAATTCTCTTACTTTCCTTTGAGGAGAATCTGGATTTATTTTTATAACTTCTGCATTTTTCCATTCTTCTGTTTTAATCAAATTTAATGCAGCTTTTTCTGCTCCTACAAAATTAGGAATTCTTCCGTAGCAGGGTAATGGAAAAGTAGCTATTTTCCTTTTTTCCATTTCTGTCCATATTTTTTCTCTTACCTTTTGTTTATCCATTAATTTAATTAGCAGGGTCTTGAAAATTTTATTTAATGGTTGTTAGGGTTGCTGTTAATGGGATTGGAACTATAGGAAAGAGAGTAGCTCATGCAGTAAAATTGCAAAAAGATATGAAGCTAGTAGCAATTTGCACAAGATCTCCCTCTCCAGTAATAAAAACTGTTTTAGAACCAAAAGGCCCTCTTTATGGAACTGACCTCTACGCTAGCGACAAAGAGCATTTTCAAAAAATGAAAGAAGCTGGAATGATAGTAAACGGGACTCTGGAAGATATGCTTGGAAGAGGAGATATAGACGTAATAATAGATTGTACTCCTGCAGGAATTGGCGAGAAAAACAAGAAAATTTATGAAAAATTTAAAGTAAAGCAAATCTATCAAGGCGGTGAAAAAGCTTCTGTAGCAGATGTTAGCTTTGTTGCAGTAGCAAATTACGAAAAGGCTATAGGAGTTAATTCGGTCAGAGTCGTAAGCTGTAATACAACTTCTCTTGTAAGAACTTTATGGACAATAAACGAAAATTTTGGAATAAAAGAGGCTTTTGCTGCTTTAACTAGAAGAGCTGCAGACCCTTGGGAAGATTCTAAAGGTCCTATAAATGCTATTGTGCCAGATCTTAAAGTGCCTTCTCATCATGCTCCAGATGTGAAAACAGTAATGCCAGATCTTAACATAATGAGCCTTGCAGTAAAAGTACCTACAACTTTAGCACATGTTCATATGGTAAAGATCAAGGTAAACAAAAAAGTTTCTAAAGAAGACGTTATAAATGCATTCGAAAAAGCAACTAGAATAATTTTACTAAGCGGAAAGGAAGGATACTCCTCTACAGCAAGAATAATAGAAAAATTTAGAGATCTATGCAGACCTCGTTACGATATGTATGAAGTTGCAATTTGGAAAGAAACTGTAGATGTAAGGAACTCCAACGTTTATTGGATTCATATGGTTCATCAAGAGGCCATAGTAATACCAGAAAACATAGATGCTATAAGAGCTATAACAGGAGAGGTAACAGACAAATGGAAATCCATCGAACTAACCAACAAATCTTTAGGAATAATCAAATGAAAGAATTTTTCACTTTGGACGACTTTAATTTTGAAGGAAAAAGAGTAGCTGTTAGAGTAGATTTAAATTCTCCTTACAACGAAGAAACTAAAAGCATAGAAGATAATCAAAGATTTGAAGCATGTAAAGATACTATTCTTGAGTTAGCAGAAAAGGGAGCAAAAGTAATACTCTTAGCTCATCAGGGTAGAAAAGGAGAAAAGGATTTCTTACCTTTAGAACAACATGCTCAAATACTATCAATTCATTTAGGTAAAGAAGTAAAATTTTGCAGAGAGATTATAGGAGAAAATGCAAAAAAAGAAATAGAAAAGTTAGAAAATTCAGAAATTTTATTGCTGAATAACGTAAGATTTCTTAAAGATGAAGTCCTAAAGAAGAATCCTGAAGAACATAAAAATTCATCTCTAGTTAAATTTTTAGCTCCATTAATAGATTTTTACGTTTTAGATGCATTTTCTGTCGCTCATAGGCCACATGCTTCGGTAGTAGGATTTGCATTAGTAAAACCTATGATCGCTGGTAGATTGCTAGAAAAAGAAATTAGATCGAAAGAGAAAGCGCTCGAATGTCTAGGAATAAATACATGGGTAATGGGTGGTGCAAAAATAGAAGACTGCATAGAAGTTTTGGAATTTATGTTTGAAAATAAACCGGAATCTATAGAAAGGGTTTTAACAGGAGGTATGCTTGCAAATCTATTTTTATTAGTAAAAGGGTTTGAAATAGGAAGCAAGTCCTTCTTACTTTTAGAAAGAAAGGGTCATCTACAACTTTTTGAAAGAGCAAAAAGACTAATATTAAAATATTCGAAGGAAATTTTACTGCCAGTAGATGTAGCTGTTGAAGTAGATGGGAAAAGGAAAGAATTCGATATAGAAAATATACCTCCGGATGGCTTGATACTAGATATAGGAAAGAAAACTATAAAGGAGTATTCAGAAATAATAAAAGGTTCTAGAACTGTCATTTTTAAAGGACCCCTTGGTATGTACGAGAAAAAAGGTTTTGAAAAAGGAACTAAAGAAATTTTGAAAGTAATAGCTGAAAGTGATTGTTTCTCTTTAATAGGAGGTGGGGATACAGGCTTAGCTATAGATAGGTTAGGTTTAGATAGAAGCAAGTTTTCATACGTAAGCATTGGTGGAGGCGCTTTAATAACGTTTCTTTCTGGAAAACCGATGCCAGGCTTAGAAGCCTTAAAATTATCTTACAAAACTTTTTCTAAGATAGTTTAGGATAGATTATTTCTATTACTCCTCTTTTAAACAAAATTTCAGCATTCTCGATCGGAATTATAGCTTCCTCCCCTTTTCTAAAAGGTCCATAAGTTTTTCCATCTATTCCTATAAAACTATCCAAATCTTGTTTAACCAAAATTTTTGCATAACCTTCTTCTATTTTTTCCTCTTTTTCTTCCTCTTTTTCCTTAACTCTTAGCAATTCTTTCCTCCTCTTTTCTAACAATTCTACCAATTTTTCAAAAAACTTTTCTTCTTCTTCAGTCAGATTTTCTGGAGGAATTTTTGTTTTAAGATAGACAAAAGCAAAGTTTAATATTTTCCTCTCCCTTCTGCTGAAAATATCTTCAACCATCCTTTCAATATTCCTAACTTCTAATTCCTCCCTAGCTGTTCTTACCATTTTCCTTTTCTTTTCCAAATATCTGGCAACATTCTCGAAAAAATTTGGGGGTAGCTTAGTCAATTTTGGAGAATTTTTCTCTTCTCTCTGTATTTGCCTTATAAGCTCGAAAGTTATAGTTTCTTCTTCCATAATTAATTCTCTACTTTATTTTTTTCCTCCTTAACGCCATTTTCTTAAAAGGATAGTTCAATGGATTTTTTATACCACTTAAACAAATCTCATCAGGTTGACAAACTCCAAAATCTTTAAAAAAGGTTGGATTATCGCAGTTTGGAGGTAGTAAATTTCTTTCCTGCCTAAAATGCCATCTTAGTTGACATCTTATAAAACTTTCCCTTAAAGGTGGTATGTTCTTCTCGTTCCATTCCCAAATTTTCTCTTCTATCTCCTCATTTTTCCATCCCATATTCCTCAAGAAAGTTACTAAAATAAAAACACTCCTCTTCCTTCCGTCATCTAAGCCACTTAATATCTTCTTTATGCATGGTGGAAAATACTTTTCTCCGATTTTCCTAACCCTTCTTGGTAAGGGTTTAGCTTTTACTTCTTCGTAAACCATTTTTGCTCTTTTTAGATTGCGAGAAGCCCAGTCTAAGGCCTCTACAACCAAACTCTCTGCATCTTTTAATTTAAACTTCCATTGAAGGAATTTCTTTTCTACCTTAACTATTTCTGGATTTGCATCTTCTCTCTCAAATTTTTCCAGATCTTTTAAATCTAAAGGTAAACTAACCAAAAGCGTTGATTCGTGCAAAGAATAAGGAAGTCTAAAGAGATGTCTAGAACCAAAAACATCTAAGTTTACTATCTTAAAAGGATCTAAACCATCCTCGCTTATCGTTTCAGAAAGTGATTTGCCTGCCCTTTTTGCTAAATTTATTGGAGTATCTATGGAAAGAAGTTCTTCTCTAAGCCTTTCCTTACAAAAATCCTTAAGGTAAAAAATTATTTTTTCAAAAAGGTCTGGATACAATTTTCTGGTTTCCACATAGTTTATCCTTTCCGGAAAAGATTCAAAGGGAACAGAGATGTGAAACCCCTTTCCTCCAGTAAACTTAATAGAAAAATTCTTAATTCCATGTTCCTTTAAAGCCTCAACTATGACTTTTGTTGCTATTTTTGCTATTTCAAAATCTTCAACATCAGGATCTATTAGCAAATCCCATCCTATCCTTAATTCATCCAATTGCTCCTTAGTTAAAGTTACGTCTAATCTCATAGGGTCTTTCCATCTTTCAACACTGCCATGAAAAGCAACTGCCCCTTCAGCAACAGCTTGCAATATATCTGCAGGATATTGAATAGTATCGGGCCTTTTTCCAAAGGATTTATCTTCGTAAACGCAAACAACTTCTCTATTCTTAGCTATTTCTAGTAAAGCTTTTTGGACGCTTTCTCTAGAATACCATTCAACAACCCTTCTAAACTCCATCAATTAAGAAACTAACATTTATTTATTAAAAACAACCGCTTGTTTTTTAAGTTTTTAATTTGTAACGTTGATTCGATGCTACTAGGTCAAGAATAACTACTCTAACTCTATCTTAAACTTTTGCAAACCCAATAAAGAAACTGCATTTATACCCAATTTTTTCCTTATACTATGAGCAAGTTCTTTAGCATATCCATGGATACAAATAACTTTTTTAGGACAAACTAGTTCAACAAATTCTAGAAGCTGATTAAAATCTGCATGATCTGAAAGAGGGAATCCAAAAGTGTTAAAAAAACCAAAGTTGACCCAACCTGTCATCACACAAGCTTCTTCATTCTTTCTAATTAATTGAATTGGTTTTATTAAAACATCAGATTCTTCAGAAGTAAACTCTAGTTTTACTCCATTTTTCTTATAAACTTCTGAATATCTTCTGATAGTTTCTGTGACCTTAGGAACTATACCTTCTTCGTTTAAAATTTTAATGACCTCCTGAGATTTTCCTATTTGATAAGCTCCTATAATTACTCTTTTCCCCTCAAACAATCTTTTCCTTACCCATTTCAAAAATTTTTCTACAACCTCTTCTTTTCTTGGTAATATAAAATTTGGATTTCCGTAGGTAGCTTCAACTATTAAAATATCTGCTTGCTCTATTCCTATAGGCCTACAAGTCGGATTGGACTCAAGCGAAATATCTCCGCTATAAAGTATGGATTTTCCTTCTATTTCAACTAAGATTTGAGAAGAACCAAGTATATGGCCTGCGCTTAAAAATTTTACCCTAAAATCATCAAAATCGTACCATTTATTCAATTTAACTTCTTTAGCATCAAGAAATGGATCTGCAACCCTTAGCAAATCTATAGTTTCTTTTGTAGCGTAGATTGGCGAGAAAACATGATAGGGAGAGTGATCTATGTGACTATGCGAAACAAAAGAGAAAAAATCTGCAACTTTTGGGTCAAATAAAATTATCGAATTTTTTAACCTAACTGCAACCCTATTTCCTAAAACAACCTCAAATCCCACATTTAATATTGGTTAAACCTTAAGAAACCATTTTGTACCTTCTTTTGTATCCATAACTTCTATTCCAGCCTGATTAAGGATATCTCTTATTTCATCTGCTATTTCAAATTTTTTCTCCTTCCTAAGTTTATCCCTTAAATCGATTAATTTCCTTACAAGCTTTTCAAATCTTTCGCTTTCTTTCGGAACAAATTGGAATAAACCAAAAATTTTGCCAAGTTCTTCGAAAATAGACAAAACTTTTTCAGCTGCTTTTTTACTTTTATTTTCAGCAAAATATTTGTTAATTTCTTTACACATTTGTAAATAGGCAGATAAAGCTAGAGGTGTATTAAAATCGTCGCACATAGCTTCTATAAACTTTTCCTTTAAATCTTCAATTTTTCTTATGAATTTTTCATCTTCCTCAGTAAACTCTTCTGAGCCTGTCTCTTTAATTTCATTAAGCAAACGTCTTGCTGAATATATTTTTTCCAAATTTTCTTTAGCTTGTTGCATAGCTTCATCGCTATAATCAAGGTCGCTCCTATAATGGGCTGATAAAACAAAAATCCTAAAAATCTCTGGATTCTTCCATTTTTCAAGCATTTGCCTAATAGTAATAAAGTTCCCTTTTGATTTGCTCATTTTTTCTCCGTTAATAGTAAGAAAACCTGTGTGCATCCAATATTTTACAAAAGGCTTTTTACCTGTATAAGCCTCACTTTGAGCTATTTCGTTCTCATGATGCGGAAATATTAGGTCTTTAGCTCCTCCGTGAATATCTATTTGTTCACCTAAAAATTTCATTGCCATAACGCTGCACTCCAAATGCCAACCAGGAAATCCTTCCATCCAAGGAGTTTTCCATCTTAAAGGATAGTTCGGTGGTGCTTTTTTCCATAAAGCAAAATCTGCTGGATTTCTTTTTGTTGGATCAGGTTCTATCCTATGTTTTATCAATTCTTCCTTTTTAATTCCAGAAAGTTTTCCATAACCTTCGAATTTTGAAACATCATAATAAATTCCAGTTTCAGTCATGTAAGCAAAACCTTTTTCTAGCAACTTTTTAATCACCTCTATCATTTCAGGAATCATCTGAGAAGCTTTTGGTTGGTAGGATGGCCTTTTCAAACCTAAAGCATCCATCATATCGAAAAATTCCATTATATATTTTTCTGCAACTTCCCAAGGTGTCTTTCTCTCTCTTTTAGCTCCTATAAGCAACTTATCTTCTCCTTCCAAAGCTTCTCCCCATAAATGGCCTACGTCCGTTATATTCCTTACATATTTTACTGTATAACCAAGGTACTCAAGGAATCTTATCACGATATCAAAAAACATATAAGTTCTTGCATGACCTATGTGAGGAGAGTCATAAACAGTAGGGCCGCAAACATAAATTTTAACTATTCCACTCTCTAAAGGTTCGAAAACCTCTTTTTTTCTGGTTAAGGTATTTTTTATCAAAAGCTTAGCCATAAATTAAATTAGAAATATTCTAAAATACATTTTCGATTGTGGCAAATTTTTAAAAAATCTAAAAGCAAACAGCAGAGTGGGTCTTGAAGAAACTAGAAATCTATTGTCATGTAAGAAAAAAGTTGGTCAAAGTAAAAATAGAGGGAAAGTTTTATTCCTGTAAATTGCACAAAGAGTGTGAAGGTATTCTTACTCTGGATGCAGATAAGCTTTGCCCAGTTGAATATTATAACATAAAAACTCAGTAAGAAGATAGAAGAGAAGAAAAGAAAAATGGAGAGGTATTTCTCCTTCCTAAGCCGGGGGCGGGATTTGAACCCGCGTAAACACGCTCTGCAGGCGTGCGCCTCAACCTGGCTCGGCCACCCCGGCCTATATTATTTTTGGTAATTTAAAAAAGAAATAAGAAAGATGACCATTTCTGCTAAAAATCCCTAAAGCCTTCTTAAGGCTAGGAAAAGGATTAGCTAATCCTTTGCTTTTTGGCTTTTTATTAAATCTGTAGCGCTTCCAGCAAAAGTAGAAGGTAAAGTTAGAATCATTATTTTTCTTAAGATTAAATCTAAACTTTCGGAAAACGTTATGCTTCCAAAAATATACAGGACTAAAAAGCTAGTAAAAAAGGAGAATGAAACATGAATCCAACATCTTATCGGAATATACAAAAATTTTCTCTTTTTCTTTTCTCCTAATTCTCTTACTCCTATTGAATAAGAAGTTGCATAGGAAGTTATAAAGCTGAGCGTTATAATAATCGGAAAGTGGAAGAAAGTAATTCTCAAAGCCAATTGATCTACTGGAGAACCAAAAAAGAAAGTCAGAGAACCTATTAAAGAGCCAACAAAAATTTGAGTTATATCTCTCTTATTAAATCTTTCAAGTCTTACTTTCTCCATTAAATAAGATTTAGATAAAGGAAATAAATTCGTCTCCGAGTTAGATTACGTTTTTTCTTACTTTAAAGGAATTATAATATATAAAAGTATGGCAATTCTTGTATGGAAGGATGAAAAGGGTGAGGAAAAAAGGGTTGAACTAAAGGAAGGATATACCTATGTTATGGAATTAAGGAAAATACCTGAGGGGAAATTTAAACTTTATCTTTTAAACAAAACGACTGGGGAGGAATTTTTCATGAGAGAGTTTCCTTACAATCCATTTCTTGAACCAAGAGAAGGAGAATTTATTGCTATTAGAAAAAGGTCTACTTCCATAGTACTAACTACAGAATATAAAGAGCAGTTTTACGAGCCTCGTATACTTGTCCTTAACAGACGTTATAGGCAACTAGCATTAGAATTATTGGCTGACGATCCCGGCATGAAGCTTCCGATAGAAATAGATTGGGAATATCTCAAACTCTATGGAGGTGATGTTGACATAAACATCTATGCTGGTAAAGCAAATTATCGTAATCTAATTGCGAAAATTCTAATCGATGTGGGCGAATTGTACGAAGAGAAAGATTGATATATCACGAAAAGTAGTTTGATTAAAATGGCTTAGAAGATTTAAAGAGGTAAAACTCAGATTTTTTATCGTAATTTTAGATAATGACATGTGAATTATTAGCAGATTAACCACCTGTTTTTATGCGTTTTGAATTATAAAACTACATCAAAAAGTCTTTTATCGCTATGTCAATTTGCTTTAAACAGCATGATGAGGATAAATTATCAAACCTTTTACCAATTGTAGGACCGCTTAGTTAAAGCACCCATCCTTATTGTATCAGCAATTCTTAATCCAAGCTCTCTCCCAGCTCTTCTAAACTGCGACCAACCGTAACCAAGTATTAAATGCTGATCTTCTCTTAAGTTAGTTCTTAAAATTGCTAATTTGACTAGAGCTTCTTCTACAGATACTGGCTTGAATAAACCACTAGGTAAATATCTTGTTTCTAAAACGTTTGTGGAAACCCAAGGAATATCCATTTCATTAAAAAACCTAGCCATAACTCTTACGTCAGCTAGAGTTTCTCCTAAACCTATTAATATACCACTACCTACTTCAATACCATACCGTCTTGCTAACTCTATCATTTTTACCTTTCTCCAAAACCTAGCTTCAGATTTCCCTACTGCAGTAGGATAGAGATGAGGAAGTGTTTCGAGGTTGTTATGGTAAACATCTAGTACCTCTGCCAGAATTTGCATATCATTTTCACTTACAAAACCTATATCAGCCCTGCTTCTTAAACCTCGCTGCCTAATTCCTTTTACTATTTCTGCTATTTCGTAAACTTGGTAACTAGACGGTCCCCACCAATAACCAACAAGCTCTATAAAAGCATTACCAAGCTTTCTCAATTCTTCCATAGCATTTCTAACATCTTCTCGAAAGCCTTCTCTTAATCTTCCATCATTGCTTTTGCCTACATATTGAGAAGATATAGAACAAAACTTGCAATTTACTGAGCAGCCAGGTTCTGTTAGAGCAATGCTTCTTATAACACCAGTCTCTTCTCCAAAATACCTTTCTCTAATTCTTTGGGCTTCCTTGAAAATTCTATATCCTTCTATTTCCATGAAACTAGTTTCTGGCAAAAATTTTTATAATTTTCGTAAAAACTACTATTTTTTTCGTAAAAAATTCCTTACTTCATTACAAAAAACGTAACAGTTTTTAAAACACCTTTTATCCTTCTTATTTTCTCTACTATTTCGTTTACTTTTTCCATCTCTTCCCCGCAAATCATACAAATTATATCGTACTCCCCGCTTATCTCATAAACCCATCTTACTCCGGGGAACTGGATTATTTTGGAAGATACTAACGAAGTTGGAATTTGCGGCTTAACGCTAACCATGACTATGCACTTAAATTTTTCTTCCATCCCAAGCTCTATAGTGAACTTTTTTATGATACCTCTTTCTATCAGATTCTTAACTCTTCTTCTAACAGCACCCTCTGTTAGCCCAACCTCCTTTGCTATATCGACATAAAAAAGCCTTGAATTTTCTTTAAGTAAATTCAATATTTTCTGATCTATCTCGTCCATAAATAAGATTTTCCTAATTTTCTTTTTATTCTAAAGTGCAACAAAATATTTGCTCCTCATATCCTTCAAATTTGGCAATTCTCTAACTTTACCAAGTTCTTTTAGCTTCTTTAATTTATAACGTAAAGTTCTTTCAGGCAATTTAGTTAGAGAAAGCAACTCAGAAAAAGTTCTAGGCCTTTCTAAAATTTTTACTAGCTCCTCTAATGCAAAGTCGACCACCCATCTTCTCAATAAAAAGTTGCACCTACTTTTCTTAAAAGTTTCGATTCCGGCCCAATATCATAATTGATTCTCTTAAAAATTTCGAATAGCAACTTTTTTATCTACTAATTTATGTAAAAAAATCAATAACTAAATTAAATGAGAAGGTTAATGATAATTCTTTATTTATATTTATTATCATTAACAGCACTCATTTTTCTTTTTCGGCTGTCTCCAGCGCAAGCTACCGATTTTAAATCAAAAGAACTGGCCGATGGCTCAATACTTTTTTATGATGATTTCGAACGTAGCAGCGTTGCTCCCTGGTACATCTTACTTGGTTGTGTTGAGTATCTTGGTAAAATATGGTGTGATAAACATCCTCATGGATTTCCAATAACTGGGAACGGCAGCATCCAAAGTGGAGAGCTTTCTTTGTCTACAGATAGTTATTGGTATAGCATAATGGGAGTAGTTTATTTTAACCAAACAGCACAAGATTTTGAAGCTTCTGTTAATTTTAAAATAATGCCTGATGACAAAGGCTCCTCTACGAATGTGGGATTCCGTGTTGGGTGGTTAAGTAGAAAAATAACTAGTAAAAAACTCAACGAAACTGAATATTTAGAATTAAAGAGAAGTGAGAGCGTCTCCATCGGATACGACGGATTTTATAAGGAATGGGTTATAGTAAGAAACATTAGTAATAGAGTTGAGAGAAAGAGAAAGCATATCGATTGGATTAAGGTTGAAAAAGGTAACTGGATAAACCTGAAAATTAAAAAAATAAGAGATAAGTACAGTTTCTATTTAAATAATAGAATTATCGATTCCTTTTCCGCTTCTCCTACTTTTAAAATAAATTTCCTTTCTCTAAGCACAGGTGTTGGGGTGCACGGAGAAAATGGTGCCCATGTACACTTTGACAACGTGACGCTATATCTTATTCGATTGCCTTTTTTAGCCATAGATGGTACACAAAGTTATTGCGATAATAATTTAATTCATGTATTCGTTAGGAATGAAGGTGATTCACCAGAAGAAGCTTTTATTGAAATTTACTTTCCAACGGGAGAAAGAGTAGGCATCTCCGAAACAAAAATAATCGAAACTCACCAAATGACTGAATTTAGAGTTCCACGCATTTTCAGGGAAAGTAAATACTTGAGAGTAGTAGTTATTACTCCAAAAGGAGCCAGCATTAGTGGAACAATTTATTGTCCACCTGTCGTTGAGAAAGGGGCTCCAAAACTAGAAAGATTGATAGTCATAGATAGAAAAAGTAGCAATTGCACGCAGAACAAAATTAACATTCTCATAAAAAATGAAGGAAACATTAGCGTAAAAAATTTGAAGGTCAAAATATATAATTCACGAGGCTTCGTTTTGGCTGTAGGCAAAATTAAAGAGATAAAGGTTGGCGAAGAATTTCTTTTCAGAGTTAACCGAACGTTCGTTAATGGTGACTACTTAAGAGTGGTAGTTATAGGAGAAAACATCACAACATCATCCTCACTTTATTGCGCGCCTGCAAGGACTAAAACAGGAAAAGGTAATATCACATCTTCCTTAGAGCAATGGAGAAACAAATTAAAAAAAATTTCTAGTATACTTTCTTCTTTGATTAAAAAGACCGAAAGAATTACATCGACCTCTTATAAACTTGCTAATTACTACAAAAAGATAGGTAGAGAAGAAAAATACATATGCTGGAATGAAGTAGCGATGATGCTGGAAGCTATTGAAGCGAAGTTGGTTATAGGATATCTTCAGGTTGAGGAAATCCTCTCACGATCTATGATTGTTGAGGATGTGGAATCTATTAAATCCCTACTCCATGATATTAGAAAACATTTAGAAACTGCAGCGAACAAGATTTTTGAATGTGTTAGCGAATAAAGTTTTAGTTGCAATTATCATAATCTCCATTATTACTATAACTTTTCTTGTCATCAAAGTATCTACACCACTTTTTGATTTAAAATTTCAAAAGTTAAAAAACATAACATACAACATTACGGAGAATCTTACCACTATAACCGTTGAGTTAGCAAACATAACCAACGAATTAACATTAGTAGAAGATCTTTTAACTCTGCACCAAACTTTTCAGTAAAAAAAATAAAAATAAAGAGGTTAAAAACCAAATTACTTACACTTTCTCTTTACAATCAAATTACCTTTTTAATCGGTTTGAAACTCCGTCGATTAAAATTTACCAAATCATCGCTGATGCTCACGGATTTGATTTTAATCGGGTTAATCCTTTGCTTTTTGGCTTTTTATTAAGTCCATAGTGGTTCGGCAAGCATTTAAAACTTTCGTTTAATCTAAAAGTATGAAAGAGCTACAAAAGTTGGAAATGGAATTGCTAGAATTGGCTAAAGATGGAAGTTTTATACCGATAATACCTCGAAAACCTAAGAGGCATGTTATAGTTACTAGCTCTCACGGAATAGCTCCATGCGAAGATACAGAAATAGAAATAGTAGAAAATGGTGAAAAGAAGATATTAAAAATTACACATGAATATCTAGTAGCTCCAATAACTAGTTTTGTTTCTATAAAAGCCAAATGCATAGGAATTATAGGAACTTACAATAGAGAATTTTCTAATTTGGATAGGATAGAGGAAATGAAAGGATACCATAAAGCATTATTAAAGGTAATAAAGTTTTTAAGAAGATATGGAGATGTTGTTATTCTATCAATTCACGGATGGGATGATGAAAAAAAAGAGAAAAAGGATTAAAGTTAGAGATCCGGAAACTGGTGAAGTTTACTTAACAAACGTCATGAACTATAAAATCGACCTGGGAATTGGAAATTATCCGCCTAGAGTTGAGCCTCCCAAGGATGAAGAAAAAAGAAAAATTTGGAGTAGAGAACCGACAATGGATCCTAAATATGCAAAAATTATAAAAAGAAGTCTGGAAAGTAGTTTGGAAAGTTATGGATATGAAGTTGGAATAGGCCAATATTTTAGAAGCGAAATTACTCCAAACGTTACAAAAATTTTTGGAGATCCATCAAAAGGAATACATACTTGCAATGTAGAAATAGCAAAAAGCGTAAGGCTAAATCCGAAATTATGCAAAAGCGTTATTGATGGGTTGGTTTATGCGGTAGACAATCTGGAGAAAGCAATTAAATGGGAAGAGATGTTATTGATAAGAGTTCCTCCTATATTCTATCCTTTATAATTAACAAGTGCTATGCAAGATTAAAGCAGCTTTTGCTCCTCTTTCAACTACTTTCTTAAACTTTTCACAAGCTAATTTAGTTTCAAACTGTTCTATTTCAACTCCTTTTTTCTTAGCAAATTTTAGGGCATTTTCGCTTAATTTTACGCAGGAATAGAATCCATTAGCAACTATTACTAATTTTATTTCAGGCTTTATTCTCAAGATTAATTCTAGTTCTTCTCTACTTACTTCATGACTTTTTACTCTTTCTTTTATAGAACCATCGTAGAATACGTAAAGATCTTTTCCACCATAATTTTTTCCGTTAATT
>Ga0190367_1000574_pt1 | contig 25643 bp, 20 predicted proteins | sample 4872181011_MG_FD_171838 | JGI IMG/M metagenome (GOLD analysis project Ga0190367, IMG submission 171838) | Hydrothermal vent microbial mat bacterial communities from Southern Trench, Guaymas Basin, Mexico - 4872-18-10-11_MG | ecosystem: Environmental > Aquatic > Marine > Hydrothermal vents >...
GCTGCTCAATATCTCACAACAGTCAGCTTCGAGACTTTTATGTAGACTTGAAAAAGAAGGCTACATACAGAGAGAATCCTCCCCAATAGGTACTAAAGTCTCATTGACTAGTAAGGCTATGGGTGAACTCCTAGAGGCATATAAAATACTACATAAGACATTCACTGGGTTACAATATGAAATGATACTTTGTGGTAAAGTCTTCACAGGCCTTGGTGAGGGCAAGTATTATGTTACATTACCATATTATTATAGGATGTGGCAAGAGAAATTAGGCTTCTCTCCATACCCAGGCACATTGAATATAAGACTAGAACCAGAGTACATACGTTTAAGGAAGATTCTAGAGAATATTCCAGCTATAGAAATTAAAGGCTACAGTAATAAGTTAAGAAGCTATGGCGGGGTTAAATGTTTTAAAGGTGAAATAGAAAACATAGAGTGCGCCTTATTACTGATTGAAAGAACACATTATGGACCCGACGTAATAGAGATAATAGCACCTGTGTGTTTACGTGAGAAGTTGAAATTAAAAGACGGGGACAAAGTTAAAGTTAGGGTTAAACTTTAGACGAAATATTAGAAAATATTTTAGTCTAAACCACCATGTAATTACATATATTTCTGAGTTTTGAGTTTAAAGTATTCGTTGGGGCTAAGTCAGAACAAGGAAAATAGGATCCTCTTGAGGTGACGGTAAGACCTTGGTCAATGTAGTATTGATAGGTGCTATTGCAGTTGACTTCATAGCCAAGGTCGATCATATACCAAGGGCTGACGAAATAGTATTTGTTAAAGATTTAAAAATCGAGCCTGGAGGCTCAACAGCTAATATTGCAGTTGCTTTGTCAAGACTGGGAGTGAAGTGTGGTTTTATAGGTAAAATCGGTAACGATATGTATGGTAGGTTTTTGATCGAGAGTCTTAAAAGAGAAGGAGTAGATACATCACATATTATCATGGCAGAGGATGGGCCTTCTGCTAGAACATTTATTGCTGTTAGTGAGCAGGGCGAAAAAGTAGTATTTGCACTAGGTGGTAGAGCGTTAATAGAGTCTATAGATGAAATCGACTTAGCATATTTGGGCAAAAGCAGAATAATGTATATTGGTGAAGTACCTCCTAATATAGGAAAGAAGATAATTGAACATGCTAAAGCTCATGGAGTAAAAGTGATTTATGGTCCAGGAGTAATGTCTAATATGGGACTTGATTACTTGCGTGAAATTATTTCACAAAGCGACATAGTAGTATTGAGTAAGATAGAATTTGTGAAGTTGTTATCGGAACAAGTAAACATTGCGGATGGAATGAGAAAACTAAGTAATTTAGGACCAGAGGTTATCATTCTAACTTTAGGTGAGGAAGGTGCACAAGCTTATGTTAAGAAAACCAACAAGATAGTATTTAAGAGTGCATTTAAGGTGAAACCTATTGACACTACTGGTGCTGGTGACGCTTTTACAGCAGGAATAATATTCTCCTTGTTAAAGAATTTATCATGGGAAGACTCATTAACCGTAGGTAATGCCGTAGCAACACTGAAAATTCAACGTCAAGGACCTAGAAACAGTCCTTACCTAAGAGAGGTAATAGACTTTCTCATGACACACGGTTTATCAAACCTAGCTTTGAAATTAAGAGTTTAATAATAAGGAACGCATAAATAAATTTAAAAGGGTAATGTATCTTGGCTTAGTAATAATTGTGAGGCTTAAGGTATGGATATACTTAAACTTCTAGAGTCAATATTCGATGTACCATATGATGTAGGTTTAATTATCAATTGGGCTTTAGGACTTGTAATGATAATTTTACTTTACCTCTTATGGAGAGTTTATCGTCGTCATCCTGAGTGGCAAAAATAGCATGACATCTTGAATAAAATAAATTTAAAGCTTCTCAATAGATTTTATTGCGTCATAAACTTTTATCTAACATTAACTTATTAATCAGGGGGGCTTCCGGTGGTCTCATCCAAATATAAGATTGTCATTATAATTACGGTAGTGTTGATCGTAATACTTACTGTAGGCTATATTGTAAAGTCCTTTGTAAGTCACATGGAGGCTTCAACGACACCTACAGGTGAAATAATACTAAGAGTGGAAGGTAAGATATTGAAAACAAATAGTGATAATGCTTTCACCTTCGACCTTGATATGTTAAGAAGTTTAGGTACAATGACATATAAAGAATATGACCCTTGGTTCAAAAAAGAGCTAGAATACACAGGTGTGCCATTAGTGAAGGTCCTAAAGTATGTTGGAGTCTCTAACGGAGCAACAAAAGTTATAGTCATCGCTAAGGACAAGTATAAAGTAGTGTTTAACTTAAAAGCATTAATGGAGAGTGAAGTAGGTAGAAGAATACTACTAGCATTTATGGTTAATGGTAAACTGCTAAGACCAGTCTTCAAATTTGAGGTAGATGCAGGAGGACCAATAAGACTAGCTTATCCATACCTTAAAGGTCAAGAAGAGGTCATAAAAGAGATTGAAGAGAATCTATTAGTAGGAATATGGGATGAGAAGGGAAGGGCTTTAGGTAAAAAGTTCGCTTTAGCACATGAGTGGATGGTATGTAAGATCATAATAGAATAGGTGCAATCATAAATATGGAAAAAAGACTATCGTTATTCATTCTCCTCTCACTTACCATATTATTTGTTCTAAACCTTAATCCCAACCCTAGTACTTGTATGATTAAATCTTACAGTGTTACAGGAATTGCATTTCTAGACTTAAATGCCAACGGTATTTTAGATCGTGGAGAATGTGGTCTTAGTGGAGTACCAGTTACCAATGGAAGGGATATAGTCATAACTGATAATGAAGGGGCCTTTACATTACCTGTACTTGGTGATATTGGTCTAGTTTACATCTCGATACCCAGAGGGTATATCCCTATAACATCATGGTTTCTCTATGTAAATGCCTCAACAAAGAAGGTACTATTTGGCTTAAAACCTGACCCTAGATACAATACCACAAAAATTAAGTTTATTCAGTTAACAGATATCCATTATGCATCTACTTATTCTGAGGTTAGTGACGTTTTCAAAATAAATGCCACCATCAGCCCATCTATTGTCTTAAAGAGAGCTGTAAGTGAAATTCTTGAACAAAAGCCATTATTCATTATTATTACAGGAGATATTATCTGTGACGCAAATTATCCGTCAGAAAATCAAGTTACTAAATGGGCTAAAGAGGTAAAATGCAAGCTTAATAACATATCAAAGTCAGGGATATTAGTCTTCTATACTATAGGGAATCATGATATCTTTGACTTAAGAAATCCCTATATTGACATAGATCATCCACTTTACAGTTTGAGGTTTTACATTAAGTTTTTTGGGCCACTTTACTACTCATTTACTATTGGAAATACACATTTTATTGTGCTTTCGCCTCACATGATTAAACAAATAGAAGTGAAATATGCATTTAAAGAGGATCAAGTTAAGTGGTTAGAGAAGGATTTAGACATACATAAAGACTATGATATCATAGTATTTGTTCATGAGCCTCCGAATGTCTGGGATTTAACGGGCGATAGTACAAGCAAGGTATTAAACCTACTTAAAAAGTATAAAGTTAAATTAATTATTTGTGGACACTGGCATATATACTCGTATCATGAATTTAAAGGCCTTAAGATCCTTGTCTCACCCGCCTTATGTGGTTCATGGTGGTCTGATAGCAATAGGGATGGATATAAGCAGGGATACATGACTTATATTATAAGTGGATCTAGAATATTATGGGCATATAAAGAAGTTGGATCGAAATACACAATAAGCTTTAAAAAACCTTTACCATTATTCATAACTAAAAATGATACAATAATAGAATTGATGATAATACAAAGTCCCCACCACCTTAGCATTATGAGCCAAAATTGCACTATAAACTATACTGTATCAAGCAGGGATAGTATAACTGAAATTAATGTTCATGTTAGTAGGATTATTGGAAGTGAGATAGGGATTGCTTTTAAGTTAGATGGAACAATAATTAAAACCTATTCCTTCTATACGAAACCTATACCACTCCATATAATAAGTGATAAATACGAGATCATAGGTAGACTTATTGAAACCAAAAAAGCTGTATATACTGGTATCTCCCTAACTGACTACTACATATTTAATATTTACAATTCAAATATACTAATAGGGTTGAAGCATTCTAAAGCAAAGCTTCATCAAAAGGAGGTAATATACTATATAAGAGGTATTATAACAAAACCTCCTCCATGGCACAGTATATTAGTGCCAACAGACTTTATAATAGAGGTATCTTCAGACGCATATGTAAGTTCTGTATCTACAATAAAGGTGAAGGTACTAAGCTGTAGCATAAGTGAATTATTAAAGTTCAAGTCTCTTCCACCTTTAGTCTCAGTTATAGGTATAGTTAGGACAAAGAAACTATACGGTCTTGAGATTTCATCAGTAGGGAATAGACAAACTCTTTTAGTATTTGTTCCTCAGGGTATTACAGATGTTGATGTTAATATTGGACAATCAATAAATGTAGTAGGTTCACCTATAATAAGCAAACATCAATTACATCTGATAGCACGTAATATATCTTTACAACTTCAGACGAAACAAGTTACCATACACGATTATAGTATGCTCATTCTCATAGCATTAATGGCTGTGTTATTTATGCTTACGATTATTATACTTCATAAAAAGACCTTATGTAAATGCTCAATGTACGAGTAAAGACATAATTAAATGAAGAAAGTATTTAATTTAAAACCTAACAACATTCTTTAGAGAACATGCTTTGAAGAGTAGGTGAAGGATTATAGCTAATAAACAATCAACAAGTAAGATCGAGGTATGGTCAACAAAGCGTATTTCAAGAATTACGATCCTCTTAGCCTTATCGATCATAGGTGCTCAAATACAAATTGGTGGTGGAGGTGTTGCCCTGGACTCTATGCCCGGCTTTTTTGCAGCAGGATACTTTGGTTTCATTGAGGGAGTAACTATTTGTGCTTTAGGATGTTTTGCCTCACATATATTTGGGGGACTAGTAGGATTATTACCGATAATCTGGACATCATACCCAGCTATGGCTTTAGCTGCAGGGCTCTATGCGTACATGTATCGTAGGTTTAAACCGCCAGTAAACTGGATACTAGCGGTTATTTGTGCTATTTTCGTTAACACTTTTGGATGTTTAGTGCCGTTAGCTTTTGTCTTCGGAGGTTTAGCATTTTTAGTTATCTATGTACCAATATTACTATATGGTGCAACAATAAATGTCATAACAGCTACAATACTTGTTGAAGTAGTGAAAAAGTTTAGGAAGAGGTAATCTTAGTATTGGTTAATCAATTGAATCCTAGGGGTATTCATGCTTACTGACTATGTAATTAGGGTAGAGAATGTAACATACTATTACCCTAATGCTAGTAAGCCTGCCCTCGATAGCGTATCATTTAAGCTTAGAAGAGGGGAAATACTAGCCATACTTGGACCTACAGGAGCGGGTAAAACAACATTAGCATATTGTCTCAATGGAACAATACCACACTTTATAACAGGGGGTAGACTCATAGGAGATATAATCGTCTGCGGGCTAAATACCAAAGAGAATCCTATACGTGTATTAGCTCAAAAGGTAAGTTTAGTATTTGATAACCCTGAAATCCAAATGTTCGGATTAAGCGTGTTCGAATGTATTGCCTTCGGCCCCACGAATTTATCGTTATCTAAAGATGAAATTATTAGAAGAGTCAAGTTTGCCATTGAAGCATGTAAACTAAAGGGACTGGAATATAGAAATCCTAGTGAGCTTAGTTATGGAGAGAAACAGAGTGTGGCTATTGCTAGCGCTCTAGCTATGACTCCCGAGGTCTTAGTACTTGATGAAGCAACAGCTATACTAGATCCTACTAGCAGAATGAGAATATATAATACCATTTACGATATTGCCAAGAAGCACAATATGGCTGCAATACTTATAGCTCAAGAAACCGGCGAAGTATTACCAATCTCTGATAAAGTTATAGTGTTAAATAATGGTAGAATAGAGCTTGAAGGCTCTCCTCATGAGATTCTTTCAGAGTATAATAAATTGAAAAATATTGGATTAAGGATACCTCAGGTAGCTGAGCTTTACTATAGGCTCGGACAAAAAGGAATAATCACTAGAACTGTAGGAGCTCCGATAACTATTGAAGAAGCGTATAAAATAATATCATCAACGTTAATATCAAGAAAAGGCTTACTAGAAAAGTATAACGCGTCACTAAAAGACTATTCAAGAGGGAAAAAGGGTAAAGGTAAAGTTATAATACGTTTAGAGAACGTACATTTCATGTATCCTAAAGGAGTTAAAGCACTAAATGGAGTAGACCTTGAAATATATGAGGGTGAATTCATAGCTCTTACAGGACCAAATGGGGCAGGGAAGACCACTTTAGCAAAACACTTAAATGGCTTATTGAAGCCAGCTCTTGGTAAAGTTATAGTATTTGGTGAAGATACTAAAGAAAAAAGTGTATCATATTTATCTAGAAAAGTAGGGTATGTATATCAAAATCCCGATTTAATGTTCTTTAATCCGACAGTGAGAGACGAATTAAAATATGGACCTATGAATCTTGGTATACCACTTAATGAGATTAATCGAAGAATTGAAAAAGTTTCTAAGAAACTAAGACTTGAAGAATACCTCGATTATTCACCCAGTAGTTTACCTAGAGGAGTTAAGAAAAGGGTAGCTTTAGCATCAATATTAACTATGGACCCAGATGTTATTGTAGTTGATGAGCCAACAACAGGTCAAGACTGGCTTGAATCAATACAGATAATGAACATTCTCAAGGAACTAAATAGGGAGGGTAAGACAGTAATAGTGATATCTCATGATATGGAGCTTATAGCCATGTATGCTAATAGGATTATTATTATGTCTTATGGAACCATTCTTAAAGATGGTAGTCCTAGAGAAACGCTTACAGACATTGATATCCTGAATAAGGCTTCATTACGGCCTCCACAAATTACAGAGCTATTCATTAAGTTAAGTAAACTTGGTATGCCTAAACATGTTTTGACAGTAGATGAGGCATATGATATCATGATGAAGTATTGTAAGTAGAGGTGAGTCTTTATGGCTTTAGAGTATGAAAGAAGGGAAACCTTCTGGCACAACCTTGACCCTAGAACCAAGCTTATATGGGGATTTCTAATAATACTTCAACTAGCAATATGGACTGATCCTCTATGGCAACTGGTAACATTAGTAATAATCCTTATACCAGGAATTATAGCTAAGACGCCTTGGAGGAAGGTATTAAAGTTCCTCAAGCCCCTCTTACCAGTAATGCTATTACTATTACTAGCTGAAGCCATACTCTACCCTGCTGAAAGACTAAATATCCCTCAAGCTACTAGACCTTTATTTACTATTGGAGGGGTGAAAGCCACTCTTGGAGGTTTCCTCTTTGGGCTAAATTTAGTAGAGAAAATACTCTTCACCATAATATTTACATCTATATTAACATACACAGTGCCATTTACGGATGTACTTTACATCATGCAGAGACTGGGGCTACCCTATCAAGTAGCATTCATCATGTCAACTGCATGGAGGCTTATCCCATACTTTAGAACCATATATAATGAAGTTGTTTGCGCACAAAAAGCTAGAGGTTTAGAATTAGAGAAATACGGATTAATTGGTAGAATAAAGCATAGCATAGCAGTACTAGTACCGCTTTATAGTACAGCACTAGATATGACAGAGAGGATGGCCCTAGCTATGGAGTCTAGAGCCTTTGGTGCCTCTAAAAAACCTACAATACTTAGAGAGTTCAAGTTTTCAAGAAAAGATTATGTAATACTGGTTATCTGTATAATACTAATGGCCTTATCTCTAGCCATCACGGTAATAGGTTATGGTAGGCTTTGAACTTACCAATAGTTTAGGTATGTTCTCTTAGAATGAATCTGTAAATAAAATAATTTATTCTATGTTTAAACTTAAAATGTATTATGTCGGTGTCTAGTTTGGAGGCATCAATATTAATATCTAATGCGCTAGTTGTACCAATGAACAAGAGGTATAACGTACTTAGGAAGACAAGTATTGTGATCGACGATAACGAAATAGTCCAAGTGGGCCCTTCTGACAAAATAGATAAGGAGGTTAAGGCTGAGGTAAAAATTAATGCAAAAGGGTTTGTAGCTCTTCCAGGCTTAGTTAATACACATGTCCACTTGTATCAGAATTTGCTTAAGGGTTTAGCTGATAATTTATCATTAATTGAATGGAATAATAAGATTCTAATACCTTTGGTCAGGGTTATAAGGAAATATAGGTTACAGATGGACTATAGTCTCGACTATTACTCATCAATACTAGCCATAATAGAAATGATAAAAACTGGTACAACTACATTCAACTGTTTAGATGGAGCATCATTTGCGATTCCTCAAGCTATAGCTGATACTGGTATTAGGGCTGTATATACACCAGTTATTGCTGATAGATGGATACCTGAAGACCTAATACCGCCAAGAGAGGAGCAGGTGAAAATCGTAGAAGATACTATTAGGAGATGTCATAACTCATATAATGGAAGAGTTAAATGTATGATAGGTCCGACAACTGTTTTCACTTCTACAGAGGAGTTGCTTAGGGATGCGATGACCATAGCAAACAAGTATAATATTGGTATACACATGCATGTTAATGAAACATTGTTTGAAGTCGAATGGGCTAAGAGAAATCTCGGAAAAAGTGTTATTGAGTATCTAGATGAGTTAGGAATATTAAAATATAAGTTTCTTGCAGTCCATTGTATATGGTGTACAGACAAGGAATTAGAGATTTTAAAGGATAGAAGGGTTAGTGTATCCCATAACCCTGAGAGTAATATGAAACTTTCTTCTGGCATTGCACCAATACCAAAGATGATAAAGAAGGGCATAAACGTTGCTTTAGGGACAGATGGTGCTGCAAGTAATGATAATTTAGATATGGTAGAGGCAATGAGAATAACAGCGCTACTACATAAAGTTACTACACTTAATCCTAGTACCGTAATTGCATGGGATGTTCTTGAAATGGCCACTGTTAACGGAGCTAAAGCATTAGGCTTAGATAAAGAGATAGGGTCAATAGAGGAGGGAAAGAAGGCAGATATAATACTAATAGATGTAAGGAAACCACATTTACAACCTATCTATGACCCTGTAGCAACTATAGTTTACTCAGCAAGCGGATCAGATGTTGATACAGTAATAATAGATGGAAAAATCATAATGAAAAAGAGAAGGCTACAGTTAATAAATGAGAGACGGGTCTTTAAAGAAGCGATAAGGATATGTAAAAGAGCGTTAAAAGAGGCAGGTTTTAGTCCACTTTTATGTTAAGCCTTAGCGAAAATAAGTATTAGAGTTATACTAAGTTATAATTTAGGAGTATCCTCTAATCTTATTTACCATCTTATGATGATAGGGTGTTAACATTGTTTGCTAGATATGCAGCTATCGTCAAAAATCTTCGTGGAGTTGTTGTAGCAGATCTATCCAGTAGTGAACATTTAAACAGACTGCAATGGCTCATTAGAAAGTTTAGATATAGAAACCTAGGTTTACCACCCTCAATAGTCAAAAAGTATAAAGATATGTTATCGAAATATTTGAACGGTAACCCCTTTCGTGAACTAGTTTATCCTTTAGCTGAATTGATGATTGTAACCGAAATTTATGTGGAGAAATTAAGGCTGCCTATAGAGTTGGCTGAAGCGTTAACATTGTCATCAATCTATATCTCCCCGCTACTAGTGGTTGGAGAAGAATACATAACCAAGTTGACCCCTCTTGTAGTAGATAAAGTACTAACATGTAAGCCTTTAAACGATAACCTGTGGAAACTTCATTTAAGAATAGCAGATTACACCATACTAGATATGTATGAAGAATCCATAATGGAAGCTTTAAACGCCATAGAACTTTTACCATCGAAACAATGGATCGAGCTTGATAAAATATTAGGGAAAAGAAAGCTCAGAGTAGAAAAGGATAAGAAAAGATATTGGAGAGTGGCTTGTGATCAAGGTAAACCCTTATTATTGTATATAGATCCATTGATGTTAATGATAGATCTAGCTAAGAAAGAGATAATAAATCCAAGGAGTATGAAGAGTGAACATGTTGCTGCACTTTCAATAATACCAGTGGTCAACTTAATCATCTATTAGTTAGAGATCACCTTGCTATATTACATTAGCAAAGCTATTATACATGTAATTAAAGATTGAAGTATCAGAGCTTCTTAGTATCAGTTACTTTATCTTTGAAACCTTGAATAACAGTTCAATATACCATATTAGTGTAGCCAGAATGGATATTGTCTCTGGTACTGCTACTCCACATTTAATTATCTTTGTAAAGTAGAAAGACCATACCAGAACACTTATAACTAATGCTAAAGACGCTTTCAACGACTTATAAGTGTATGCATAAAGACTTGCTCCTGCAGCTAAGGATAGAAAGAATATTACGGATACAACATAATGAACTCGACCATAAACTTCATCAAATACTGCTATCAACGTAAGGAAGTAGCCTGACGCCATTAACACTATTCCTATAGCTCTATTAACTTTATAGACGCATGTAGCCCCAAAGAGTATAAGAAGTATCCCACCAGTACTTAAACCAAGATTAAATAATATGGCAACACTACTTCTAGTTGCATGCCCTAAATCACTTAATGCATTATTGAGAAAACTGAACCAAGGTGAGAGGGCTATAGAAACACTTATGAATAATAGTGGCATCAAGAACGCTATAGAACCTAATATGGGGCACGCTTGACGGTGCATTCATACATCACTAGCACACTATTATAGGCATCATTCACTTTAATATTTACTCCAACTACATAGTAGAGTTAAACAAGCAATCTTTAATCAATATGAAGATATCGGCCTCTAATGGAACCTCTATTAATATCATTTCTGATGCCTTATCAAAGCAAGATATCTTCATCAATTACAATGAAAGTTAAGTCTAGAAACAAATTCCAACTTTCCAATATCTTGATCTTTCGATTAAATAAAGAACCATCATCCTTTGGAACAGCAGGATGAATGGAAGACTTACAATCAGACCTTCATTCAAGATCTTTTTAAGGGATATAGAAAATACTTCTCCAAACTGACTTAAAGCACTAAGATAACGTTTGTTTCTCTCGGAGAGAACTATTTTTACATCTAACCCCTTATGTTTTGCTGTTTCGAAGGCTTTCCTGAATTTCAATGCCAGCTTTCCATCCACGGAGGCTGCTATGAACTCTTTTTCTGCTCTTCCTGCTAAATCTTCGACTTTGCTCTTTATATTCCATCCACCTTGTAAATACCAGATAGGTAACCACTCCTTCTTCTGCTCCCTCTAATAACTTTTCAGCTTAATTATAACTTCCTCTGCGGATTTAATGTATTCATCTCTAAGCGAAGCAATTACTTTTTCAGGTTCAACAGCCTTAAAGTAGGTAGGGTTTTTCCTTGCTTATGTCCGTGAAACCCTTCTTGTGAAGCTCTTTTAAGATCTCGTAAACCCTTAGCCTTGGAACACCACTTTCCTTGGCTATCTCCTTGCTTTCGAATGCCCAAGGATAGCCAAAGTAGCATAAACTCTCGTCTCATATTCCTTAAGGCCGAGGAACTTGAGCTTTTCAATTATCTCTCTATCAACCATCATCATCCTATTACATCCTTAGATCTCGTAAACTGTAGTAGCTTAAGCCTATGCTTCAGCAATATGATTGCTTAAACCTAGAGAACCAGGTTGTATGTAAGAGGAAATTATTGCTCCCTTAAGCTCAGGGCTCGGAAACCTATAATATGGTGTGATGTGGTACCTTTATCCGTGGCTGAGGCTGCATGAAGCTCAGGCTAGACTGTGTGGTATGCATAGTTAAGCAAGCACTCAAGGCGGTCAGGCTAGCGACGAACGATCCGAAGGTACAGGAGGAAGTACTACGTAGGGTGATGCGTCGCTTAACTGAGATAGGGTGGGTCGGTACCCCACCGCAACTCGTTAGGGTGTCAAGGGTTGCTGAATTAATTGAGGAGTTAACGGGTGTTGACGACCCATACAGGGACCTCAAGAGGGCAAGTAACGATGAGGCGCTGGCAATAGTGGACGAGATCAGATCCCTAATAGCTTCGTATGAGGATTCATTAAGGGCTGCCGTTAAGGTGGCTATAGCGGGAAATATAATTGATTTCGCCACCATCGAGACCTACGATCTAAGAGCAACAATCGAGAAGGTCCTAAAGCAGAAGCCAGCCATAGACGACTACAGCAAGTTAAGGGAGGAGGTACTAAGCGTGGAGACTCTCCTGTACTTCGCTGACAACGCGGGAGAGATTGTCTTCGATAAGCTCCTAATAGAGGAGATGATTAGGGTCAGGGGAAAGCCCTTCAGGAAGATATCCTTTGTCATTAAGGGAGGTCCAATAATCAACGACGCTACGATAGAGGATGCCATCTACGTAGGCCTAGACAAGTTACCAAACATAGAGTTCAAGAAAGTGTCAAGTGGTAAGCCTGGCACGGGACCCGAGCGCTCCTCACCTGAGGTACTGTCGTGGATAAGGAAGCACGACCTAGTAATATCCAAGGGGCAAGGAAACTACGAAGACCTAAGCAGCGTGAAGGGAGTGTACTTCCTCCTAATAGCTAAGTGCCCAGTAGTGGCTGAGGACATAGGGGTTAAGGTAGGCAATATAGTTATTAAGCGAGGGTAATTTGTCAAAAACTTGCTTTTGCTTCAGTAAAGTTGATTTAATTTGAATTCGTACGGTAAACCCTTGGCATGAACGCATCAAAGCTTATTTCACCTTTAAGACCTGGCCCTTCAAGGAATACGCGAGGCATGGTTAACCATTAAGGCTATTGCAGGGGGTGGTTTCATCCTCTTAACTAAGCTATCCGTAACACTCCTCTTTCTGTACTTTATCATGTAGACGATCAAACACCTTGGAAATGCTTCTCAAATTGATGAGCTTTACATAAACCAAGAAAATCTATCCCAACTAGTGAATTTGGAACCGAATTCAGAACATGTCTTTTAATTTGATGTAACAGTCTGAACATGGTGATATAACGTGTCAATCCGCATTAAGGAAGTAGGTGTTAGATACCATATATAAATTTTATGTGGTGGGGCCGCGGGGATTTGAACCCCGGACCACGGGGGTTCTTGCCAAACCCTTCTTTTTGGTACTCGGGTTTGGTCCCAAGCCCCGCATTCTCCCAAGCTAAACTACGGCCCCGTGTTCTGAGAGCCTCTGGTATATGGTTTATTTTGTGCCTGTTTTAAAGTTTTATTTTTGAGTGTTTATTTTTGTGTTAATGCTTTTTCTAGTTTTTCTCTGGCTTTCTCTAGAGCTTTTTGGTTCGGTGCATAGTAGTAGATTACTATATTTTTACCTTTGGGTTCCCAGTCTAAGTCTCCACCATATTTCCTTATAATCTTGTATATTAGTGCTATGATTTTATCCTTCATACTCTCTTCAGATTCTATTTCTATTCTTTTTTCGGCCTCACTTACACGTATACTCATGTTTAAGTCTCCTCCAGTTCTCCTTGATACTCTGTACTTTTATTAGATCTTTTATTATCAATGTTAATTAAAGTGATTCCTAGTTATATTAGGTAGGTAACTGAGTCCTTTTTATCACTCTACCATATCTTTCAGAGGTTAATTTTTCATTTTCAACGGTTATTTTCCCGTTGATTATAACATATTTTATGCCTTTAGGTGGTATAGCTGGGTTTGTGTAATCGTTTACGTCACGTATTTCATTATAGTCAAAGATTACTATGTCTGCATGAAAGCCTGGTCTCAGAAGACCCCTATCGTAGAGTCCTATTCTCCATGCTGGCATTGAAGAAGTTTTCCTTATAGCCTCTTCAAGTGTTAGAAGCTTTGTCTCTCTGACAAGCCTTAAGAATCTGGGATAGGTAGCATACATTCTAGGATGTCCACCACCAATACTATAGCTCCAAGCCCAGCTGTCACTACCTATCATTGAGAGATCACTCTTGATTACCATGTATACATCATGTTCTGACATTGAATGTAGAATTACTTCTCCTCCACCTTGCTCATCTAGCAATATATCTAACATTGCATCTACCGGGTTCTGCCGCCTCATTTTAGCTACTTCAAGTATACTTTTACCATTATACTCTTTATGGACTTTCAGATTAGTGAGTATGATATTTTCCCAACCAGTTGCCTTAGCAAGATTTTCCCAGTTGCTATGGTAAACCTCTAGTTCCTTTGCTATTCTCTCTCGAACCTCAGGTTTACGAATACGCTCTAGCATAGCTCGTAAACCACCTTCATGAACCCATGGCGGCAATAGTGCTGAAAGACTTGTACATCCAGCAGTATATGGATATACATCAACAGTTACGTCAATTCCTATATTTCGATAATGTTTTATTATGCTCAGTGAGGTATTCACTAAACCCCAGTTGACTTTTCCAGCCGCTTTATGATGTGATATCTCTAATGGTACACCTCCTTCAATACTAATTTTTAATGCCTCCAAGAGTGCCTCTATCATTCGTGAACCTTCATTACGTATATGTATAGAACAGAAACCATTGTAAGCCTTCACAGTTTTAGCCAGCGGAATTAGCTCGTTAAGATCAGCATAGGAGCCTGGGGTATAGAGTAAACCAAAACTTAGTCCCCAAGCACCTTCGTTAAGAGAGTTTTCTAATATTTCTTTCATCTTCTCTATTTCGCTTTCTCTTGCTTTATCAGCCTTAAATCCCATAACATTTATCCTTACCGTACCATGACCAACCAGCTGAACTATGTTTACACCTGGTTTTACGGATTCTATGGCATTGCAAAATTCACTAATACTCCCCCATGTCCATGGTAATTTTGTACCCTCAGGTAGAAAGGGTTCAATATAGTCCTTAATGTCACTAATATTGTGTAGGGCAGGTGCAGGAGAGAAGCCGCAATTGCCACAAACAGCTGTTGTGACACCCTGTAATACTAGGTTTTCAGCTTCAGGAAACGTAAATATTGTTATATCTGAGTGATTGTGGATATCGATAAAACCGGGGGCGACAATTAAGCCTTTAGCGTTTATTACAATGTCAGCCTTGTAAGGACAGTTTTTGCCAACATAAGCTATCTTATCGCCTTGAATGCCTATATCCCCATTGAACCATGGATTGCCTGTACCATCGACTATTATTCCCTCTTTTATAAGTATATCCAATGTAACCATAATTATACCTCTATGTATGATTGCAGTTTAACAGTATATTTTTTATCCATTACTCTTGTATGTTAATAGGGTTATACATTTGCTAAACGTAAATGAATCTAGAGTGCAACAGCTAGCACAAGTATTAAGCTTGCTTGACATTAGCTTTTATAAAAAACTTGAGGAATCGGATCCTCAGTTTAAAGCTATCAGGAATTTGTGTAATATTTGTGATCCCTATGGAGTCCCCCTTCTAGCCTCATTAAATGCTCTTGTAAGCTATAGACTTAGCTGTAAAGGTGAAATATACTGGCAAGAGTTCTCCAATTTTATTCAAAATTACTGTAAGAGTGCATCGCTTACTGGATTTAACGATTATATCACGGCAGTTATTGATTTCCTAAATGTATCCCAGTGCAATATCTCACTTAGAAAGACTAAAGTTAAAAGATTAATGAAGTTGAGAGATATAAGCAAAGATATTATGTCAGTATTTAAAATGTTTACTCGAGACCCAGAAGAGTTTAGAATATGGCTCTCTGAGCATTTGAATACTGAACTTGACAGTAAAACTGTAGTTTTTGCTGTAAAAATGTATTACTATGGTTGTAGAGCTTGTCTAAATGTGGACATGACGCTACCATTTACAATACCTATACCTGTCGATAGACGTGTAGCATTAATTTCATGCACATCAGGTCTAGTTTCATGTTATTCTGATAATCCCATAGACGCCATAATGCGTAAGCAGAAGGTTATCAGGAAGATTTGGAGTAAAATAGCATACTTATGTAATACTCCTCCATTACACTTAGATAGTCTATTGTGGATTGTAGGAGGTCATATAAGAAGGGGCAAACCAATAGCAAGGGATAGAATAGTGAATGAGCTAGTTAAATATGTAAGTGAAGAATATAAAGATAAGATAGCTTTAGTCGTTAGAGAGCTAACTGTCTGATCCCTTTAATCTTTGGTGGGGCCGCGGGGATTTGAACCCCGGACCACGGGCGCTCCGGGTTAAAGGGCGCCCTTCAGCGGGGAATTCTCCCCAGGCCCGCATCCTGCCAGGCTAGACTACGGCCCCTCCACGTTCTACCTATATTTTAGGTTGATTTAGTGTGCCATTTTAGGTTTTCTTATTTCTCTCTTTTCCTTATAGTTGATAGTACTGGTGGTGTCCATAGTAACCATGCTGGTATTTTCTTTATTAACTCATATGCTTCTTCCCATGATTCTAAACCTAACCTTGCTGCTAGTTGCTCTAGTGACATAGGGGTTCTAACATATTCTCTCAAAATGTTAAGTGTATCTTCAGTGATTTCGATCTCCTTATCTTTTATCTTTATTTTTATTTCTTCTGAAAGCTTCATTTTGCTCATACCTTATCTTCACCTGTAATGTATTCATGTATGTGAGTAATATTTAAGGGTTTATGAAGGTAAAGTTAATATTGAATAGTTCATAACCTTATATATGGGTGTCCTATCTTGCCAGTATTTTCAAGTGGTATACTCGTTTATAAGCAACTACTTGATAGGGTGTATAGACACTTAATTATTGAAGGATTAAGTGTTGATGCTGCTAAATCTGCTGTTGATTCGTTAAAAAGTATTATGCAAAGCAGAATTGAGGAACTTGGGGTAAAGGATGATGATGTTATTCGTGTCGAGATAGAGTATGAGATTGTAGACTCGGAGGTCTCCTGGAAGGAGGATACACTAAAGCTAGTATTATATAAGCCTATTGACGAGTTTAAAGATTTAATTGAGGAAAAAGAGAAGTTACTTAATGAGAATAAGCAACTAAAGGATAAAATTAATAGTCTAAAGGAGAAGTTAAGGGAACTTAGAGACAGACTTTCAGATATAATTGAGGAAATCTAAAGGTTATTGGGGCTCAGTCTATACTCCAATATTTACTTATAACCCTCCGTATATGATTAAGGTACCTTTGCAGCCTCAAATCAGCTTTTCTACCCTCAAGTAATAGTAATTTACCCTCCCTATATACCGGTGTTTGAGTTATTGGAGCGAGTATATAATTTAATAGTGATTTAGGCATATACCTAAGAGAATATCCTCCTTCAAGAACACTAACAATTGCCTTTATAGAGCATTCATTTGCTAATTTATGAATTCGCTTACCTAAATGCCAATATGTTTCCACTTGCAAGTTCATATCAGATATATTGTCATCATGATGGCCATCAAAACCTGCTGAAACAAGTATGATGTCTGGTTTATACTGTTTTATTATGGGCTCTACTATTTCACTAAATACCCTCATATAGCCATTTGACGTTAAACCAGGAGGTAATGGTATATTTACTGTGTAGCCCTCTCCCTCACCATCACCTACTTCTTCAGGGAATCCTGTACCGGGATATAGTGTGCGTGGATCTTGATGTAGGGATACATATAGTACAGAGGGGTCATCGTAGAATATACTTTGGGTGCCATCCCCATGGTGTACATCAAAGTCTATTATTGCGATTCTACTCATGTCATAGTATACTTTGAGGTATTTTGCAACTATGGCTATATTGTTAAATATGCAGAATCCTTTAGAGAAGTCTTTTGTAGCATGATGGCCTGGTGGTCTTATTGCAGCAAAATAGAAGCCCTCCCTATTTCTTATAGCTAATTCTGCAGCTTTTATAGCTGTACCTATGGCATATAAGGCTACATCATATGTTTCCTCTGATACATTGGTGTCAGCTGTTATTGCACCGCCTCCAAGTTTACAGAGAGTCTTAATGTAATCTACATGGTTAGGGTCATGAACTAATGTTACATATTCTTCGGGAGCCCTAGATGGTTTAAGCAGGTTTATCTTATCTTTTAATGTAGAATTATTATATTCTTCTATTATTTTCCTTATTCTCATTGGTGATTCAGGGTGGCCTACGGGTGTTTTATGTTTCTCAAATATGGTATCTATGGCTAAGTATATCACTATTCTCACCAGGTCTGCTTATAGGTAATCAGTGATTTTTCCTGTCAACTTTCTCTTACTCTTGTCTAGCATTTTAGCTTTCTCTAATGAGCTTTTCTCAACAGATATCCCCAGCTGCTCTTTTATACTCTTGGCTATTTCAACTCCTATACCTCTTACTTGTACAAGTTTCTCGATAGGTGCCTTAGCTAAATCCTTCAGTGTCCTATAACCAGAATTGTAAAGTGCTCTTGCCCTAACTCTTCCTATACCTTTTAGTTTAACCAGTTCTAAAAGTTCCTCTTTGACACCATACTTTACTCTCTCACGTAACAAGCTGATCTTCTTTAGTATATCATGTCCTACATGTATTATCTTGGCTAGTTCGATTGCTGAGTAGAGTAACCACTCTGCAGTCTCAACAATGTTGTATATATCGCCTGGGCCTACGTCATATTTTTCTGTTAACTCATCTTCTGATACTTCATTTATCCAATCGTATAGTAAGAGTGCAGTCTTAACTTCTGATAGTATAAGGTATTCTCGTACTTCATCTCTATCAAATACATCAATTAATAACTCATCATACTTCTCATCTAGAATCTCCTCTAAAATGGGATAGTCTTTCTTGCTAACATGTAATTTTGTCATATCAGGTGTTGTAGATATTAAGTGTAAGTAAGCAAAGTCTGTAGCATTTATTCTCCTTACACGTAATCCTTGTATTATTCTATATGCTGAAAGAGGATCTATGTAAAGTTCTGTAACTCTCCTACCTATTCTTGTAGGCTCTAAGGTTTCTCTTGACACCTTTATCATTTCTGCCTCTTCAAGAAACTCTAATATCCCGGGTATTTTCCTTTTCACTTCTGTAAGTCCATACTGTTTAGCATATAATGTACGTGATAATATATCGTATAGTGAGTTAAGGTTGTTTGCGTGTTCTGTGGCTATTAGCGCTAGTAACTGGCTTCTAAGAGCTGCTTCAGAAGCTAGCTTAGATAGTATTGACTCTGGCTTTGATAGTATGTAATAGTTGAATAAGTCTTTCACATCACTCTCATGTCTCGCTATTAATATTGCTTCACCGACTTCATCGTAGCCTGGTCTACCAGCTCTACCCGCAAACTGCTTATACTCCATTACCTTGATGTATACTCTACCGAAGAGAGGCTCATATCTTGTATAATCGTAAACTATGACCCTTCTTGCCGGCAAATTTACTCCTGCAGCCAGAGTAGGTGTCGCAACAATAACTCTTAACGCATTATTTCTAAATGCGTCTTCGATTATTTTTCTTTGCGTAAATCCTAATCCTGCATGATGAAATGATACACCATATGCGAAAAGGTTAGCTAACTTTTCATTTAACTTCACTGCATCACTAGACCTTAATATTAGATCAACGTATTTACTAATTCCCGGTCCAGGTGCTAATTTGGTCCTTTTTGCTATTTTTTCGGCTAAGGACACTGCTCTACTTCTTGCATTAACAAATACTAGTGCTTGTCCACCAGTTACAATCGTATCATATATTAGGTCAAGTAATGGGTCATTATACACTCTCTTTATCCTTCTTCTTTCACCAGTATTGAATATTATCTCTCCCTTATGGTATACTCCTTCTAATAGTTTAACTGGTCTCCATTCCTCACATACATATTCTGCTTCAAGCCAAGATGCTAATTCATCAACATTTGATATTGTTGCACTTAATGCTAGCATTTGAATGTCTTTTTTGAGTGCCTTTAACCTTGCTATAATAGATTCTATTACTGGTCCGCGTTTTCCATCATCTATATAGTGTATTTCATCTATGACTATTATTCCTACATCTCTAAACCATGGTGCTTTGTGTCTTAGTAGCGAGTCTGCTTTCTCATTAGTCGTAATTATGATGTCATATCTTTCAAGGTAAGCATCATCAGAATCGTAGTCTCCTGTAGTCAGTGCTACCTTTAACCCTATTTCCTCATATGCTTTTAGCTCATGATATTTTTCTGTAGCTATAGCTTTTAACGGTACAAGATATAGGGCTTTGATTCTATCTTTCAGTATTCTATGAGCCATTACGATTTCGGCTACCAGTGTTTTTCCTGATGCAGTCGGTGTTGCTAAGACTAAGTTTCCTCCTTGTAGCACTCTTGTTTTGAATGCTTTCTCTTGAGGAGGGTATAAACTTACTATTCCTCGTTTCATTATGAGCTTCTTTATTCTCTCGTCCACTGGTAGATCGTTAACTGTCATCACTTTATCTATCCCTTTCTTTCTGTTAGATTAGTATACTTTGCTTATGTATCCTGGTCTAGGTTCGAAAAGCGTCCCCTCCTTAAGTAACATTCTTAGTGCTTTATCCACGAATTCTGCTTTCAATCCTATTTTTGCAGCTCTCTTCTTTAGCTCTTTAACCTCTATTGGTCTGTAGTTATTCTCCTCTAACATTTGATTTATGAGCTCCATGAGCTGTGAAATTCTCTCCCTTTGTGACCTAGGCTTACCTGTCATGATAGTATCTATATCTACATCTCCAGTTTCTACATCTATGCCTGCACTATTAAGGAATGACTTCATTAACCTTATTGCTTCTTCAGCATCCTCAACTGTCACTTCATTTCTTAATGCCATTCTTGCATGTGCTTCTGCTAATCTAACAAGAGCTTCTAACTGTCTCGCCGTTATGGCTATGGGGGCGTTTGCTACTTCACTCTTCCTCCTCATTGAAACATAGAACTCCATTAGCCTTCTTGCTGCCTCCTCTGTTAACTTGGGGAATACATATCTCCTAGCATAGCAAATGTACTTCTTTAATAATTCTGGGTCAATTGGTGCTTTTATTCTTTCAGCTTCCTTATGTACTTTGAGGATGTGTTCTGCTAGTTTAGTATCAAATTCTTCACTAGGCTTATCTTGTAGTATGAATATCAAATCGAATCTTGATAGAATTGTTACTGGCAAGTTAATATTGTCTGTTAAAGGCCTATCAGGAATATACCTACCTAGAGATGGGTTACCAGCAGCTATAACGGTACTCCTAGCATTAAGCTTAGCAACAATACCAGCCTTAGCAATACTAATAGTGTTATGGAGTACTAAGCCGTGAGAAACAAAGAGATGGTATGGTTCAACAGTTACATCATAAACCCATTGTGAATCCTTATTATCTATTATTTCAATTTTCTCTACAGTCAAGAATCTTATATTTCCATCTACGTATTGTTTAATATCTTGAGCTAACCTTCTTAACTTTGTAATTTTTCTTTTAACTTCACTAATTAGTAATGAAGTTATCCTGGGATCTCTCTTAACTAGGAGTCTATATCTTATCGTTGAATATGGCATATTGAGTACTCTTGATAAGTGGGATACTCTTATGAACTTTCTAAGTATGTTTACATCCTTCTTCTCGATAGCAGTAAGTACTTCTTTTATCTTTGAGTTAGCTTTCTCTAAGTATTCTTTAACCTTTTCTCTATGAATATTATATCTACCTTTGACTATATTAGATACATACCCATCATTGAGATTTAACTCATTCAGTAACTCTCTTAGCTTTACAGCTATTTCGTGAGGAAGTTCATCACGGTAGTTCATCTTTCTCTTGGATTTCTCTATTAACTCTATTACCCTATGGTATCGATTATCATCACTTATTATATTAGCAAATTTAGCTAGACTATCAGTACCTGAGATTATGACTTTATAGTATGTCCTACCTTGCTTATCTACTTCACTAAATATGTAAGAGTATATACCTAGTGTTAAGAGTAGGTCTTGTAAGTCCTCAGCTAACCTTATAGATGAAGTTGAAAATCCAACTCTATAGTTGTCTACGAATCCATCTCCCTTAAAGAAGGCATTTAGAAATGCCCTTCTAGCATTTTCTGGCATTTTAAATATTAATGAAGGTATACGTTTTAATCTTGAGGGACGTACACTCTTACTCTTTACTTCTACTATTAACTCTGGGAAGTACGTCTTTAAGTTTGTATAGAACTCTTTAGAGATAATTCTTATAGTATGTAATGGCTTCTTTCTCCTCTCACCTACATGTTGTGTTTGCTCATTATATTTCAGCTTCATGGTATTCAATATCTGTTTAAACTCTTGTATTAGCTTTTGATCAGTATTTGAAAAGCCTACTTCATAATAACTATTACTTGGGTTATTATAGGTAAAGCCGTCAGATAGTATAAATCCTATAAATTTGGCTATGATCTCTATGTTCTTACAGTTAAATGTCGAAGCTAGCTCTCCTAAACCATTAGTGGCATTTACGGTGTCACTCTTAATAGTATATGAGCGTATACCAGGTACTATCATGCTGGGTCTTACTTTATCCGCTCTTATTGTTACTAGTTTACCATTATCCCATACTACTACTGGATGTTCTGGTGTTATTGTGATTGTACGTCCATTACTAAATGTTATTTTAACAAACTTCGATGGAGCTTTATGTCTACTAACCCTATCGGCTTTTACAACTACAACTTCTTTACTGTTTAGATCATATGCTAGTACATAGAGATCATTAACTGGGAGAATTTCAGTATCCTTACCTATAATTACCTTGTCCCTATGCTTACTAATTAATGAGTCGACAAGCTCACCTATCTTAACCTTACTTCCATCAGCTAACATAATTTCAAAATCCTTATGATAGCTTTGTTGCTCTAATGCCTCATGAATAGCTACTCTGTCCTCAGGCCTCATCTTATCAATTTCGTCGATAGCACATAAACCACCATCAGCTAACACTAAGGCACCAGCCTCAAGATAGTATTCACCAGTACGCTTATCACGCAATACCGTTGCAGTATTGTGTACTATTAGTGTATTAGCTATGAAGTTATGGTGTTTAGGTACTGTAAGGTCGTAGACTATATGTTCACCATTATCTACTTTAACTTCCTTAACTCTATCCCAGAGTACTGCTGAGTTTAGAAGTGTATCTAGGTATATTCTATCTTGATAGTCTTGTATTTTATCTAGGAACTTGCTTAACCACTCCCTAGACACAGTCATCCTTGTTAATGCATTTTCTATTTCTCTAACTTTGAAGTACTTTCTTAAGATCTCTCTTACAAGCTCGGATGGTATATTATTCTTTAGTTTCTCTTTTGACCTATTAGCCAACTTGGCTATGATGGCTTTATTCTTATCAATAGGGGAAGATACATGTTCCTTATATTTTCTTAAGCTTTCACTATCGCTAATTGTGAGTACATATTTGATATTATGTCTTTTCACTAATCGTCCTCTAAGCTTACTCTCACCAGGTGATCTTTCCCTAATTCTACTAAAAATGCCAAATCTTAATAGTAAGATGTGTAATTTGTAAACTAGATCCTTACTGATATTAGTAAATTCGATTGCAGCTCTGTTACCATTTCCGCCTTTCCTAAGTATGAAGGATCCATCAGAGTCAATTAAACCAGCTATAAGCATTGATATAAAATTCTTATCGAAAGCTGTAAGACGGGGGTCTAGGCAAATTCTATTCTTAGGTTTCCTATAACCCATTGAATACATCATTTTAGCTAGTAGGATAGAGTTAATTCTTATATCATAGACTCCTGTTCTTTTATCTACTCTAACTTTTGGTATGTAGTTGAAGAGTTCCTTTATAAGGTTAACTAAGTAATCCTTAACTTCAGGATCCTTTGTTGATAGTCTTATGTATCCTCGCTTTCCATCCTTAGATAGATAAACTGTGCCATCCCCCAAAACATAACCTATGAAGTAGCCCAGTTTCGGTGCTAGAGGAGGTATCTTATGTGTAACACCATTACGTAGTTCTATGTATTCTATGTCTGCGGATTTCAGCTTTATGTTGAGATCGGATAGTATACTCTTTAACTTCTTGTAGAAGTGTGCATGTTTATCAAACTCGTAGAGGAAGCTCTCACTCACATTAAACCTCTTTGCAGCATTACGTAGAGTACCGTATTTTCTTCTTAGATCCTCAGTGATCCTTTGTGCAACACTACTCTTTAATTTAACTTTGACACCATCAGGTATATTAATGAAGTCCATAGTGTCAACATTGAGTTTAGTTGTAGGTTTAGGATAATTAATTATTCGAGCAATATAGTCTCCTGGACTAAGCTCACATGCTCTAACCCATACTATTCTACCATTCCTTACCGTGAGAACTGGATTATCCGGAGTTAGCCCTATCTCCACACCACTAATAGTCTTAATCTTCACGATGCTGCTAGCCTTGAGCTTCCAAGCTCTAGAAGTCTCTAGATACAATGGCTTAAGCTCTTCAACATTGAAAGCGAGAAGCTTGATCCTATAATCAGCTTCTTTACCTACTTCACTAATGACTTTATCAACTAAATCACATATTTGAGTAATCATTCCATTGTCTAAGATCACATATGTATCAGGTAAAACACACAATCCAGCAGCTGTTGAGCCCTTACCTGTGGTGTAGACTCCTCGAGGAGCAATACGTGATGCGTATTGGAGAAGCTGACTATTATGTACGAAAATTAAACCTGTTCCTGCTAGGAAGTTTTCATATTCTTCAACAGATATGTCATAAACGTATCCATTATGTTGTGGTTCTACGTGGTTTATTGGGGTTTCTATTACCCTATCAATGTAATCCCATGATACTTGCTTGGTCATTAATGAGCTTAGTTTCTCAATATCGCATATGCCGCCATTTGTACAAGTATCTACTACGTTTTCCTCAGTATAATAGAAGCTATATGGTTTAGTAATTATTGGTAACTTTTCAAGTATAGGTATTGGTGTATTCATTCTTAAAGCTTCATCTGGTCTGATCGGTATTAACCTGTTATTTACAAGTCCTATAAGGCTATGATCTTTTGTGACTATTATCCTACGTCCATGTCTAGTTTCAACTGTAACTACTTTGTCTGGTGCTTTATGTCTGATTAAAGCCTTTATAGGCTTCAATTTAACATCAAAGGTTGCAGGATTTATCGATGGAACCCATAGCTTCACGTTGACTTCTTTAAGGTTTAGAACTTCAGTTTCTCCCTGCACCTTTACGTACTCCTTATATTTTTCAATGAAATAGTCTACTAGTTCGCCTATGGGTTTTACTTTTAATTCTCCATTTTCATTAATGTAGAGTACGGGTTCACTGTAGGTTAAGCTCTTCGCTGTTCCTGGGTCTCCTATTATTAGTATGTGTATGTCTCCTCTGATTCTTGTCCCGTCCTTTAGTACTTTTGGTACTCCTCCAAATAGTGCTAGTGCTATTGCTTTCTTTATGTCTTCGTAGCCGTATATTGCTGGTGCTATTGATTGTACTATTTTCTCATGGATGTTAGGGTCTTTTGCTAATTCAAGTATTTTCTTTTCATCCTCCTTAGTTATTTCTACTTCCTCAAGTGCCTTCTGTAATACTTCAATATAGTTTCCTTCAATATACATTTCAAATG
>Ga0190367_1000575_pt1 | contig 25622 bp, 17 predicted proteins | sample 4872181011_MG_FD_171838 | JGI IMG/M metagenome (GOLD analysis project Ga0190367, IMG submission 171838) | Hydrothermal vent microbial mat bacterial communities from Southern Trench, Guaymas Basin, Mexico - 4872-18-10-11_MG | ecosystem: Environmental > Aquatic > Marine > Hydrothermal vents >...
TGGCAGGATAAGCACCGAGCACGCCCGCGTGCTGGCCGAGGCCCTGCAGGAGGCTGCCGAGGAACTCGGGGCCGAGCTAGGGGTGGAGGTCGTCTTCGTGAGCACCGTCCAGCACAGGGGCGTGCTGGTCCTCAGGGGCGAGGAGCTCTCCAGGGCTGTCTCGGACACCGACCCAGGCGAGGCGGGGAAGTCGCTTAGGAGGTGCGAGCCCCTCGAAAGCACGCCCCAGGCCCGTAGGACGGCCGAGCTGGTGAACGCCATCTCGGATCGGTTCAGGGAGGTGCTGGCACGGCACCCGCTCAACGAGCGCCTGGAGGTGCCAGCGAACGCCATCCTCTTGCGCGGGGCAGGCACCCTCCCACGGGCCAAGACGCTCTGGGAGCTCTACGGCATCAGGGGGGCCTGCATATCGGCCGTGGCGCTCATCAAGGGCGTGGCCCGCATGGCCGGCCTGGAGCTGCTGGAAGTGCCCGGTGCCACGGGCTCCTACGGCACTGACCTGGACGCGAAGTTCTCCCACGCCCTGAGGGCGCTAGAGGGTGGCGCTGACCTGGTGTTCCTCCACATCAAGGCCACGGACATAGCCAGCCACGACCACGCGGTGGAGAAGAAGGTAGGCTTCATAGAGCGCATAGACAGGGCGCTCGGGAGGGCCATGGAGCTCCTAGACCTAGAGGACGAGACCTACCTGCTCATCACGGCCGACCACACCACCTCGCTGAGGACGGGCAAGCACGAGGGCGACCCAGTGCCCCTCGCCCTGGCCGGACCAGAGATCAGACGCGATTGGGTGCGGGCCTTCGATGAGGTGAGCTGCGCCCGTGGGGGCCTGTGCAGGCTGAGGGGGATAGACATCATGCCCGTGCTCATGAACCTGCTTGGGAGGGTGAAGAAGCTAGGCGCTTGACTCCTCCGCATACCTGACGAGCGCCTCGCCGGACAGCAGCTCCTCCAAGCTCTTGTTCAGCAAGATGACATCGCCTATCTTCCTTATGGCCGTCCAGGGCAGATCCAGGATGTTCTTCGTTACCAGCTTCCTCACCTTCTTCTTCGGGATTTCTATGCCCGCCATCTCGGCCCAGGAGAGGATGTGGTCGCGCGTTACCTGGTCGGGCTTGATGCCTAGGTCCTTGGCTACCTGCTTGAAGAGAGCCTTCGGGTTCTTGAAGTTGGCGAAGAGCATCTCCATGAGGGCCTCGAAGTCCACCTCTTCCTCCTCCCTGTAGGTCTCCAGGGCCACGCGGAGGCCGAGGGGGCGGCCTATGAGTATCTTCTGGGCGTGCCCTATGATCCTGGCCGTGCTGTCGAGGACCAGCTTGCCCTTGATCTCCTCCGTGCTCTTGTATGGCACGCCCTCCACTATGGGCACGCCACGGCGCTTGGCCTCCCACGGCTCCTTGAGGATTACAGCCTTCCCAAGCGGCGATTCGTTGACCTGCTCTATCAGCTCCATATCCACCGGCTCGTCTACGTTCACCCGTGAGGCAGAGTGCACCTTCTTGGTCGGTATGTCGAGGCCGAGCATGCGGGCGAAGGACACAAGCTCCTCCTCAGTGATGGGCATCTCGGATGGCAGCTTGAGCTCCTTCCTCAACTTCTTGTAGAGCTTCTTCTCGTGCTTCGGGCTCACCTTATTGAACAGGAACATCATGAGCGCCTCCTTCAGCTTCTCCACGTCCACGACCTCTTTCTCCTCGCCCACCTCCTTGTAGAGCCTCATGAGCACCCTATCGGGCGTGATCTCGAAGGAGGCCACGCGCCCGCAGATGTAGCCCTCGCTGTCCACCACCAGGGTGCCTACGAACTTCTCCTCTTCTATATAGCCCATGCGCCCACCCCCGGAAACCCCCAGGGCGTTCTTTAATAGCTTTCCTCGGTATAATGTGAACCATGCGACCTCGGAGAGGAAAACCGAAGGCACTTAAAGAGCGCTAGCCCAGGAGGGAGAGGAGTTCCGAGAGATATCTTATGACGTGATCGGCCCCAGCCCTCCTAAGCTCCTCCTCGGTCGCGCGGCCAGTAGTGATGCCTATGGCGAGGGCGCCGACCCTCTTAGCACACTTTATGTCGAACGGTGTATCGCCCACCACGGCTGCCTCCTCAGGCCTCACGCCCAGCTCCTCTAAGACCCTGGAGAGATGAGCTGGGTTCGGCTTCACGTCCTCCACCAGGTCCCTAGCCACCATCACGTCAAAGAACCTGCTGATGCCGAGCCTCTTCAGCACGTTCACGGCCACAGCAGAGCTGTTGAGCGTGAAAAGCCCTATCTTGAGGCCCTTCTTCTTGAGTGCAGCCAAGACCTCATAAGCACCTGGCGCCAGCCTGGCCGTGTGAAGGGCCTTCTCCTCGAAGCGCTCTATGACCTTGAAGGCCTCATTCCAGATGCGCTTCACGGCCTCCTCACTCAGGCCAGAAGCCCTTATGTAGGCCTCCACCTTGTCCAGGAGGTCCGTCATGCTGTCCTTCACGGAGAAGAGCGATGCTGGCACGCCCACCCTGGAGAGGGCCATGAGGAGCTCCCTCTTCAGGGCCTCCATGTCCAAGTCGAAGTGCACCAGTGTGCCATCTAGGTCGAAGACCACTGCTCTCATTTTCCAACGCCTGGCCGTAGGCTGGAGGGTGTTTTAAAAAGCTTTAGCGTTAGCGCCCGTGCCTCCTGAGTTCTGCCTCAAGGGCCTTAAGGAGGCTGGATAGCTCGCTGTATTTGGCTACGAACTCCTGGGCGCTCATCTCGCCGCGCCTGAAGGCCTCCTCCAGCTCGCTCAGCCTGGTCTTGACATGCTCCACGCGCCTCATCAGCTCCTCCTCCGGGCTCACGGCCGCAGCAGGAGGCATCACGGCCTCCTCGGGCAGGTATTCGCCAACTATCTGGCCATCCTCCATGCGCAGGATCCTGTCCGCTGCCCGGGCCACCATGTAGTCGTGCGTGGCTATGATACATGTCTTGTCGAGCTCCCTGCTCAAGCGCGTGAGGAGCTCCACTACCATCTTCGCGTTCTCCCTGTCCAGCTCGCCCGTGGGCTCATCGGCCAAGATGAGGGGTGGGTCGTTCGCCAGGGCGCAGGCTATGGCCACGCGCTGCTGCTCGCCACCGGACAGCTCATCAGGCTTGTGGTGGGCGCGGTCCGCTAAGCCCACGAGCTCTAGGAGCTCCATAGCCCTCTCCCGCCTGTCCGGGCGGCCAGCCAGAGCCATCGGGAGCTCCACGTTCTCCAGGGCCGTGAGGGTGGGGACGAGGTTGAAGAACTGGAAGATGAAGCCCACCTCCAGCAGCCGGTAGCGCTCAAGCTCGCGTTCCGATACATCCACCAGGTTGCGGCCTCCCACGAAGATGGCGCCAGCCGTGGGCTTGTCCAGACCGCCTATGAGGTTGAGGAGCGTGGTCTTGCCACAGCCGGAGGGGCCCATGACGGCCACCACCTCGCCCGGCTTGACGTGCATGTTCAGCCCTCTGAGCGCGATGACCTCCGTCTTGCCCGTGCGGTAGACCTTGATGAGGTCCTTGGCCACCACCTCCACGCCGCCTCGGGCCCTGCCAGTGCTCAAGCTCGCCACCGCCCCCACCCCTCACCTGAACCTTATAGTCTCCACGACCTCCCTCCTGAACGCAAGAAGGGCTGGCGCGAGGGAGGCGAGCACGAAGAGGAAGGCCCCCAGGCCCAGCAGGAGCCAGAACTCCAGGGGGAGCACCATCCTGACCTCTATCGGCCACCTCTCGCCCATCCAGCCGCCTCGCGAGATGAAACTCACTATGCCGCTCGCTGAGACGAGGCCCGTGAAGACGCCTATGGTCAACCCTATGATGACTATTATGAGCGCCTCGGCCGCGAGCACCACGAGCACCTGCCTCCTCCTCAGGCCGCGGGCCCTCATCAAGCCCACCTCATAGGTGCGCTCCCTAACGCTCAGGGCAGCCGTCAGCGCTAGGCCCACGGCAGCGGCCACCAGGGAGTATGCGAAGCCCACCTGCAGGAACTCGTAAACGGGCCTGCTCACCATGGAGAAGTAGCTCTCCCTCATGGCCTCCGCCACGGTCTCCGTGCCAAGCACCTGCCATGGGAAGGCATCTTCTATGGCCTCCGCCACGGTCTCCGGGTCCGCACCAGGCTCGACCTCCACGAGGAAGAACAGGTCCTCGTAGGAAAGGTCGAGCTCCTCGGCCAGCTCGTCGTCCAAGAGCATCAGCGGGATATAGGCTACCGCCACGAGCGGGAAGCCGGGGATGGCCTTCAGGACCCCCACCACCTCCACCTCGGCCGTGGGGAGCTCCCCCTCGCCCTCAAGGGCCTCCACCTCGCCAGCGGGCCTGATTAGGAGCCTATCGCCCACGTCCAGTTCCAGCATGTCGGCCAGCTCCTCGGTGATGAGGACGTTGTAAGGTGATTCCTCGACTTCGGCGAGGGCCTTCCCCATGTCCGGCCTACAGAACCCGGGCTCGTGGTAGGCGATGGACGCGAGGGCGCTTGCGTTCACGATGACGTAGCCGAAGAGCGCGTGCCCCATGAGCGTGGTCTCCAGCCCCCAGCCGAGGGCGAGGAAGGTGGCCTCGCCCACGCCCTCCACCTGCGTGAGGTTGGCTGTGAAGTTGAAGCCCAGCTCCGGCAGGGCCTCCACCCGCACGTCTGAGCCCACTAGCGTCCTAGCGGCACGGGTATGTGCGTCCATGAACGAGGCCGCGAGCACGCTCGTGAAGATGCCGTAGGCGAGCGCCACTGAGATGAGCAGCGCTACCCTTGAGGCCCTGGCCGGGTTCCTGGCCAGGCTGCGCGACACGAGCTCCCTGAGCTCCTTCAGGGGCCGGGCCAGCAGGCTCGCGACCTCGTAGAGGCGCTTGCTGCTCCTCGTGATCACCTTGGTGAGGCCGTAGACGAAGAGGAGGGGGCCCAGGAAGGTGAGGGCCACTACATCGAAGTAAGCCCAGATGTGAAGGGCCACGCTGAGGAAGAATGGCATGGGCGGCGCGTTCCTCACGATCTCCATCATGTCTATGCCCGCCAGCCACTCGCCTATCTTCACCGAGCCAAGCGCTAAGGCCAGTAGAGTGAGCTTCCCGGGCTTCCACTCGCCCACGGCCTCTGCCTCCACGTATTCCCTCGCTGCCTCAAGGGGCGAGAGCTTGGCCGCGAACCTGGCGGGCTTAATGGCGGCTACGACGCAGAGGGAAACGCCCAGGCCGAGCTCCATGCCCAGCATCTCCGGCGTGAAGGCACCAGCCAGCACCTCCCACCAGGGCACCTCAAGGCCCGTGAGGGAGAAGTAGAGCATGCTAAGCCCCAGGCCAGCGAGGATACCCAGGAAGCTGCCCCCCAGGCCTAAGAGGGCCGATGTCGCTAGGTAGGTCGCGAGGACACGCCTTGATGAAATGCCTCGCGTCCTCAGCAAGCCTATCTCGCGCCTCTTGGCGCTCGACACCAGGTAGCCAGCCGTCAGGGCCAGATACCAGCAGAGGAGGAACACGGGCAGGGAGAAGATGCCGGTGATGAACTTCACGGTGTTCAGCAGGCCCATCACGTTGGACACGGCCCACCTGAGCGGCACGTCCACGCTCACTAGGAAGGCCGGGGACGTCCCCGTCGAGGAGGGCGGTGTAACATGGGCCGCGATGGCCTTCTCCACGTCCACCCTAAGCTCGTCCAGGCGCTCCTCCGTGGCATCCAGGTTCCAGACATCTATGAACCTGCTTCTGTCCACCCAGGCGTAGTGGAAGACAAATACGTAGAGGCTGAGGAGCCTGCCGATGTGGAGCTCCTCCAGCTCCCGCTCAAGCTCGTCCCTGAAGCTCAGGAGGGTGTCGTAGCTGACGCAGAGGACCAGGGAGTGCCGTAGCACAAGCAGGGGGCCGGGGAGTGCCCAGTAGTCTATATGCGGACTCCCGGCCATGAGGCAGACAGCTTCATCGGTGGGCACAACGATGGCCGAGACCTGGAGGGCTGGCGAGGTGAGGTTGAGCGCCTGAGCTGGCCCACGCCCCACGATGATAGAGAGGTTCGCCTGGAGCACGAGCTCATCCCCCGGCTCCACGTCCATGAAGGGGTTGGCCACCACGAGCGCCCTGAAGGCCGAGAGGTTCCAGGCGCCCTTCTCCACCACCAGCTTTAGCCTGTCCACGGGCTCGGGTGGTATGCCCACCAGCACCACGGACCATATCTCCTCCGACTTGATGGGCTCGCCGTTCACGAGCAGGAGGAGCGGGTCGAAGTCGAGCTCAAGCCTCATGATGACTAACGCCTCCTCCACGACCTCCAGGCTCAGCAGGGCCTCGCTCACCTGCGTCCAGTTGACCAGGTCGTAGGAGTGGCCCACCTTCACGTCGGCCAGCACCCTGCTGAGAGATGCCTCCAGCAGCTCGGCTGCGGTGACACTCGCGCTCACGTTCATGCTCACGAGGAGGGAGACGGCCAGCAGGATGCCGAGGGCTATGGACGCGGTGCGCTTCCAATCCCTGGCCCAGCTCTTCAGCAGGCACAGAGACATACTGATACCTCTATCCCCCGCCCGGCTGAGCCATATAAGGCTTCTGGACGAGGCGTCCTGTCCTACTTCTTGAACGCCTCAGCTATCGTGCTCGATGGCGATATGGATCTCCCGCCCGTCCACGCGGTAAGCACGCCACTTAAGGCCCGCCAGCTCTGGCCCGAGCTCCTCTGGCCTGGCCGCGTGGAACTCCACCTCGCGGGCGCGCACCAGGTAGCGCAGCATGTCCACGTGCGGCCTGAGGAGCTCTAGGTCCTCGCTCGTGAGGCCAGCCACGTGCACCTCGGCCAGAATGTCCGTGGGCTTGAAGCCAAGGTCGCGCCTGAGTGCCTGCACGCGCCTCGCGATATCGCGCATGAGACCCTCGCCCAGGAGCAGGCGGTCGCGAGCCGTGTAGATGGCCACCGTCAGGCCTGCCTCAGAGGCGCTCGACCAGCCAGGCCCGCTCGGCTCGCGGCCAGCCTGCGCCAGCCTCACGGCCTTAACGTTCATGAGCTCGGCCATCAGGTCCTCAAGGCCCTCAAGGGCTCGCAGGTCCGAGAGCTCGAAGGCCACCACCGCCTCCTTGAGAGGCCAGCGACGCTTGAGGCCAGCAGCCTGCCGGGCAGCATAGGAGAGCGATACGGCCCTTATGAGGAGCTCGAAGGCCCTCTCAAGCCCCTCATCCTTCAGGCCTGGCCTCGGCTCGGGCCAGCGCTCGAAGTTCACGCTCTCAGGCAGGCTCGGGTCCAGGGCGCGATAGACGTGCTGGTGAAGCCACTCGGCCAGGAAGGGCGTGGCCGGGTTGAAGAGCAGGACCAGCGTCCTGAGCGCGTTCCAGAGCGTGGCGTAGATGGCCAGGCGCCTGGGGAGGGTGCGTGAGTCATCCGTCCAGAGCTCCCGCCTTATCATGGGCACATACCAGTGGCTGAGCACCTCGATCACGAACTCCTCCAGGGCCTGGAGGGCCTTGTGGAAGCGGCAGCGGGCGTAGTGCTCGTCCACCTCGGCCACCAAGCTCTGGAGGCGCGAGAGGACCCAGCGGTCGGGTGGCCTGAGCAGGCCCTTGCTCAGCGCCCATTCGAGCGTGTGGCGCGCGGGGTCGAAGCCATCGTAGGTGGCGTTCTGGTAGAAGAAGCGGTGCAGGTGGTAGAGGGTGCTGAGCACCTGGTAGGGGCGCTTATACATCTCCCTCACGTCGAAGCGCATAGGGTCCACGGGCGAGCACTTCCAGAGCACGTAGAAGCGGAAGAGGTCGGCTGGGTGCTGGCTGAGGAATGGATTCACTAGGATGACGTTGCCCAGGCTCTTGGACATCTTCCGCCCCCTCGCGTCCAGCACGTGCCCGTAGAACAGGAAGGCCCTGTAGGGCGGCTCGGGGCGGCCTGTCAGGATGACGTGAGCCAGGAGGAGCGAGTAAGCCCAGCCTCGCGTCTGGTCTATGCCCTCGGTCAGGAAGTAAACCGGCACGAAGCGCTCGAAGTCCTCATCGGAGAAGCGCGCGTAGGGCGCTACACCGCTGTTGTGCCAACAGTCGAGCACGAATGGCTCGCGGTGCATCTCGCCACCACACCTGGGGCAGCGGAGCACCACCCTATCTATCCAGGGGCGGTGGAGCTCGAAGTGGCCCTCGGGCACCGCCACGGCCTTCTCAAGCAACTCCTCCCGGCTCGCCACCAGCTCCTTGTGGCCGCAGGCCCTGCAGACCCAGATGGGCAAGGGGGTGCCCCAGACGCGCTCACGGGAGATGCACCAGGGGCGCCCCTCCTTGATGAACGCGAGGAAGCGGTGCCTGGGGCCATCGTAGAAGTATTCCACGCGCTCGGCAGCCTCCAGGATGCGGTCCTTTATCCTGTCCGTCCAGTAGAAATACTCGCGCCTGGCCACCCAGATGAGCTTGTGGTGCGAGCGCCAGCAGGTCGGGTATTCGTGCTTGATGCGGCCAGCCTTCACCAGCAGGCCACGCTTCCTCAGCTCCTCTATGACCACCTCATCTGCATCTCGGGCGAAAAGGCCAGCGAAGCGGCCAGCCTCGGCCGTGAACCTGCACTCATCATCATAGGGCGAGAAGATGGGCACGCCACGCCTGCGGGCCGCGTGGAAGTCCTCCTCGCCGTTGCCAGGCGATAGGTGCACGATGCCGGTGGCCACCGTTACGTCCACGAAGTCCTCGCAGACGATGGTGTGGACGAGCGAGTTCTCGCGCTCCAGCTCGGCCTGCCTGGGCACCAGGTCGTAGAACGGGTATTCATACCTGAGGCCCTCCAGAGCCGTGCCGGGCAGGAGCTCCAGGACCTCGTAATCGCTTATGCCCAGCTCGCGCATGACGGACTCCACGCGCTGGGCGGCCATAAGCCAGACCTCATCGCCCACCTTCACGCGCGCATACTCGGCCTCGGGGTGGACGGCCACCAGCAGGTCCGTTACTATGGTGAAGGGCATGGTGGTCCAGGCGAGCAGGAACTCGCCAGGCCGGTCGCGCAGCCTGAGCTTGAAGTAAACGCTCGGGTCCTCCACGACCTCGTAGCCCAGGCCCACCTCCGCATGGCTGAGGCTCGTCTGGCAATACGGGCAATAGGCTACCACGTAGTAGCCCTCGCCCAGGAGGCCCTGCTCCCAGGCCGCCTTCAGGTAGGCCCACTCGCGCTCGATATACTCGTCCTTGTAGGTCCAGTAGGCCCGCTCGTGGTTCATGAACACGCCCAGCAGGCGGTCGCCCTCCAGCCACTCCGGGTAATACTTGTCCAACGTGCGCCTGCACTCCTCCACGAAGCGCTCCATGCCCACCTCGGCCAGGAGCTGCCTCTTCCCGCCTTTGATGCCCAGGCGCTTCTCGGCCTCAAGCTCCACTGGCAAGCCCTGGCAATCCCAGCCAGCCCAGAAGGGCATGTAGTAGCCCTTCATGCTCAGGTATCGGTAGTAGAGGTCCTTGATGGTGCGGCCGCGGGCGTGGCCCACGTGCGGCACACCGTTCAGCGTGGGAGGCCCTTCCACGAAGCCAGCTAGGCCCACGTGATCCTTGGCACGGAGTTCCTCCAGCTTCTCCCTTATGTGCTCTTCCTCCCAGAACCTCCTGATCTCCTCCTCGAACTCCATGGGCTTGTAATCCATGCTGGTCCAATCGGGTCCAGAAGGCAGGGCCTCATCTGGCCGTGATTTTCCGGCCACCTCTCACCTACGACACCGCGGAAGGCTCGGCCGAGGGCAGATATAAGCTTCACGCTCAGCGGGGCAGGGGTATCGGCGCGAGGCAGAGCAAGAAGATGGCCGCAGGCAGCACGAGAATGGCCTTCCTGGCGCGCGAGAGCTCTGACACATCGTCCAGGGGGCCGGGGTGCCTGTAGAAGAGGGCCATGAACATGGCCAGCACGGCCATGGGGATATACCAGCCACCGTAGAGCCAGCCCATGATTAGCACAGCCATGGCGCCCAGCACGCCCAGGGCGCGGTGTGCATCCGCTTTCAGCACGCAGCGGGCGATGTGTCCGCCATCGAGAGAGCCAGCGGGTATGAGGTTCAGCATGGTAACGAGCATGCCCACCCAGCCCGCGAAGGCCACGGGATGGAGCAGGATAACCGCCCCCCTAGGCAGGGGAGAAAGCACGAGCCTTATCATGACCGCGTAGGCGAAGATGTAGGGCAGCGGCACGCCCTCCACAGGCCCCACCACCACGCGCGAGTAGGGCAGGCCCACGAGCGTGATGGCCACAGCGGCCACGAAGCCAGCCAGAGGGCCCGCCACACCTATGTCGAAGAGCGCGTCCTTATTGGGCGCTGGCGTCTTCTGCTGGATGAAGGCCCCGAAGGTGCCGAGGAAGCTGATGGGCGGGGGCGCGGGTATGAAGTGCGGGGGCGTAACGCTCACGCGGTGTAGGCGAGCTGCTATCCAGTGCCCCATCTCGTGCGTAGCCAGGACGGCGAACATGGCGCCCGTGAACATGAGGGCGCCCCAGAATGGGCCCTCAGGCCACCTAAGCGAGAGGAACCAGCCTGCTGCGAAGATGCTGGCGAAGGTCGCGATGAAGAGCCCGAGTGGGATCAGGCTTGAACGTGCCTTCCCCGGCCTGAACCCCCTCACCACGAGCACCAAGCCCTCGCGCCCCCTCCTAAGCATGGGCACCACGTTGTAGGGCCTGAGGAGGAGCACCAGCTCCTCGAAGGCCTTCTTCAGGTCCGGGGGAGGCTCTACCACGAGACGCGGTATGCCCTTCACCAAGTCGGTGCTGAGCACCCGGAAGCCCACGCGCTTGGCAGCCCACTCGGCCAGGTATACGCGCTCATACCCGCTCGTCCAGACCATGTCCGCCACGCCCTATAAGTGGGCCAGGGCAATTTAGGCTTGGCGGGGAGACATGATAATCGTGCAGGACGCGGTTAGAGCCCGCTTCCCCACGCTCCACCTCGCCTTCGTGGAGCTATCAGGCGTGGTCGTGAGGCGCGAGAGGCAGGAGGAGCTCCAGGCCCTCGTGGAAGAGGCCATCGCTGAGGTCAAGGCCAAGTATGAGCTGAGCACGCTGAAGGACGAGCCCCTCTTCCGCGCCTACCGCGATTTCTTCTGGCGCCTGGGCATAGACCCGACCAAGGACCGCCCTTCTGCCGAGGCTCTCGTGAGGCGCGTGCTGGCTGGCAAGCCCTTCCCTGCCATCAACAACCTCGTGGACGCCTACAACGTGGCCTCCATGCGCTCCGGCATCCCCCTGGCCACCTTTGACATGGACGCCGTGGCCAGCTGGCCCCTTGAGCTGAGGTATGCCAAGGCAGAGGAGCTCTTCCTCGGGATAGGCATGAGGAAGCCCATGGAGCTCTCTGGCCGCGAGCTCGTGCTAGCCGACGCGGAGGGGCCGATAGCCATCTACCCGCACAGGGACAGCGATAGGACGAAGATAACCGAGCGGACCAAGAGGGCGCTCGTGGTCGCCTGCGGGGCGCCAGGAGTGGCCGTGCGCAGGCTGGTGGAGGCAGCCCAGCTCGCGGCCGACTACATAACGCGCTTCTGCGGTGGCCGTGCTGGCGAGGTCCAGGTGGTCTAAGAGCGCACCGCGCCCACTGGGGCCGGGACGGGAGGCTTCCCTGCCTTTCCCTCCATTTCCCTGGCGAGCGAGAGGGGGAGCGCTTATAAGCCAGCCTGCCCCGCGGAGGACGCTATGGGCCTCCTGGGGTATGTGGTGAACTTCAGGATAGGCCCGAAGAGCCAGAACCCAAGGGAGTGCATACTCTACTTCCCAGGATACGATGATGCCTCCAGGGCGGCCCAGCTCATAGGCCGTAAGGTGGCCTGGCCCGTGGGTGAGCGCACTCACCGCGGCAAGATAGTGGCCGTCCACGGCCGGAGAGGGCACGTCAGAGCGCGGTTCAGGAAAGGGCTGCCGGGCTATGCCCTAGGCACGCAGGTGGAGATAATAGGCTGATTAAAAATCTCAAACCTATGTGCCTGTGAGTTCATCTGCGCTGGGCACACCACTACATGGGGAGCCCCCTGGAGGCCCAGAGGAATGCCAGAAAAAACAAAGCTGCCGCTTCTCGATGCCGCTATTACACGAAGGCCAGCCAGTGCATGTAGCGCTCATCACGGCCTCGCACAACATCGAAATATTTGGCCTGGAGCTCCCGCGTGATGGGGCCCGGCTTGCCATCGCCTATCCTGCGCCCGTCCACCTCCACTATGGGCGTGATCTCGGCTGCCGTGCCGGTGAAGAAGCACTCATCGGCCCCATAGACCTCCGCGCGGGAAATGAAGCGCTCCACCACCGTATAGCCTAGGTCGCGGGCCAGCCTGATGACCGTGTCGCGCGTGATGCCGAGCAGTATGGAGGCCTCTGGCGGCGGCGTGATGATGATGCCGTCCTTCACCATGAAGAAGTTCTCGCCCGAGCCCTCTGACACGTAGCCGTTTATGTCGAGCATGAGGGCCTCATCATAGCCGCCTAGGACGGCCTCCATCTTGGCCAGCTGGGAGTTCGTGTAGTGGCCGCATGCCTTGGCCGTAGGGGGCAGCACGTCCCCGCAGATACGCCTCCAGGTGGAGATGACCACGCGGGCGCCCTTCTCAAGCGCCTCGCCCAGGTAGGCACCCCAGGGCCAGGCGGCTATGGCCACACGGACGGGACACTTAAGCGGGTTCACGCCCATCTCGCCGTAGCCGCGGTAGACGAGCGGCCGGATGTAGCAGTCCTCAAGCCCGTTGGCGCGGACCACCTCCTTGCAAGCCTCCACGAGCCCCTCCTTGCTGAACGGTATCTCCATCATGTAGACCTTGGCGGAGTAGAAAAGGCGCTCTATGTGGTCCTCAAGCCTGAAGATGGCTGGGCCACGGTCCGTCTTATAACAGCGCATGCCCTCGAAGACGCCGCTGCCATAGTGTATGACGTGGCTCAGTATGTGTATCCTCGCCTCACGCCAGGGGACGAGCTTGCCGTCCATCCAGATATACCGGGCTTCCTCTATGGGCACGCTCCACCACCAAGAGAGTGCGCTAGGGGGGTGAAAAGAGCTTTTCCCTAAACATGAGCAGGAGCGCTCTTGCCACAAGCTTAAATGAGGAATGGGGGAGCTGGTGCGGCCATGGAGCCGGAGGTAGTGGAGAGGCTGGAGGAGATAGTGGGGGCCGTGAACGTCATCACGGACCCGGAGGCCACCCGGGATTACCTGCGCGATGAGACCGCGCCAGCCGTCATGCCCGAGGCCGCCCGTGATGTGGTGGTCGTGAAGCCCGGCAGCACGGAGGAGGTGGCGGCTGTCCTGAAGCTCGCGAACGAGCTGAAGATGCCCGTCTTCCCGAGGGGCGGTGGCACGGGCGTGGTGGGTGGCGCCATCCCCACGCGGAGCGGCATCGTGCTCTCCCTTGAGCGCATGAACAAGGTCGTGGAGGTCGATAAGGAGAACATGATGATCACGGTGGAGGCTGGCGTTACGCTGGCGCAGCTCATAAGGGTGGCTGAGGAAGCTGGCCTCTTCTTCCCACCTCACCCGGGAGATGAGAGCGCCACGGTGGGCGGCATGGTGGCCTGCAACGCTGGCGGCGCGAGGGCCGTGAAGTATGGCGTCATCCGCTCCTACGTGGTCGGCCTGGAGGTCGTGCTGCCCACGGGCGAGATCCTCCAGCTGGGCGGTAAGCTCATCAAGAACGTGGCTGGCTACGACCTCATGCACCTCTTCATAGGCAGCGAGGGCACGCTGGGCATCATAACAAAGGCCACGCTCAGGCTCTACCCGAGGCCGGGCATCACCATAAGCCTCGTGATAGCCTTCGATAGCCCCCACGATGCCATAAGCGCGGTGCCGGAGATACTCCAGGCTGGCATAAGGCCCCTGGCCATGGAGTACATGGAGCGCGATGTGGCCGAGAAGTCGGCGGAGCTCCAGGGCCTGAAATGGCGTATCGAGAAGGGGCGCTGCTACCTCTACATCATTCTTGAGGGCTCAAGCATGGAGGAACTCCTGCCCGTGGCGGAGAAGATAGACCAGATAGCCCGCAAGCACAACGCGCTTGAGACCTTCACGGCCATAGACAGGAAGGACCAAGAGGAGATCCTGGCCATAAGGAGCCAGATCTACTCAGCCCTGAAGCGCCACACACTCGATGTGCTGGACGTGGCCGTGCCACCGGCCAAGATAGCGGATTTCGTGGAGGAGGCCCATAAGCTGGCGGAGGAGTTCGGCATGGAGTTCTTCCCGATATACGGGCACGCTGGCGATGGCAACCTCCACCCCCAGATACTCACCAAGGAGGCTGGCGGCATAGAGCCCGAGCGCCTAGAGGAGTTCAAGGACAGGCTCTACGAGCTGGCCGTGAGGATGGGCGGGACCATCACGGCTGAGCACGGTGTGGGAGTGGTGAGGCTAAGCCACTTCCTGAAGTTCTCGGACGAGAAGCTCGTGGAGCTCATGAAGGGCATCAAGAAGGTCTTTGACCCCAACAACATCCTGAACCCGGGCAAGGTCGTGCCGCCTGATTGCTGAGACAGATTACCTGCTGGCCTGAGGGAGGGAAGGGAGGCAAAAAGGAAGAGAAGGCAGGGAGAGGCGGCTAAGCCTAGCTTAGCTCAGCCGACCACGAGGGCTCCCTCGTCCGTTGGCCCGACGGCCTTCATATACTTGACCAAATGGCCCTTCTTCACCTTGGGCTCGATGGGCTTCCACTCCTCCAGGCGATTCTTTATCTCCTCCTCCGGCAGCTTGAGGTCCAGCCTACGGGCCGGTATATCTATGCTTATGATGTCGTCATCCTGAACGATGGCTATCGGGCCTCCCTCCATGGCCTCGGGCGAGACATGGCCGATGCACGGCCCTCTCGTGGCGCCCGAGAACCGGCCGTCCGTTACGAGCGCCACCGACTCGCCCAGGCCGAGGGACATGACCGTGGCCGTGGCAGCCAGCATCTCGCGCATGCCTGGGCCGCCCTTCGGCCCCTCGTAGCGGATGACGATGACCATGCCAGGCTGAATCTCGCCCTTCAGGAGCGCCTCTATCGCGTCCTCCTCGCAGTTGAACACGCGGGCGCGGCCCTCGAACTTCAGCATCTTCGGGCTGACGGCAGCCGTCTTCACCACAGCACCGCGCGGGGCCAGGCTCCCCTTCAGGATGGCTATGCCTCCCTCCTTGTGCACAGGGTTGTCGAGCGGCCTGATGACCTCTGGGTCGTAGATGTGGGCCTCGGCCACGATGTCCTTCACCTTCTTGCCCGACACGGTGAGGCAATCGAGGTGCAGCAGCTGCTCCAAGCGCTTCATCACGCCCGGTATGCCGCCAGCCTGGTGGAGCTCCACGAGCGTGTAGGGGCCTGCTGGCGACATGTTGCAGAGGTGCGGTGTTCTCCGGCTTACCTCGTCGAACAGGTCCAGGCTGAGCTTCACGCCCGCCTCGTTCGCGATGGCCATGAGGTGCAGGATGGTGTTCGTGGAGCCGCCTAAGGCCATGTCCACGTGGATGGCGTTCTCGAAGGCCTCCTCGGTCAGTATCTGGCTGGGCGTGATGCCCTCTTTCAGGAGCTCCACCACGCGCCTGCCCACGGCCTCAGCGTAGCGGTATCGCTCGGCCCAGGCGGCCGGTATGGTGGCCCCGTAGGGCAGCGTCATGCCCAGGGCCTCGGTCATGCAGTGCATGGTGTTGGCCGTGAACATGCCAGCACAGCTGCCGGGACCCACGGCGGCCAGGTCCTCTAGGTATTTGGCCTCTTCCTCCGTCATCTCGCCCCGCTTCACCAGGCCCGTTACCTCGAAGAGCTCGGCCAGGGTGATGAGCCTGCCCTTGTAGTAGCCCCACATGGGCTTGGCGGGGAGCATGTTGCCGCCCAGGCAGAAGATGGCCGGAATGTCCAGGCGGGCAGCGGCCATGAGCATGCCCGGGATTATCTTGTCGCAGGAGGCCACGAGCACCATGGCGTCGAAGCCGTGAGCCTGGACCATGAGCTCCACGGAGTCGGCTATGAGGTCCCTGCTGGGCAGGGAGTAGCGCATGCCCTCGTGGCCCATGGCTATGCCATCGCAGATGGCTATGGTGTTGAACTCCACCGGCGTGCCGCCGGCCTCGCGGATGCCGAGCTTCACGTAGTGAGCCAGCCGGTTCAGGTGAACGTGGCCTGGGCATACCTCGTTCCAGGAGTTCACGACAGCGATCAAGGGCCTCTTCAGGTCCTCGTCCGTGAAGCCGCAGGACTTGAAGAGAGCACGGTGTGGCGTCCTTTCTATGCCATCAAAGACCTTAGAGCTGCGGGGCCTCGGAAGAGACATAAATCTCCCCTAGTGGGCTTGGCCGCTCACTTCTTCTTATAAGGCTTACGCCTCTTTTTCACCAGACGCACTTCCTCCGCCTTCCCTGGGGCCTTCCTAGTCGGGCGTCTCAGAGCCCTCCTACGGGCGATCCTCAAGCGCAGCCTGGCGAAGAAGGAATAAGCCACCGTGAAGAAGACGCCGAAGAAGAGGCCGAAGACCAGTAGGTAGGGCAGGTCAAGCAGGAGACCCCAGAGGATGGCCGTGAGCTCCAAGCCCTCCAGCAGCCCCCTGAGGAAGTTGGCTATGGTCCTGGCCAGGGGGAAAGCTATGACCCAGCTCACGACCACCTTAACGGCCGACCAGGGGCTCCTGGCCCGCGCCTCCCTGAGCTTCCTGGGCAGCACGTGGAAGATGATGTCCAGGCCATAGCCGAAGGCCACGAGGGGCACGAAGTCTATGGCCGCGAGCAAGAGGATGAAGGGGGAGATGGCAGAGCCTATGACATTTATTATCAGAAAAAGAAGGGCTGGCGCGGCGCAGCTCAGGGCGCCGGAAGCCCTGTCGTAGCGCTCGGCCGGCAGCACCACCCGCATCAGGCGACCCCTAGCCCAGCCTGACGGCCATATACCAGAAGCTCAGCCACCACCAGACGATGGTCGTGCCCAGCAGGATGAGGAAGTGGCCCCAGTGCGGCCTGACCTTCTCGCCAGCCGGATGTATCTTCGGCAGCAGGAACCAGTTCAGGTAGAGCAGGGCGGTGCAGAAGATGGCCTGCACGAACATGCTCATGACGCCCGTGCTCAGGATGAGCGTGCTAGGCGCCTTCAGGAAGAGCTGCGTGATGCCCATGATGGTGAAGGCCACCCAGACCGTGTAGTAGGTGTATCTATACTCCAGGCCCTTGTAGGCCGCGAAGACCAAGATGCCTATGATGAGGGCCGAGTAGATGAGCGCCACGGCTATGGCGCCAGCCAGCATGCCGGCTGGCAGCTTGGGGTCGTAGGCGGCCACCGCTAGGACGATGGCTATCGGTATCCAGAGGGCCAGGAAGGGCTTGTAGGGCTCCTTGACCTCAACGGTCTCCCTCAGCACGTAGGAGTGGGTGGACACTATGCGCGAGTAGAGGTCTCCAGCCGTCAGCCAGACATCGGCCAGGAAGAAGAAGCCCAGGAGCAGCATCAGGACCTCGCCGGCACGCCCGAAGGCCCTGCCCAGCCACTCGCCCTGGACGACCACCAGCGACCAGCCCTTAGGCCACTTGCCAGCCGGGTGCAGGATGCCGTAGGACAGCATGCTCGTGAGGAAGATGGTTACCAAGTTCAGGACCACGCCTATGCAGTTGTCAATCCAGAGGAGCCCCGTCCATCTTTTCGTCTCCTTCATGTTCTCGTCCGTGGGGTCGAAGCCGTAGCCCACGCTCGGGATGGGCTCTGGGGTGCCCGTAACAGGGCTGGTTACCCTGCCGATGTGGGAGGCCTGGCCAAAGCCCTTGTCGCGGACCCAGAAGGAATAGCCCGTGTTCCAGATGCCGCCAGCGCCCGTGTAGGCGATCAGCGTGATGAGGACGGCCGTGTCAGCCACATCCCAGCCTGGCGGCAGGCCGAACCTTGGCACGAAGAGGCTAGCGAAGAACTCGCCAGCGATGGCCCTTACCTCGGCCGTTACGCACACGGCCACGAGCATGCCGAAGAAGCTCGCGAAGGCAGCTATGATCTCCACGACCTCCACGACCCTGTATGCCACGGGGCCCAGGAATATGATTACCAGCCACGCTATTATCAACACGATGGCCCAGAAGCGCACCTGGTTCTCGAAGTCCCAGCCGGGCGGGAAGCCCGTGATAGTCGTTAGAGCGGAGGCAGCAGCGCCCGTGTAACCGCCCACCCAGGAGAACATCAGTATGGCCAGGAAGAGCGTGAGCCAGCCGAACAGGTGGTGGATGCGATGGGCGCCCGTGTAGAAGTCCTCGCCCGTGAGAAGCGTGTAGCGGCCGAGCTCCTGGTTATACCAGAGCTGCATGAAGGCCCAGATGATCATCCAGCCGCAGAACCAGAGGCCATACTTGGCCACCATGTAGGGCCACCAGATCAGCTCGCCGCTGCCCTGTGATAGGCCGGCCCAGACGATGCCTGGGCCGAGAGCAGCCCAGATACCCGGGAAGGTCGGCAGGTTCTTCTTGTCCATAGGCTTGGTAAAGCGCCCGGTAACCGCGGTCATGCCGCTCCCAGACTCCGCCATACTGTTCCCCGGGGTTTGCTCCGCCATGAGGATGACTTAAAAGCTTTACCCGACCCCACGGTAAACCCATGTTGACTTCTCCATGGGATAGGCCAGGCCTCTCATCTCGCAATACTTATATCGCCCATGGCGAGATACTGCTCCCGGGTGAATGGGCTTGAAGGTCTTCGACTTCCGGGAAGTGGAGCCAAAGCTATTCGAGGTCGAGGGCGCTAAGGGCAAGGTATATGTGCGCTGGCTCCTAACCGAGAAGGACGGGGCGAACAAGTTCTGGATGCGCTACTTCGAAATGGAACCAGGTTCCAACACGCCCAGGCACCGCCACCCGTGGGAACACGAAGCCTTCATCCTCGAGGGCGAGGGCGTGGTGATAGGCGAGGGGGGCAAGGAATACCCGCTGAAGCCCGGCACGGTTGTTTTCGTGCCGCCCAACGAGCTCCACGAGTTCAGGAACACGGGCAACACGGTCATGAAGATACTCTGCATCATCCCAGCCGTTAAGGAGGCACCAGGGCGCTAGATGCGCCCAGCTGGGCTGCGCAATAGCCATTCATCCCAGAGGTGCTCCTTTTCGGTTATTTCAGCCTCCGTCCATGTGGCTAGTATATCACGTTAGGCTTATAACAGATGCTAAATCCCAGCCCAAAGGGGAGCGCTGTTGAGCAAGGTCTGGCACTCCCTCAGCGAGAGCGAGGTCCTTAAGGCACTTAACACGAGCGAGCAGGGGCTTAGCGAGGAGGAGGCCAGGAGGCGCCTGGAGCAATACGGACCTAACGTGCTGAGGGAGGAGGAAGAGCGCTTCAAGGCCTTGAAGATGTTCTTGGGGCAGTTCAAGGACGCTTTCGTGCTCATGCTCATCGCGGCCTCCATCATCTCCGTGTTCATAGGGGAGCTAGTGGATGCCATCACCATTACGGCCATTGTCTTCCTCTGCGCCGTAACGGGCTTCATACAGGAATACAGGGCCGAGAGGGCGCTTGAGGCCCTGAAGAAGCTCGTGAAGCCCACGGCCCGCGTGCGCAGGGATGGCGAGGTGAAGGCCATACCGGCCAGCGAGCTCGTGCCAGGCGACATCATCCTGCTGGAGGAAGGCGACCACGTGCCAGCGGACGCCAGGCTCATCAAGTGCTACGAGCTGGCCACGGACGAAGCCCCTCTCACGGGCGAGTCCACGCCCGTGACCAAGAGGTTGGGCACCTTAGACCCGAAGACGCCTGTAGCCGATAGGCTCAACATGGTCTTCATGGGCACTCACGTGGTCCGCGGCCGTGGGGAGGCCGTGGTGGTGGCCACGGGCATGAACACTGAGTTCGGCAAGATAGCCGAGGCCCTGGCCGAGGTAGAACGTGAGAAGACGCCACTAGAGGCCAAGCTAGACAGCTTCGCGGCCAAGCTGGCCAAGCTCATCATAATCCTATGTGTCATCCTCTTCATCCTGGACCTCATCGAGTATGGCTTCTCCATGAGGACGGTGCTGAAGTCCCTCATGATAGCCGTGGCCCTGGCCGTCTCAGCCGTGCCAGAGGCCCTGCCGGCTGTAGTTACCATCACGCTCGCCTTGGGCGCGAGGGAGCTGGCCAAGAGGAACGCTATCGTGAGGCGCCTGGCCTCTGCCGAGACCTTTGGCTCGGTTACCTACGTGTGCGCGGACAAGACGGGCACGCTCACGAAGGGCGAGATGGAGGTCCGCAGGATATACGCGAACGGGAAGTTCTTCGACATGGACAGCCTGGCCAGCGACAACGACCTGCCAGAGCACGACCTAGAGGCCGTGAGGCTCACGCTTGAGATAGGCTGCCTCTGCAGCAACGTGGTGGTGAAGGGGGAGGAGGCGAGGGGCGACCCCACCGAGGTCGCGCTCGTGCTGTCGGCCAGGAGGCTTGGCCTTGAGAAGCCCGCCCTAGAGGGCGAGAAGCCCAGGGTGTATGAGATTCCCTTCAGCTCAGAGCGCAAGCGCATGAGCACGATTCACCGCACGCCAGATGGCGAGCTCGTGGCCTACGTGAAGGGAGCTCCAGAGATCGTGCTTGAGCGCTGCAGCCATGTGCTCCTGGACGGGCAGGTGATGCCCCTCACGGACGAGATGAGGCAGGCGATCCTGGAGGCGAACGAGGGGATGGCCTCCAGCGCGCTGAGGGTGCTGGCCATGGCCTACCGGCCTCTGCCTGACGGCCTAGACGATTACAGCGAGGACCTGGTGGAGAAGGACCTGGTCTTCGTGGGCCTGCAGGGCATGATGGACCCGCCCAGGCCCGAGGCCAAAGAGGCCGTGAAGGCGTGCGAGAGGGCTGGCATGAAGAACGTAATGATCACGGGCGACCACAAGCTCACGGCCGTGGCCATCGCCAAGGAGCTCGGCATCCTCAAGCCGGGCGGGAAGGTGCTCACGGGAGCTGAGCTGGATGCCATGAGCGATGAGGAGTTCGAGGAGATAGTGGAGGACGTGGTCGTCTACGCGCGTGTCTCGCCCATCCACAAGCTCAGGATAGTGGAGGCCCTGAAGAAGAAGGGCCATATCGTGGCCATGACGGGCGATGGTGTGAACGACGCGCCTGCCCTGAAGAAGGCAGATGTGGGCGTGGCCATGGGCATCAAGGGCACGGATGTTACCAAGGAGGCAGCCGATGTCATCCTCGTGGATGACAACTACGCCACGCTCGTGAGTGCCCTCATCTACGGGCGCCAGATATACGACAACATACGCAAGTATATCAGGTTCCTCATGTCCTGCAACTTCGATGAGCTCGTGGTCTTGGGCACGGCCGCCCTCCTGCGCTTCCCACCGCCCATGCTGGCCGCACAAATACTTTGGATAAACCTGGTAACCGATGGCCCACCTGCCGTGGCGCTGGGCACGGACCCGCCCGAGAAGGGTGTGGAGACGCGGCCGCCTCGCGACCCGAAGGCTGGCATCTTCCACGGCATGCTGCTCTTCATGATAGTGTCCTTCCTCTGCCAGGCCCTCGGCAGCCTTGGCCTCTTCTTCTACGGCTACTTGGTCCTGAAGGACTACTACCTGGCCGTAACCATGGTCTTCATACAGGCCGCCCTCTTCGAGCTCTTCGTGGTCTGGAACTGCCGCTCGGAGACGCATAGCGTGTGGAGGATGGGCAGGAGGGCGTTTGAGAACAAGTTCTTCGTGCTCGCCGACCTGCTCTGCATGGTCCTCACGGCCGCCCTGCCCTACATACCCGTGCTTGGCCCAGCCCTGCACTGCGTGCCCCTGGAGCCCTGGCAACTCGCCCTGGCCTTCGGCGTGGCCTCCGCTGGCCTCTTCATAGTGCTGCCGGAGCTCTGGATGGGCAGGAAGGTGCCGGGCTACAACAAGTAGGCTTTTTACACTCCGCCTCTTCGACGACCGCACCACCTGGCCTAAAGCTGCCCACGCTTCTCCCGGAAGCCTATATATGTTGTCCACGGCCCTCCCCCCGGGGAGACAGCTTGAGGATAGCGATCGTGGGAGCTGGCGCCATGGGAAGCCTCTTCGGCGGCCTCCTAGCCGAGGCGGGCGAGGACGTGGTGCTGGTGGACGTCTGGGAGGAGCACATGAGGGCCATCAACGAGCGCGGCCTGCGCATCAGGGGTGTGAGCGGGGACCGTGTAGTGCGCGTGAAGGCCACGACCAAGCACGCCGAGGTGGGCGTGGTGGACCTGGTGCTCCTCCAGGTGAAGTCCTACGCCACGGAGAAGGCCATCCGCGATGCGCTGCCCATGGTCGGCGAGCGGACGGTAGTGCTTACGCTCCAGAACGGCCTGGGGAACGTGGAGAAGATAGCGGCCGTGGTCGGCCGCGAGCGCGTCCTGGCGGGCACGACCGCGCATGGGGCTACCGTGCTCGGCCCGGGCGAGATTTACCACGCGGGGAGGGGGCCGACGGTGATAGGCGAGGTGGACGGTCGTATCACGGACCGCGTGAAGGCCATAGCGGAGCTCTTCAACCGGGCTGGCATAGAGACGGAGGTAACGGACAACATCATGGGAGCCGTCTGGACGAAGATGCTGGCCAACGTGGCCATCAACGCCCTCACGGCCATCACGGGCCTCTACAACGGGGAGCTCCTGGAGCTGGAGGAGACAAAGGCCGTGATGCTGAAGGCCGTGGACGAGGCCGTGGCGGTGGCGAAGGCCATGGGCATCAAGCTCCTCGTGGAGGACCCGCACGAGTTCGTGCTCGGCATCGCGCGTGCCACGGCCACTAACAAGTCCTCCATGCTCCAGGACGTGGAGCGAGGGCGTAGGACGGAGATAGATGCCATAAACGGCATGATAGTCCACTACGGTCGCGAGCTGGGCATACCGACGCCCGTGAACGAGGCCCTAGTGGCGGCCGTGAAGGGCATAGAGCTGAGGATGAGGAAGAGGAAGGCTTAAGCTCATGCTTGAGTGCCCGGGGCTGGCGGTGGAAGGGTGGCGGGCGAGAAGGTAACCATACCGCGGCTTACGAGGATGAAGCAGAGGGGCGAGAAGATAACCATGATAACGGCATACGATTACCCCACGGCCCGCTTGGCCGATGAGGCTGGCGTGGACATCATACTCGTGGGCGATTCCGTGGGCATGGTGGTGCTGGGCTACCCGAGCACCCTGCCCGTTACCATGGAGGAGATGCTCCACCACACGCGGGCCGTGGCCAGAGCTGTCAAGCGGGCCTTGCTGGTGGGCGACATGCCCTTCCTCTCCTACCAGGCGAGCGCGGAGGACGCGGTGCGCAACGCGGGCCTCTTCATGAAGGCTGGCTGCGATGCCGTGAAGCTTGAGGGCGGTGCCGAAATGGCGGACATCATCAGGGCCATCATAAGGGCCGGGATACCGGTGATGGGCCACATAGGCCTCACGCCCCAGAGGGCCGCCATGCTGGGCGGCTACCGCGTCCAGGGCCGCACGGCCGAGACAGCCAAGAAGCTGCTTGAGGACGCGAGAGCGCTGGAGGAGGCAGGCGTCTTCGCCATCCTGCTTGAGTTCACGGCCACGGAGGTGGCGAAGATGATTACCGAGGAGGTGTCCGTGCCCACCATAGGCATAGGGGCTGGCCCCTACTGCGACGGACAGGTGCTCGTGCTCCACGACGTGGTAGGGCTCACGCTCAGCATGGAGCCGCCCAAGTTCTCCAAGCGTTACGCGAGCGTGGGGGAGCTCATCCTGAAGGCCCTGAGGGAGTTCTGCGATGACGTGCGGACGGGAAGGTTCCCCACCGAGGAGCACAGCTTCTTCATGAAGGAAGGTGAGCTGGAGAAGCTGAAGGCTATGCTGAGCAGGGAGTAGCCTGCCTCCCTCCTTTTTGCTCCTCGCCCTGCCTCCTCGCCAGCACGATAAAAAAAGGAGGTGTGGCTGGCGTCCGAGGCCTTTAGGACACCTTCTTGCTCAGAAGCAGCTTCGGGTCGTAATCGCCCGTGCCACGCACCGTGTAGGTCAGCTCCATTACCTGGCCGGGCTTGAACTCTTCCAAGGTCCAGGTGAGGCGCCTCCCCTCCACCTGCGGTTGCGGCTCGGCCTCCACCAGCTCGAAGAGGGGCGGGAGCTCATCTATCACGCCGTAGTTGAATAAGGTCATGTCGCCGCGGTTCTCAAGCCTTATGCTCACGCGGAACAGGTCCGGGCCCACCTGCTCGACTGAGACGAAGCGCACGATGCTCCTGCGGGCTCTCACGGTCTCCAGCACGGGCGCCCTCTCCTCCGGCACATCCACGCGCAACCTCACGTTGTCCTCGCGCGTTGAAGCCAGCACTGTGCTTGGGAGGCGGAACACCTCGCCCCTCGGAGGGCTCACGGCCAGGAGCTCGTATTCCACGACCAGCCTATCGCCGCTATCCATGGGCTTGCCCACGGCCGCCTCCAGGTCCCTTATAGTGATGATGAAGGCGCCTGCCTCCGTGCTCAAACTCACGTGCTCTGCTGGCAAAGGCAGCTCCTCGCCATCGCTTGACAGCACGACCTTAACCGCCTTCGGGCCTAGAGGGGCCTCGAAGCCGGAGGGCAGGAGCTCGCGGGCCTCCAAGAACCTTATGGGGGCCGTGCCCGTGTTGGTCAAGGAGAGCACGCACCTCACCCGATTGTCCACGCCGCTGACCAGGCGGGAGGGGCCTAGGTGCGCGAACCTGGCCTCGTGGAGCACCTGGGCGCTCTTCTCCACACTAAAGGCCAGGACGGGCAGTGAGGTGGCCTCAATCACCATGGAGGCCGTGCCGCTCTTATACTCCACGTGCTCCAAGATGGGCTCGAAGAGGACGACCTCGAAGCGCGGGTCTTCCTCGCACTTCAGGCGGAAGGCGCTCACGGGCCTTCGCTCGCCCGGCCCAAGCTCGGCCTCGATGGTCAGAACGCGGCGCCCCTCCACCTCGCCCTCCACAGCGTTCAGGAGTTCTAGCACCTCACCGCGCTCGGGGGAGAGGTGGAGCCTAGCGCGGCCCCTGAGGTCGCCGCGGTTCACGAGTTCCACCTGCACATCCCAGGTGTTGATCTCGTCCAACTCCTCGCTTGAGATGGCGTAGTCCATGACGCCATGGGCCTCGACCTCGCTGACATCGAGGCCGCTGAGCGTGGTGCCCTCCACAGTGAAGGAGTAGCGGATGCCACCCATGTCGAGCGGGCGGGCTTCCCCGTGCTTGAGAGAGCCCTTGATGGTGAGCGTGGCCTCCTGGCCTGGCCCCAGCTCCTCCAGACGCCAGACCACCTGGCCATTCACGCAGGCCGCGTGCCCGGAGGTGACCACAGTCTCTGGCCTGGTCAGGCCCTCGGGGAGGCGCTTGATGAGCCGCACGTCCTTGAGCGTGCCCTCCCCCTCGTTCTTGAGCGCTATCCTGAAGCCCAGGCCCGTCTCAACGCCCAGGAGGAGCACGGGCTCCTTGTAGTCGGGCGGGAACAACAGGTCCTCGCGGACCATGATAGTGGGGGGCGGGAGCTCCTTTATCTGGTAGGCCAGCATCACGCGGTCGCCCTGAGCTAGAGCGCGGTAGCTGAGCACCGGCTCCTCTATGGTGGTCCTCTCCACGCCCGTGAGCTCCACCCTTACGGCCAGGAGGGGCGTGGTGGAGCGGTTCTCCAGGGTGAGACGGCCCTCACCCGAGAGGCCGAGCACCTCGCCCTCATGGCTCAGGCGGCCGCGGATGCTCTCCTCTATGGAGACGGCTATCTCCGAGACCAAGGGGGCAGCGACCTCAGCCGGGGCAGGGGGGATTGGGGGCGCTTCCTCAACCGCCGCGGGAGCCGCGGCCTCAGCAGGAG
>Ga0190367_1000576_pt1 | contig 25621 bp, 28 predicted proteins | sample 4872181011_MG_FD_171838 | JGI IMG/M metagenome (GOLD analysis project Ga0190367, IMG submission 171838) | Hydrothermal vent microbial mat bacterial communities from Southern Trench, Guaymas Basin, Mexico - 4872-18-10-11_MG | ecosystem: Environmental > Aquatic > Marine > Hydrothermal vents >...
GTCAAGGAGAACATAAAAGCTGATAGACTACTATCTAATCCAGAGGAGTGGGACAAAAAGATGAAAGAGAAAGTTTTCAGCGGTAACGAGTTCTCAATAATGACCATTGCAAACGTCTGGGCTAAGGGTAGTCCTTACGAATTCTTAAGGTGTGCGGAATTCCACAACCATGTATGTCCCGGACTGACATCGGGTTACCTCATTGTGAAATTCCTTGAAAAAGCGTTACCTCTCAAGAAGGGAGAGTACTATCAGATCTTGGCAGTTCCACCTTGGTGTAAGGATGATGCCTTTCAAGTTTTACTAGATTCAACGGTTGGAAAGAGAAGGATGTATGTAAAGGCTCTTAGCAAGGATCAAATAGATCTGCTACCTAAAGAATATAAAAATATAGCTGGAATATACATAGCTTGGAATAGAAGTATCGGAAAGGGAAAGGCTGTGATATTGGCATTTGATTGGAATAAAGCTTGTAAGATGGCTGGAATCAACAGAAGTGACTTCAAGAAGTTTAACACTTACCACTGGTGGTATGCTAGGCTTAAGCTTGACATATTCCTCATGGATTACTTAGACAGACCCGATGTGTTTGTGAGCAAGATTAAAGAGTTTGAAATGGACTCAAAGATGCTAAACAAGCTTAATACGGCTGGAGTAAATCCACTGACTGAACTTGGACTTATTGAGACTACTGAGAAAGAAATTAAAGAGTCACCCATGCCAATTGAAATAGCACTAGTGGGAATCATTGTAGCTCTAATCATAAGGCTAAGAAGAGATAAGTAAGCAAACATTATTTTTGTGGAGAAAATATAGTTATTATTTTAATAAAGAAGAATTAATTATAATTTTAAATGTTTAATGTGAATGGCAGTTGATTTAGATCTCTAAATCTATATTTAGAGATTCTTTCTTTACTTATCTAACAATTATATTTAACTTAAAAAACTTTTCTGAGAAGTGATAGGTACAGTCCCCACAAGGTTTAAATGTAAAGATATTTGGTGTACTCTGAAGAAGTTGTAAAAGACTTCGAAACTTTTGAGATTTATGTAAAAACTCTTGAGATTTTGGAAAGGTCTTCTAATTTTTCTTGTAAATTGCTTTTAAAGATTATAACAAGGACAGTTAGGTGATATAAAATAAGTGAAAAACCCAAAAAAGAGCTTGAAGTAAAGTTTGGAAGGGGTACAAGGTTATAAGAGAAAAACGTCATTCTATGTTTAAGAAAGGTGAAAAACATTTAAACAAACATAAGAAAAGAGATGTATGGTTTTTAGACAATTATACAATTCGATTTTACTTAAATATCGTTTTAAGCACGGCAAGATAAATACCCTGTCTTTATAATTTGATTTTTCAACAATCGAAGGGTATTAATCTGTAAGAGGTGAAAAATTAATGATGCTCAAGGTAGGAGGTTTAAATCTAAGGAATCCTGTAATGCTTGCAAGTGGAATTTTGGGGAGTTATGTTAGTTCTTTGAATAGGATAGCAGAGCATGCTGGTGCAGTTGTGACGAAGTCTGTAGGTTTGAAGGGTAGGGAGAGTTACAAGAATCCTTGTGTTCTGAAGTTGGAGTGTGGATTTCTAAATGCTGTTGGACTTGCATCACCACCTGCAAGGGATTTTGTAAAGGAGCTTGAAGGTTTCAATCATCTTTGTCCTTTGATAGTGAGTCTCTTTGGTTCTTCACCTGAGGAATTCAAAGAACTCGTTGAAATATTTGAAGTTGCAGATGCTTTTGAGCTGAACCTTAGCTGTCCACATGCCAAGGGTTTGGGTTTGGAGGTTGGTATGGATTTTGATCTAGTGTATGAGATTGTAAAAACTTTGAAAGGAAAGACTGAGAAACCTGTATTTGCAAAGCTCTCTGCAAATCTCGATTACGTTGAGCTTGCAAAGGTTTGTGAGTCTGCTGGGGTGGATGGGGTTGTCGTAACGAACACCTTAAGGGGGTTGGCAATAGACATAGTTGCAAAGAAGCCAATACTGAGTAATATCAGTGGTGGTTTGAGTGGGAAGGCTATAAAGCCAATAGCGTTGAAGTGTGTCTGGGATCTATTTGAGGAAGTTGAAGTTCCCGTGATTGGATGTGGTGGAATTTCAAACTGGAAGGATGTTGTAGAATTTATGCTTGCTGGAGCTGTGGCAGTTCAGGTTGGTTCAATCTTCTACTACGGTTACGATGTTATTCAAAAGATACTTGAGGGTTTGAAATCATACCTTAGGATAAACCGTTTGAGCTTGGATGAGATTGTGGGTTTGGCACACAAACGTTGATTTTTTATACACTTAACACAATATCAAACCATGTGCATATTCTGCAAGATTGCAAGGGGAGAGGAGAGGGCTTACGTGATATATGAAGGTGAGAAGGTTGTGGCATTTCTGGATATAAATCCCTTGAGCAAGGGACACACTCTGGTAGTTCCAAGGGATCACTACGAGAGCTACATTGAAATACCGTTGGATGTTTCCATGGAAATCCACGATGCAATAAAAAGGGTGTGTGAGAAGCTTAGGGTTTTCAATCCAGCTGGATTCAACATAGTTGCAAATGTGGGTAGGAAGGCTGGACAGGTGATAATGCACGCACACATTCACGTGATTCCAAGGTATGATCGTGAGGAATCGAGACCAATAGAGTTTGGAAGATCTATTGAGGTTGATTTGAATGAGGTTTACAGGGAGTTAACATGCTGAAGGGTAGGAAGATAGTTTTGGGTGTAACTGGGAGTGTGTCGGCAGTAGAGTCATTCAGAATTGCAAGGGAGTTGAAGAGGAGGGGTGCTGAAGTTGTTTCAATACTTACAGATTCATCCCTGAGGTTTTTGACTGTAGATTTAATGAGGTTTGCATGCGATGAAGTTCTTACAGACTTCAGTGAAGCCCACCACGTCAGACTGTTTGGAGATTCTGATTTGATGCTAATTGCACCCGCAACTGCAAATACGATCTCAAAGATTGCAAGTGGAATTGCAGATACAAACGTAACCTTAACAGCACTAACTGCTTTTGGAAGTGGAAAGCCAGTGTTGATTGCTCCAGCAATGCACATTTCAATGTATAGGGCGGTTGAAGAAAACATAGATCTTTTGAGGTCTAGGGGTTTTGATGTAATAGAGCCAAGGTTTGAGGAGGGGAAGGCAAAGCTTGCAGACCTTGAAAGTATAATCTTGCATGTTGAGAGGGCTTTGAGTGGTGACGAGTTTGAGGGTAGGAAGGTTGTCATTACATCTGGGCCAACGTTTGAATTCATAGATCCCATAAGATTCTTGAGTAACAGGAGTTCTGGGAGGATGGGGAATGAGCTTGCTTTGGAGTTTTGGAGGAGGAAGGCCAACGTCGTTCTAATCTCTTCAAAGCCAATAGATCTGAATTTACCTGGATTTAGGGTTGTTAGGGTCACTTCTGTTTTGGATATGCTGAATGCTGTTTTGAATGAAGTTGAAGACTGTGATCTCTTTGTCTGTGCATCTGCACCATCAGACTTCACAATAGAGAGGCTGAATTCAAAGATAAAGACTACTGAGGAGTTGGTGTTGAGGTTTAGACAGGCACCAAAGATTGTCAAGGAGGTTAGGAGGGTTTACGATGGTCATATCATTGGATTTAAGGCTGAGACTGGAGTTAGTGACGATGAGCTCTTTAGGGTTGCTAGAGATAAGATGGTCGAAGACAACCTTGAGATGGTTGTTGCAAACGATGTGAGGGAGAGGGGGATGGGGACTGAGGATACTAGGGTTTTGGTTTTAACTCCAAACAGATTCAGGTGGATTGAGGGTTTGAAGGATTACGTTGCAAGGGAGATTGTTAACATTTACGTTGAGGAGTATCTCTAAAAGGAGATTTGGATAAAAAATTTCATTTTAAGTTTTTGTTCTAATTGAAGGACATGATGCTTTGTCAACAATTTTCGGAAACTTTGTGAGAATTAAGATGTCGAGTGAAGCAATATAATAACTCAAATCTCATGCTGAAGAAGTATTCTTGTAGCTCTAATTCGTTTAAAAGTAACTTGTCTTTGCATATTTGTTCGACAAGGCAAGGACAGGATAATTCTAAATAGACTATATTTATTCATTGTTAAATTTTAAGTCAAAAAATTATGGAAAGAGCTTCTCTGGTAGATACTTGTGAGTCCCTTCAACAACCTCAACTCCAGCCTTCTTCTTCAAAGCTTCAACTATGTCATCCTTATACGGACAGACAGAAACTACACAAGTCCCAAGATGAACAACATCCACAGTCTCATTTAGGGATGCAAGCTGGAGCTTCAGAACACCCAAGCTTGGAACAACCCTAGTCCCAGGACAGTCTCCACAATCAACGATACCAACGATTGCTGCATCCTTATCCTTGTATCTCTCAAACTCTCCCTCCCTCCTCATAAGTGCAACCATGCACTTCGCATCTCCAGGACAGATGTTCTGCTCCCTAACCTTCTTACACGAAACAATTACAATCTTCATGTGAAACCTTGATCATCCCAACTTTATATACCTTACTAAACATATTGAGGTATGTTTGTCTCGGCAAGCGTGACTTGCTTCTTTGCACCAAAACTTGGGAAACCAAGGAATTCTGGATCTCTTGGTGTTGGATTTACAATAGATAAAGGTGTAAGAGTTGAGTTGATTAATAAGGGATTCTTATTTAACGGTAGGGAGGTGGAGATTCCAACCTTAATGCACGTTGTGGATTCACTGGGATACGATGGAGGAGTTAAGGTTGAGTCTGATTTACCCCTTGGATGTGGTTTTGGGTTGAGTGGTGCAATAGCTTTAGCTACTGCACTTGAGATAAATGAAAAGCTTGAATTGAACAGATCACTCTTTCAGATTGCAGACCTTGCTCACGAGGCTGAGGTTTTGAACAGAACGGGATTGGGAGATGTGACAACTCAATGTCACGGTGGTTTTGTTGTTAGGAAGGTTGCATCTTGCCCTTCGAGATGTCTTGTTGACAGATACCTTTGGAATGTTGAAGTTGAATTCCTGATCATGGGTGAGATTGAGACTGATGAGATACTTGAAGGTAACTTGAAGAGTTTGTATGAGATTGGTAGGGAATCTATGAAGGAGTTTCTTAGGAGACCTACAATGGAAAATCTGTTTAGGGTGTCCAAGGACTTTTCAATAAAGACTGGATTTGCAGACGATGAAATCATCGATGTTATTGAGGCTGTTGAGAGTCGTGGTGGTTATGCAAGTATGATGATGATTGGAAGGGGTGTCTTTGCGGTTGGAGGGGGGCTGGATGAGTTTAAGGGTATGCATGTGAAATCTAAGGTTGTCGCCTGTGGAATAAGGTTATGAACAAAAAGTCTTATAATGTATTTGTGACAAACTTATTCAATGAAGGTTTTGGAGCTTGATGAGAAAGATAGGTTAATTATAAAAATACTTCAAGAAGATCCAAAGATATCTCAAACGGAGATAGCGAAGCTTGTAGGGTTATCCCAGCCTTCGGTAGGTAGTAGGATTAGGAAGTTGAAGGAGCTTGGTATCATAGACTTCTCATACGGTGTCAATCTAAAGAAGTCTCAGATGTATGTCTTGAAGGTTGATGTGAAGTGCAAGAAGCCAGATGACATACTCAATGCACTCAGAGACTGTCCATTCTTTCTAAATGGATTTGTAATTGCTGGAAACAAGAACCTTATAATATTTCTCGTTGGAGAGGATCTTTCAACACTTGAGGCAATTGTAGATAAGCACATAAGACCAAATCCAGAGGTTTACGATGTCGATGTTGGTATAGTAGTTAGGACTGAGAAGAACACGATAGTCCCATTGAATGTAGGTTTTGAGAGAGGTGACAAGTCCCCCTGTGGATTGAACTGTGGTGAGTGTGAGTATTGGGGTAAAATATGTCTGGGTTGTCCGATAACTGGACATTATAGAGGTAGGGTTTTGAGATAATGCTGAGTGTCCTTAAGGATAGATTTTCAGAATTTTTAGATCCAATAACTTCAATTCTGTATGATGTAGGTGTAAAGCCCAACCATCTAACGTTTTTTGGTTTGATTTTTGGATTTCTATCAGCACTCCTTATTTACTTTGGGAATTTTATTTTATCTGCTGTCTTTTTGATGCTCAGCGGTTTTATGGATGCTTTGGATGGTGCGTTGGCTAGGAGGAGGGGTATGGTTTCGGAATTTGGAGGTTTCTTGGATTCAGTTTTGGATCGATACGTTGATATAGCTGTATTCTTTGCCCTTGGATTTCACGTTGGTTGGGTAAATTCTATATTTGCAATGAGTGGTGCCTTGATGGTTAGCTATACGAGGGCTAGGGCTGAGAGGATAATACCAAGGTGTGATGTTGGTATTGCTGAGAGGGGTGAGAGGATAATTTTGATTATCGTTGGACTGATATTTCAATCGATCTTGAGTTTGATCGTATTGATCGTTGGAGTTTTATCTCACCTAACCGCAATTCACAGGATAGTATATACCAGGAAAAACGTATAAAGTATCTATAATTTTATAGATCTAATTGGACTTTGGTGTGCAGTTCAAAATCTACCAAATTCATGGATTGTCAATTGAGGATTGGGATGGGACTCTGGTAAGGTTCTTAGACCATGAGGATTTTGGATCTGGATTGACTATTAACTCAATTGGAAAAGGGTTGAAGTTAAACATTGAACTTGATCTATCTTAAGCTTAAAGTTATCTAAGGTTAGGTATGATCGTTAAGATCCTTGATGTTGAATTTTATAAGTGATGGGAAGCTTAAGAAAACATTGTTTGTCAGATTTAGAAAAAATTAAATGTTGTAGAATTAAAGTTTGAGTATGACATTTGATGTTAAGCTTTTGATCTTAATAGCGATAGCAATTTTAACAACTGTTGGAGCGGTTACAAGGAGATATAAGTTGTGTGCCTTTGGTGTTCTACTGATATTCTTCACATCACTGATAGCTCTCACATATTTCATAGTTGGGAAGACTGGGATATCCAACACGATAGGTAACGTCTGCATACTTGGGGTGACAACATTCATAGTTTCTTTCCTTTGCATGTTCGTAGTGACAGAACTCCTACAGAGGAACAGAGCAAGAGATGTTGCAATAATGTTGAATGAGATGATGAAGGGTGAGGAGATGAAGGAGGCAATTCAAAAACTCCTCATGTCAGACACAGCATCGAGGATGCTTGCAGAGATAATCTTCAGACCCATCCTATACCTTACAATTCGAAGATCAATCCTAATAACGTTCACGGTCGTTTACTTCTACCTCCTATCAATCTCAATTGATCCAAGATTCTGGAATGCCGGTGAGACAGCACTCATCGAATGCATCTACAGAAACCCATTCATTCAAATCTTCACATACATATACCTCGCATCCGTAGCCTTCTACTTTGGGACGAGATTCATAGAGACCTACAGCCTACTTAAGGGCAGGAGATGATTAGATTGGAAAGAACTCAAATGGATCCATCTCATACATCTCAATCTTTCCTGAATCGCACAACCTAGTTAAAGCTGGATCAATCGGTAGCTCCAAGTAGAATCCAATCCTATACTTGCTTGCCATCTCAGAAACTCTACCCTTACCAAAAACGTATTCTCTGTGACCACACTGTGGACATTCGTAGTAACTCATGTTCTCAATCAAACCTACGACGGCAGTTTCAAGCTCTTGAGACATCTTCAAAGCCTTCTCAACAATCGTTGTCGTTAGTTCTTGGGGCGTAGCAACCAAGATGACACCGTTTGGTCTTATCTCCTGAAGTATCGTGATTGGAACGTCTCCAGTTCCTGGTGGAAGGTCAAATATTAGGTAATCCAACTCACCCCACTCTGTCTTTGCAAGCAAATCCCTTATAACACCACTCACCATTGGTCCCCTCCACATCAATGGAGATTCTGGTGAAGGTAAGAAGAACTGGATTGACATTACTGCAATCCCCCACTTGTCTGTGTAAACTGGCTCTATGTATTCCTCACCCAAGACTGGTTTTTTCCTATCCACACCAAATATCTTTGGAATGCTCGAACCCCAGAAGTCACAGTCCATAACACCAATCTTGTATCCTTTCCTTCCGTAGTGAACAGCTAAGAGTCCTGCTACCGTGCTCTTCCCAACCCCACCCTTTCCACTCATCACAGCCAGCTTCATCTTAACATTCCTCATCCTCTTTGCAAGTCTGTCAATTCCCTCCATAAACTTCCTCTTTAGCTCTTCACTGTCAAACCTCATCCTCTCCTTAACCTCTTCATACATGACAACTCCCTCCAAGCCTTTACGATCTCATCCTTGATGGGTATTTTTAGGTTTGCAATGAGTGTTGGTATGTCATCGTAGAATGGAACCTTTGCAACTATTGGAATATCCCTAGATTTGCAGAAATCTTCAATCTCCCTACTAACATCCAAGTTCACGTCAAACTTGTTTATTATAACGTAAGGTTCAATCTTGAAGTGTTCAATCAACATCAGTATCCTCTCCATATCGCTTAAGCCTGACAAAGTTGGCTCAGCAACGACAACAGCCTTATCAACCTTAGATAAGGATGCAATTACCGGACAACCTATCCCAGGTGCACCATCTATTAGGATAGTATCAAGTCCTCTCTCATCCGCAATCTCCTCAGCAACCCTCTTAACTTCATGAACAAGGAGACCACTGTTCTCCTCACCAGGCTCAAGTTTTGCATAGACAAAAGGTCCATATTCAGTTTCTGAGATGAAGATCTTACCCCTCACCTCTGATACCATCTCTATTGCATCGTTTGGACAAGCTCTATAGCAGAATCCGCAGCCCTCACATCTAACAACATCCACACAGTATCTATCATCGTCAAAGTTAATTGCATCAAACCTGCAAAGATCCTCACACAATCCACATCTCTCACACCTCTCATCGATTATCTTAGCTTTCCTCATACCTGTAAATGGAATCTCCTTCAATATCCTTGGTTTTAGAAGTATGTGGAGGTTTGGTGCATCAACATCACAATCGACAATCACACCTCCGCAGAGTGTTGCAAATACAGACGTTACAGTTGTCTTTCCTGTCCCACCCTTACCACTAACAACAGCTATCTGCATTTAATCACCTCGTAAATCTCTCTAAACGTTTCGGCATAGTTGTGAAGTAGTTCACCCTTGGAATAACTCTCAGCAATCTTCCTGTCAAAAGGTATCCTTCCAACAATCTCAGCATCAATCTTCTCTTCAATGTTGAATGGCAATCCATGCTTGTTTATCAAAACTCCATAGGGAATTCCAAGCTTATCCAGAGCATCCATTGCGAGCTTCAAATCGTGATAGCTGAAAGGTGTTGGCTCACACACCAATACACAGTAGTCACAATCCCTCACACTCTCAACCATTGGGCAAGATACTCCAGGTGGACAGTCTATTATTGCATCTCTCCCAATCTTCCTCTTAACGTGCTTTATGACTGGGATTGGTGTAGCTTCACCAACGTTCAAAACACCGTATGTAAGCCTTATTTCAGACTGAACCTCTACAACCCTTCCAATTGGTCTATCTACCTCTTCAATTGCACCCCTTGGACAGAAGTAGCTGCATGCACCACAACTGTGACAGAGTTCATGCATGACGTATATTGCATCCTTCAATACGACTATAGCATGATACTCACATACATCCCTACATATCCCACAGTAGTCACACCTAGATTTATCAACACTTGGAACCTTTCTGTAAACAACCTTCTCCTTACCTTCACCCTTTATAAATATGTGACAGTTTGGCTCCTCAACGTCCAAATCGAATAAATCTACACGGTTGAAGTATGCTAGATTCACAGCTATCGTCGTCTTTCCTGTCCCACCCTTACCACTTGCAACCGCTATCCTAGCCATCTTCTACCTCTCCCCATAGGTCTCCCAGGAGATCTTATCTCCTCAAGCTCACCCCTCATAAGTCTCTCTATTGCATCTCTAACCTTCAAACCACTACCTCTGTAAACCCTTATACCAGCTGAACTTAAGATGGACATGGCGTTTGGTCCAACGTTTCCAGTCACCACAACATCAACACCCTTGTCGGCTAAAAGTTGAGAAACTGCAATTCCAGCACCTCCACCTCTCATAGCAAACTCGTTTTTAACAACTTCAACGTTCTTAATCTCTCCATTTTCAATGTCAACAATTGTAAAGCTCATAGTTCTTCCAAACACATCAGAAACCCTGTCATCCAGTCCTCCGTTTGTTGTTGAGATTGCAACCCTCATAAAAACCATCTTACAACACTGTATATAATCTTTCGGCAATCCTAAAATTGGTCATTTAAATGTTTTCTATTGCCTCATCCAAATTCCAAACTTTTACATTACGTTCTCTTAGAATTCTCTGAATTTCTTTGTTTTCCTTAAAGTTTTTCACATCTGCAGTGATTATAATTGAGTATGGTCTTGCACATGCAGTTTTTATTATAGGTAAGTCGTCCTCAGAAGCTTCAACCTTTACATCCACCTCATTAACGTTTTCAATTTTCTCGGAGTTTCTTAAAAAGTTATTATCGTAGTAGGTTATCTTCTTAAATCTCTTTAAATATTGTTTATACAAATTCGTAAGTGATTTAGACAGGAGAATCTTATGGCAGACCATATCTATCTTTGTTAGGATTGTTATTGTGATTCTAAAGAGATTAAAATCATCTATCTCAAAAACCTTTAAAAAGAAAAGATCGAGGACAAAAATCTTTTTTGATTCTGTCAAGTTTAACCCTCCAAGGCTGCTATTAATTCATGTATGTTCTCCTCAAAGAAACCAGGTAAACCACCTTTCACTCTACCCTTTTCATCGATTTCAAGACTTTTAACCTTTGTCTCAAGTTCTTCCTTGTTTAGATAGTAGATTACAAAATCATCCAATTTTAAGATCTTCTTTCTAATGCAGTCTAAGAAACCATACAGTATGTGTTCACTGTGTGTTGTGATTAAGATCTGTTTGTCATACTCCTTACTCAACTCAACAAGATATGTTGGTAAGTTGTATTGAGCTTTTGGGTGCAAATTGGTTTCAGGCTCTTCCAGAAGTATGCACGAATCTTTTGGAACCCCTATAATTACTCCAAGTATGTAAGTTACCCTATTTAAACCACCTCCCTCATTTGATATACCTATTGTCTTACCTTTCTTCAGTCTTACGATCAGTTCGATTGCATTTGGCTTTGAGAACTGTCTAATCGTTCTATTAAATATCTCTTTTGAGACTTCCATGAAGTAGTCCTCAAAATCTGGATTGATAAATAGATTCACTACGTATTCTTCAGGGACAATAAAGCATTGTTCAATTTTTATAGATTGTAAGGGCCATAGAGATCTAATAAAACCATGCTTGTAATAGGGTATGTAGTAAATGTTTTTAACACATTTCTCAAGTTTTTGTATCGAGTTTAACAGTTTTCCCAAAGCTTGTGAGGGGGGAGGTGGCTGTTTTGATTGCAATTTTAGTCTTAGAAGACCATCCCATTGCATTTTATAGACTTTAGAATTGATTGTGAGGTCGTGCAGTGTAGATGATTTTGAGGTGTAGGGTAGAGGTATTGTCCTGTTCAATGTCCAACTATGATTTTTATCCAAAAAAATTGACAATTGAGAATTTAACCGATTTTGATGGATGCTGATAGAATACTCAGCAATATCATTGATACACATGCCAATTGACACTGGATAACTACCTTTTAAGTATGAGACCTGTGTAGGGTCACCCAAATTTACAAAATCGAGATTAAATATTTGGGAATGCTGGATATTTCCATATTTGATTACAAAATTTTTCAATGTTAAGAGTGCTTGAAATATGCTTGTCTTTCCACTACCATTTGGACCAATAAATACAGTTATCCTCTTTAATTTTAGGTCAACAGACTTTAAACATTTGAAATTCTTAATCACAATACCACTTATCATTTCGCTTTAGATTATCTTTCCTCCTATTTAAACTTGACGAAACGATGTTCTGTTACATTGCACAAATCTTAAAACACCTTAACAATACAGATTTTAGATGCTTAGGGCAATTCAAATAATTGCAAAGAACGAGGTGGGTGTTCTAAGGGATGTAACGACTGTGATAGCAAACAACAACGGAAACATAACCTTCTCACAGACCTTCATAATAGAGGAGGGTGAATACAGGGGTAATGCTATGATATACTTTGAGGTGGAGGGTGGTGACTTTAAGAGGATGATTGAAGAGATTAGGAAAATTCCAACTGTAATAACTGCTGAAGAAGTAAAGCCTTTTATGGAGATTTTTGGAAAGAGGATAATCATACTTGGTGGAGGTGCCTTAGTCTCTCAAGTTGCATTGGGAGCGATAAGTGAAGCAGACAGACACAACTTAAGGGGGGAGAGGATAAGTGTGGATACCATGCCAATAGTTGGTGAGTTTGAGTTAGCTGAGGCAGTTAATGCTGTTTCAAGGTTGCACAGGGCTAAGGCTTTAGTTCTCGCTGGTGGATTGATGGGTGGGAGAGTTGCTGAGGAGGTTAAAAAGCTTAGGAAGTGTGGAATTCCAGTAATATCTCTAAACATGCTAGGCAGTGTTCCAAAGGTTTCTGATCTTGTCGTGAGTGATCCAGTTATGGCTGGAACTTTGGCTGTCATGCACGTGAGTGAGAAGGCCAAGTTTGATGTAGATAGAGTTAGGGGAAGGAGGATTTAAGCATAAATCTTAAACCTTAGCTCAAAATTCACATCTGAAATAGGTCATCCAAATCCTTCATAACAACCTTGTCATACTTCGATCTGCGTATCCTCCAAATTTCTTTAAAAATCTCGTCCATATTTCGAAGTTAAAAATCTACTTCACTTTTAAATATCCTCAGCTCTTCCTATCAATCTCTCTTGCATGCATTAAGTTCTCAATTTAGAATTGCTACATTCTTTTCTATTAAAAAATTTAGCCCTCCTCATCCTGAGTATTGCAATTGAAATTAGGGATGAGGAGAGGATTACAATTCCAATTGGGGATAGAACTGGGACTTTTGTTGGATCATTTTTTGAAAAGAAGCAGACCATGCTCTTTACACAATTTGTATCAATTGGAATGGAGTCTGTTGTGTTTGGTTTGATATTTGTTTCAAACGTTTTTGCATGTGTATCCACTGGAGAAATTGTTGTTTCAGTTACAATTGCATTCGTATTGTTTCCCAAGAAACATCCTGGAATCTCTCCATTTTCATCAAGTTTCAGCACAAAAAATCTCCCAAATACCAACCTGGTGATTCAAATGATATTGTCCCTCCTGCAACTATGTATCCGTCTGATGTTTGTTGTGTTAACAAGGCATCATCGTAATTACCTCCACCGTAGGTCTTCTGCCATTCAATTTCACCATTTGAATTGAGCTTTAAAATCCAGACGTCACCACCAGCTCCAAACGAACCAGTGTAACCTGCAACTATGTAACCCTCATCAGCGGTTTGTTGTATTGACCACGCATCTTCCCACCCCCCTTCACCGTAACTCTTCTGCCATTCTATGTTACCATCTAAATCCAACTTTAAGATTCAAACATCCCAATGCTTAACATCAAACGACGACATTGTGTGTCCCAATATTACGTATCCATCAGATGTCCACTGGATTGACTCTCCCAACCACTTCCACCGTAAGCCTTCTGCCACAAAATGTTACCGTTCTTGTCAAGCTTTAATATCCAAAAATCATAGTTGCCGGCTCCAAACGAATTCGTCCAACCTGCAACTACGTATCAATCAGAGGTTTCTTGTATCGATGTTGCAATCTCACTAAAAGCTCCACCGTAGGCAAAAGCCCACTCCTGTGCACTTGCAAGTGGTAGAATAAGGATCATTGCAAGCAGTAGTAACATCCTTACTCTATCACCTCATAATTAGTTATCTTTAATTTATTTTTAATTTATTAAAGCTTGATTTAATTCTAAAGATAATTACTACTATTAGGATAGACAGATGTATCCACAAAACCTACCACTTCAAATAATTATAAAGGATGTAGATAGAAGGGGAGTTTTAGGATTAAAGAATGTGATAGAGCGAAAGAATAATTTAATTCTTTATTTGAATGAGTTAAATACTGATTCGACCAAACTTTGTTTTCCAAAAGGTTTCATACTTGTATTTTAGACCTAAGCTTTCTAGAGGTTTGATGAGTCAATCTATATCAGTGACTTGGGTTTATTTTCACAGTATTTTATTCCATTATAAAATAGTTTCTTGAAGAATAACTCTTAGGATTAACTCGTTTCACTCTATGTTGCTATAATTCTCTCCTTAGCCTTACCGTTTCACCTATTTCTATAATCTTCCTCTCCTTTTTCTCAATTACTATTGGTAACCTCTCAAACTTCTTTATATGTTTACTGCTGATTTTGAACCTTACCAATAATTTTTGTCGTAATCCCCAATATTTTAATTTCTAAGTATTCCTCTAATTTTTAGCTCCTTCACTACCTTCATCTCTAGCATTTTCCTCCCTATATCCTCACACAATCTTCGTCAATTATGTGGACAAAGCCAGGATAGACTACCAAAAACTTTTAACCTCTCAAAAGACTTCCCCTATGATTAAAGCAATTTACAGTAAGATGTGTCAAATCTGTGGTGAAGATCTCGATACTGAGGAGGCTGTTGTAGGAATCTGTAAGAGGAGAAATGAGGTGTTGTGTAGATTTCGTGAGGATTACATCGTTGATGAATTCATGGAATTTTTTAAGGTCATCGTTGGTGAGCCTAGGGCTATTCAGAGGTTTTGGGCTAGGAGGATATTGAGGGGGGAGAGCTTTGCAGCGGTTGCGCCAACTGGAATTGGAAAGACTACGTTTGGGTTGTCCATAGCTCTGTTCCTAGCCCTAAAAGAAAAGAAAAGTTATGTAATACTTCCAACTACAATCCTGGTTAAGCAATCGGTTGAAGTTATAAGGAAGTTCTGTGAAAGGTTGAATTTGGATTTTAGCTTGAACGAAAGGGGAGATTTAACCATTTTATACTTTCATGGAAATTTAAAGAGGGATGAGAGGGAGAGGTTCTTCAAGCTACTCGATGAGGGTGCATTTAGAATACTCGTAACGACATCCCAATTCTTAACCAGATACTTCCCAAGCATCAAACACAATTTCAACTTCATATTTGTCGATGATGTCGATTCTGTTCTGAAGGCATCCAAGAACGTTGATAGGATACTTCAGCTCTTGGGATTTCAATACGATTCAAATGAAAGGAGGTGGAAGGGAAAAGCTACTGGATGTCTGATGGTTTCAACTGCAACAGCCAAGAAGGGACAGAAGGTCAGACTGTTTAGAGAACTGTTGAACTTTGATGTTGGAACATCAACTCACGCTGTCAGAAACATCGATGATGTAGCAATAAACGATGAGAGTTTGGATCTTTTGCGTGAGATATTGAGGAAGATGGGGAAGGGGGGAATAATATACGCTAGAAATACTGACGAGGCTGAGATAATCTTTGAAGCACTCAAGGGTGAGTTTAAGGTTGGTTTGGTCACTGCAGGTAAGAGGAAGGACTTTGAGCTTTTTGAGAGGGGTGAGATTGACTACCTCATTGGAACTGCATATTACTATGGAACACTCGTTAGAGGTTTGGACCTTCCAGAGAGGATAAGGTTCTGTGTCTTTTATGGATCTCCAGTTTTTAGGGTTAGGGTTGAAGATGTTGAGAGTGCAAGTGTTGGAGTTATAAAGACTCTTGCAATGATATTTAGATCTTATGAGGATGTAAAGAGGTTTATACCATATTTGGCCGTTATAGAAAGGAGACCAAAGCTTTTGAATGAACTTAGATCTATTCTCAAGAGTTTGATGGAGCATGGGGATGTGAGAGAGAGGGATGTAGTTGTTAGAAAGGGTGAGATAATATTTCCAGATGTTAGAACATACATTCAAGGCTCTGGAAGGACATCAAGACTATTTGCAGGTGGAATAACGAAGGGTGCAAGCTTTCTGCTTGAGAAGGATCCAGAAATTTTAAATGCATTTATTGAGAGGGCGAAGTTTTACGATGTAGAATTCAAGAGTTTGGATGATGTTGATTTTGGGAGGTTGATTGAGGAGATAGATGAGAGTAGGGAGAGGTTTAGGAGGAGGGAGAAGTTTGATGTCATAAAGCCAACCCTTTTCATAGTTGAGAGTCCAACTAAAGCTAGACAGATTGCAAGGTTCTTTGGACATCCAAGTGTAAAGGTTTTTGAGGAGAATGGTGAACTTCAGCTTGTAGCCTACGAGGTTCCAACTCCAGATCATGTTTTGATTGTTACAGCATGCATAGGTCACGTGACAGATCTAATAACAAACGTTGGATTTCATGGTGTCTTGATAGACGGTAAGTTTGTTCCTATCTATGCATCTATAAAGAGGTGTAAGGATTGTGGATATCAGTGGACTGAGGAGAGATGCGAGTGTCCGAGGTGTGGAAGCAAAAAGATTGACGATTCTAAGAGGAGGATTGAAGCCTTAAGGAGGATTGCTCACGATGTTGACATGGTTATAATTGGAACAGATCCAGATTCAGAGGGAGAAAAGATTGCGTGGGATTTGAGAAATCTGTTGGCTGGTTGTGGAGAGATAAAGAGGGCTGAGTTTCATGAAGTCACCAGGAGGGCTGTCACTGAGGCTTTGAAGAATCTTAGGGATATAGATGAAAACCTTGTCAAGGCTCAGATTGTTAGGAGGGTTGAGGATAGATGGATTGGATTTGTCCTTAGTCAGAAGCTTTGGGATGTATTTGGGGATAGGAATCTTTCTGCAGGGAGGGCTCAAACTCCAGTTTTGGGTTGGGTTATAAAGAGATACGATGAATATAAGGAGAAGAGGAAGGTTGCAATTCTCAAGGATCTAGATCTCATACTGGATTTTGAAGATGGGAAGGATGAGATTGAGGTTGAGATTGAGCCTTTGGATGTTAGGGAGGAGGAGAGAATTCCACTTCCACCCTACACAACAGACTCAATGCTTAGAGATGCAAATGCAATTCTCAAGATTTCTGCAAGGGATGCGATGAGGATTGCCCAAGATCTATTTGAGTCAGGTTTGTGCACGTATCATCGAACGGACTCAACTAGGGTTAGTGAGGTTGGGTTGAGAATTGCAAGGGAATTTTTGGGTGATGAATTCTCTGGTAGGGATTGGTTCATGGAAGGTGCACATGAATGCATAAGACCAACGAGACCAATTCCAAAGGAGACACTTCAAAGACTAATTCAGGAGAGGGTTATACAGGTTGAGAGTATAACCTCAAGACACCTTGCACTTTACGATCTCATATTTAGGCGTTTTATGGCAAGTCAGTGCAAGCCTTATAAGGTTAGAGTTGCAAGGTATCTGATTAGATACGATGGAAGGGAGGTTGAAGAGGAGAGGGTTTTAAGTGCTGAGGGTAAGGCTTTTGAGATTTACAAGTGGAGCGTTTGGGTTAAGCCAGAATTACCAATAGGTAAGATTAAGGTTAAGGCTGAGTTTAGGAAGATTCCAAAGTCTCCTCTCTTCACACAATCTGACATAGTTAGGATGATGAAGGAGAGGGGAATTGGAAGACCTTCAACCTACGCAACGATAGTTGACAGACTCTTCATCAGGAGATACGTTATAGAGAAGAGCGGTAAGGTTATACCTACAAAGAGGGGTATGGATGTCTTCGAATACCTCTCAACAAGATACGGTAAGTTTGTATCTGAGGATAGGACTAGGTTGCTTGAGGAAAAGATGGATGCTGTTGAAAAGGGGGAACTCGATTATTTGAAGGCTTTGAAGGAACTTTACGATGAGATAAGGGAGATAACCTTATGACATAAAGCTTTTTATAATTGTTGTGCAAGTTTGAGATATGGAGGAGAACATAACGAGGATTGGTGTAAGTTTACCTAAGAATCTACTTGATGAGTTTGATCTAATAATAAAGACTAGAGGTTACTCCTCAAGGAGTGAGGCAATTAGAGATGCAATAAGGAATTACATAATGGAATACAAGTGGCTTGAGAAGGAGGAGGGTGAAATTGTAGGTGTAGTTTACATGATATACGATCACACTGTGAAGGGAGTTAGTGACGCAATAATAGATTTACAACATGAATTTCTCAATATAATAACAACAACGATGCACATACACCTCAGCAAGGACTACTGTCTTGAGATAATACTTGTAAAGGGGGAGATGAAGGATGTTAAGAATTTGGTTGATAAGGCTATGGCTGTAAAGGGTGTTATGAACGTCAAGCTCGTTACAGCTGTGAAGGGTTGAGACGATGATTGGGAGTTGTAGCTTGGAATTAAGATCTGAAGCTGGCAGATTTTCCAATTTGTTACCAGCTTGACAAAAAGCTTAAATATCAATTAAACATAACAAATATTTGGAAGCGGGGTGGGGTAGTCAGGTAATCCCGGCGGGCTCATAACCCGCAGATCGGCCGTTCAAATCGGCCCCCCGCTATTTACTTTTTATAATTTTTGATGTATGAAATTATTGAAAGTTCTAAGCTAAACTTTCTTCCATCCACCTTCTGCTTTCCCAATCAAACAAATATCCTTTGTTGACTATCCATCGTAAGAATTCGTTAAGCTTGGTCTTTGTTCTCTTGATTGCGTTGGCATTACCGACAACAATCAATCGACACTTTGCCCTCGTTAACGCAACGTTAAGTCTATTTGGATGTGATGCAAAATTGATTCTATTTCTATCCGTTCCCGTTATCGAGTAGATAATTATGTCCTTTTCTTTTCCTTGAAAGCTATCTACAGTATTAACAATATACTCAATATCACCAATATTATTTTTATCTTTAAATATCTCTTGTAATTTTTTGACCTGAGCCACGTAAGGTGCAATTATTCCGATTTTGTCATATTTAATACCCAAACTCTTGAGAGTTTGAATAATCTCACGACAAACTTCTACTTCTTCTTCATTATAAATTGATCCACTACCTTTTTCTTTTTTACAAGTTCCAGCAATATGTATAAAAACTACTGGATATCTTAGATAATCGACTGAAGATAGTAACCGCTCATACTCTCTGCATACTCTACCGGAATTTTTACTAACTTTAATAATTATATTTCTTTCTTTATAGACATTTTCCTTTGAAAATGCTATTATGTCTGGTAAGCTTCGGTAATGAACACTTAAATAGGCATCCCATCTGAATTTGTTGATCAAGTATGAGAAAAAGCTGAGCTTAGCATGTAGCTCTATCTTATTGCTTTTGATATTTTTGAAAATTGGCAACAGTTGAAGATGATCTCCAATAACGACCCACTTCTTACCTTTAATTAAGCCCATCAGTCCTAATGGAATTGAAATTTGACTACATTCATCGATTATAACTGTATCAAACGTGATGTCAAACATAGTTCCGAGATGAGATCTTATAATGGTTGAACCAATCACATTAGCTTTTTCAAGTATGTATCTATCGATATACTCCAGCATCTCTTTTAATTCTTTCTTTTTACTAATTAATTCCTCCATTTTTTTCTCAATTTCAATATGTAATATCCTATTCAATGGTCCTCCAATCCTTGCGATTTGCTTTTCATAGTTAGATAATTTTCTTCTTAATTCCTTTAACTCCCCTTCTGTTCTATATTTTGCTTGAAATCTTGCTTTTTTTGAGGTTAGATCTCTTACAAACTTATATTCATCTTCTTTTTTTATAAATTTCATGTTTAATTTTGATTATCTCCTTTTGAAGCTTGATTAATTTAGAATTTACATTTAGGGTTCTATCTATATTGTCTATCTTTTTTAAAGCTTCATTAAGGTTAATTTTTTTAGTATTTTTTAAGATTTCTTCTATACTATTTAGTTCTTTTAAATTCCTCTTAAGACACCTTATTTCCTCCTCTAATTTTCTAATTTTCTTTATTAAATCTTCTGAGGCTCGTTCAAATCTAACCTTTGAAAGCATGATCTCCTTTAACTTATTAGAAATCTTTTCTGGTCTTCCTACCCTTACAATTTTGATATCTTCCTTATCTGCTAACTTTTCGAGTGCATTGTTAACTGCTACATTTGTATGGGACGTAATCAAAACTTTTTCACCACGTTTCGCAAGTTCATAAGCAGATTTTGCTATAACCTCGGTCTTACCAGTTCCTGGAGGTCCAACTACTATCAACATCTCACCATCTTTTAAACCAAGTATTCGTTTCACAACATCTATCTGGGATTGATCTAGCTCGAATTTACCATTCAAACTTTTTAAATTATTCAAATCTACTGGAACTATGGATCCCTTTTTGTTACTTGTTAGTAAATTAATTGCTCTCCGTGCATTCGAAATTATCTTCTCAAGATTGTCTTTTAATTCACGTTTGCTTTCATCTGAAAGAGAACTTTTTAAAATTTCAACAATAATCTCGTAGAATCCTCTAAAATTACGTTGTGCTTCCAAAATCCAAGCTTCTTGCAAATGGTAACCCACTAAGTTTTCAGCATTAGTTATTTTAATCTTTTTACCAGCCTTTAGCCATTCTGGTATCTTTACTTCGCTAAAATCGACAGTTATCTCAGTTTTGTTGTCAATTTTGTCTATATACATTATTTTACCAAGCCTTATTATTCTATTACGTTTTTCTAAGGGATCATAAACCACACAACCCACAATTGTTCCTTCATCAAAATCTCTTGGCTCTGAGTTTAAAATTATCGTTAACACACAACTATCTTTATTGAGATGTGTTATGAAACCCTCAACTGGATAGACTACTCTATCTTTCAATTCTCTCATCTCCTCTAAGAAGATGATCCACTGCCAACTTGGAAATAGCGTTTTACAATCAGGATTACTACATAAAACTAAATCTTCCGATTTGTAACCACAAGTTTCACATCGACCAACAACCTCTGATGGATTTAAATCCACTTCAATTATCTCCTTAACTTCGTTAAAATCATATTCTACGAATTGTATGACTTCATTGACAATAGACAAAAGATAATTATCATTTTCAAACAACTTCTGAACTTTCTCAAAGACCTTACTGACGTTAAAGTGTTTACGATATTTATCCATATTCTCATAAATAAAATCTAAAACCAAATGTAAAATCATGGATTTAATAGCCTGAGTTCCAAAGAGCTTCAATGGGGTAATATTTCACCCAATCGTGTCTTTTCTCTACATTCCTTGGAAATCTAAACACACCGTATGGAGTTTCATATTTATCAGGCAGTATGTGAGCAAAATCTATGATTTCGTCAACGATTCTACTCAACTCCACATCAAGCCCAAGCTTATCTGCAAAGTGTCGATGAACCCACCAGCTAGACATGTTATGTGAAGGTTAATTTTTACTATTTAAGAGTTATTTCACACAACCAATTTTTGGATTTTCAACACTTACGTTCTTTAACTTTGTAATTGTATCCTAACCATTTTTAAGTGAATCTAAATTGGTGATTAGGCAAAACTGGGATTATGCAAATGGTGGAATCAGCAAAATTAAAGAACTATATTCTATATAGAATAAAAGAATAATCAAAAAATGTGAAACAAACTACTGGAATTTTTACCTTCTTTCTCAAGATAAGTGTAAGCAAACTCTCATTGTGTAAAACTTTTACACCTTCAACGTAGCTTAGATTACTTTGTCTTAACTGTTTTATTATAACCAAATATAAATTTATAATTGCCGAGCAAGTAACTATATTTTCACAGTCTAATCTGTTGCATGGACGAGTTTCTTAAACTGGTGAGGATGAGGTTTGTAAAGATGGACAAAAATAACGTTCATGATAGAGAGATTTTAAACTTGGCAGTGAAGAAAAACTTAACGAAGCAAATGGGTTGTGTGGAATTATGTAAAATCGTTAAAGAGACTGCAAAGTTCAACCCTTCAGTAGCCCTAAGTTTAACTGCACATCACCTAGCACTGCAATGCCTAAAAAATCATGCTAAGAGGGATTGTTTCTTTGCCTTTGCAATGACTGAAAAGGTTGGAAGTGACGTCAAATCCATTGAGACTTTAGCTGAAGATAGAAATGACTCCTACGTTGTGAGAGGTATCAAGAACTTTGTGACAAATGCAGAGTTTGCTGAGGTATTTGTAGTTACAGCCAAACGTGGAGATAAAGTTGAAGTTTTTGCTGTTGAGAGAGATGGTGTTAAAACTGAAAGAATAAACATCAACTGTTTTAGAGGATGTGGAATTTCAAGGGTTTACATAGATGCTAAAATTCCCAAGGAGAATCTGTTGGGTGGTCTGAGATTGGCAATTTCAGCTTTGATTAAGAGTAGAGTAGTTTTAGCTTCTTTGGCTTTGGGAATTGCTGAAAGATGCTTTGAAATTGCTTTAAGTAGGGCTAAAAGGAGAGGTTTAATTGAAAATAGAGGTATAAGATGGAGGTTTGCTGAAATGAAGGCTGAAATTGAAATTTTGAGGGAATTCATATCGAGGACTGCAAGAGACACAAATGCTGTCAATTCCGCAATATGCAAGTTGAAGGCATCAGAATTGGCAAAGAAATTGGCAGACTTTGCTGTTGAAATTTTTGGTGCTAGGGGTCTGATTGCACACACACCAACCGAAATTTTATACAGATATTCAAAGTCACTTGACATTGCTGAAGGAACTTGTGAAATCATGAAGGAGATCATTGCAAGCACGTTTTAGAAGTAGTTTGCCTCACATGCCAGTCACATTTAAAACTTTGGGTGCTTAATGATGAACGACTTTTGACGAATTTATCTAAAGCTATATGCACACAAAAATCCATCACTCCAAAACCTTGTCAACCAACCTCTCAAGCTCAACAGCATGAGTCTCCTTCACAACGTTCAGCACCAACATAGTGTATGTCTTCTTCACATGCTCCATCCCAATGATTCTCTTTACGAATGAGTTGAGGTCTTCCCTTGTCTTAAACTTTGCAACTACTATGACATCAAACTCTCCCGTAACATCGTAAACAGCTGTCACGTTTGGCTCCCTTGCAAGTATCTCCTCAAGCTCAATGAGGTACCTCCCTTCAGCAGATATTCCAATTATAGCTGTCAAGTCAAATCCAAGCTTTGAATGGTTTATTATTGGAATGAACTTCTCTATAACACCCATCCTCTTAAGCTTGTTTATCCTGTTGTATATTGTCCCCTCTGCAACGTCAAGCTTCTCACCCATCTCCCTTAAACTCCTCCTACTATCCTTCTGAAGTTCAATCAGTATTTCAATATCGAGTTCGTCAATCTTTTCAGCCATCAAATTCAATTTGGTCCATCCTTAAAAAGCTTGTTATGATTATCGAAAATCAACTTATGTCTCCACACGAACAGAAAACCTCATTTATAACTGATAGAACATCGTCAAAACCAACCTCCTTCAAAGCTGATATCTTGACAATTCTAAATCTTAGGGTTGTGTAGTCTATGAGAGCCATGAGTCTCTCAACGATCTCACCAAACACACCTCCAACATCTCTCAAACCTTCAAACACCTCATTTAAATTTAGATCTATTAGATCGCACTTGTTGAAGATTGTTATTGTAGGCATCGAGAACCTCAATGAAATGACAGCATTCTGTGCAACGATGGATGCAAAGTTTTCTGGAGTGGATGCAATCTCAGAGTCTATTATGAATAGGCATACACTCCAGTCGTATTTTGAAATTTCTTCAGCAATCTTCAATCCAGATTTACTATACAAGAAGAGTTCCATCTGTCCTGGAGTATCGAATATCACGTAGTCTCCCTTAACGATCAATTTATCGATGTAGTTTAACGTTAGATCTATCGATTTCATGAGTGCACCGTTTATTCCCAACCTGTAACTTTTCATTACATCCTCCGTTCTAACAAAATCCCTTACATCTCTGTCAGCACTGTAAATGGGATCAGATGCAGGATCCAGGTTCACAACCTTCACATCGTAATCTCTCAAGTATTCGGAGAAGTTCCTTACAAAGGTGCTCTTTCCACTGCCAGCTGGGCCCATTACAACGATGTTCATAGTATGTAACTTGGGATTCTCTGCTTGGATATTAAATCTCCATAACTCTCTGCATCTCTGATGACAAACCACCTGTCACCATCAACCAAAACCTCTGCACATCTTGGTCTCCCGTTGTATTGACTGCTCATGACAAAACCGTATGCTCCAGTATCGAATATTGCAATTAGATCTCCCTTCTCAACCTTTGGAAGTTTCCTATCTGTTGCTAAAATATCGCCACTCTCGCATATAGGTCCTACTATCGTGTAAACATCTTCAACTGGCTTATCCATCTTGTTTGCAACTACAACCCTATGATAAGCCTGATAAAGAACGGGACGTATCAGAAGGTTGAAACCCGCATCAACTGCAACAAAATTCTTGTAACCCTTCTTAACAGCGTTGACCTTTGTAAGCAGAATTGTCGTGTTTCCAACCACACTCCTTCCTGGCTCCAACCAGAGTTTTGGCATGGACTTGAGATCTTTAATCCTCTCCTCGTAAACTGGAAGTATGGATTTTGCAAATTCCTCTATGGTTGGACATCCTTCGCCAGTGTAGTCAATACCCAATCCCCCACCCAAGTCCAAGAACTCAATCTCCAATCCCATCCCCTCAAGCTTTAAAGCCAAATCGAAAAGTTTGTTCAAGGCCAATACAAAAGGTTCAAAATCTTTGATCTGACTACCTATGTGACAGTGTATTCCTATGGGATTTAAATTTGGTAGATCCATGGCAGTTTGATATGCCTCAATAACATCCTTCCAAGGTATTCCAAACTTTGATGTTCTTAAGCCAGTTGCAATCTTTGGATGTGTCTTTGGGCTTATGTCTGGATTGACCCTTAAGGCGATCTCAACTTCAACACTCTCCTCCCTTGCGATGTTTGATATTGTGTGGAGTTCATCGAGACTGTCAACACTAAACTTTACTCCAGCCCTTACACCCATCTCAATCTCCTCATCACTCTTGGAGTTTCCGTTGAACAGAATTTCATTGAAACCAGCCAACTTGGCCATGTATAACTCTCCACCACTAAAAACATCCGCTCCAAATCCATGCCTTGCAATTATACGCATTATGGTTAAGTTGTTGTTTGCCTTCACTGCATACAGTATCTCAGCATTGGAAAATGCAGACTTATACGCTTCAACGTTCTCCTCAAGCTTTGCCTTTGATGTTATATATAAAGGAGTTCCAAGTTTCCTTGCAAGCTCAACGACACTCACATCCTCAACATGAAGAATCCCATCGATTACCTTGAACATACAAATTCGTATAAATTTGTTTAATTAACGGTTTCGAAAGTGTTAAATCTTAAATTAGTTTACAATAATTGACGTAACTGAGAGGCAAGCGGTATCGTGGAAACTCAGACTTAAGGGGTTAAGTCTATCTGAGATTGCTTCAAATCTCAATATTTCGAGGCAGGCTGTTCACAGAGCTTTGAAGTCAATTGAATTGAAGGTTTACAAAGCCTTGATAGGTGTTGCTAAAGCTAACAGAATCGAGATAAGGGAAGTGAATGCAGAAAAGGGTTATTTAATTGGATGGAGTCCCGAATTTAAATGTGAGGTATTTGTAACTTTTTCTACGAGTAATGGAGTTCAGGTTTGGTATAGACGAAAAGGAGATTGTAGGAACTGTGGGATGAGAGAAGAATGTAAGCGGATTCTGATGAGAGATGTTGAGGAGCGTGGTTTGAG
>Ga0190367_1000577_pt1 | contig 25614 bp, 23 predicted proteins | sample 4872181011_MG_FD_171838 | JGI IMG/M metagenome (GOLD analysis project Ga0190367, IMG submission 171838) | Hydrothermal vent microbial mat bacterial communities from Southern Trench, Guaymas Basin, Mexico - 4872-18-10-11_MG | ecosystem: Environmental > Aquatic > Marine > Hydrothermal vents >...
GTGAATGCTGATGCAGCCCATTTAAGACTTTCAATACTTAAACCGTAAGTTAATGATATATGGCTACTAAGAGATGAAAATAAAGTAAGTACTGTGAAATTGAATGACATTATGATTAAGTCAGTTATTAAAACGTAGAACCTTCCATAATCACCATCCTTAGGTATGGTTCCACACCCAGGATTAGTTATTAGTACATTAAAGTTTAAAGCATGACGTGTAATTACAGTAATAACACTTTAAAGAATTTAAGAATCAGCTATCCTAGCCCACATCACAAGTCAGAAGTTCCAGCGTTCATCACTAAACTACATTCCGTTAGCACCTTAATAAGACTAAAAGTAATGGTGTATTAGTCATCAGAGCGCGAAAACTTTCATCACTGGTCGGCCGAGGACCCACTCATCACTACAATTAGGGTAGTTTATCCATGCTGAGATACTCTGAGGGGGTTTAAAGTTAATGCAGAATGAAATGATAATCAGAGACTGCCATCGTCTTCACCAATCAGGTGGGAGTCGTATTCATCATCATACTCTACAGGAGTTCATAGTTAATAAGTTTAGACTGAGATAAGCATTATTTACGTCACAAGTACTCTTTAACTGTGGTATGTATGAGATGGTATGTCATATTAGCTATAGTGCTAGGCGTCATTGGAGTTACCGTGTTCATACTTGCATACTTATTCTTTGTTGCTCAGGGATTGCAATTAATGCCTTATGTAGCGATCATCAAGCTTAGAGGTACTATATCGTATAGTAAGTCAGGACTTATAGCACCCACAATAACACCTGATGATGTTAGGTACTTAATTAATGAAGTTTTAAATGACCCTCTAGCTAAAGCTGTAGTTATAGTGATTAATAGTCCTGGAGGCTCAGCCTCAGCTTCTGAAGAAATTTACGGTATGATTAGTAAGTTGTCTAAACGTAAGACTGTAGTTGTATACTGCGAGGATGTAATGGCTAGTGGTGGTTACTATATAGCACTACCTGCTAAGAAAATTATCGCCTCACCACATTGTATGACTGGCTCTATAGGTGCTATAGCTATATTCTTTGATATACATGACTTACTTGAGAAGCTCGGTATAAATGTTACAATAGTAAAGTCCGGAGAGTATAAGGACATGGGCTCCTCATTTAGAAGTTTAAGAAGTGATGAACTAAGAATTATTAGTGAAATTGTTAATAAGTCAGCACAAATATTTAAGGAGAAAGTCCTAAGTTGTAGACCCAATGTTAATTACTCAGTATTCAATGCTAGAATATTTATTGCTGAAGATGCTTTAAAGTATGGATTAATAGATGATATAGGTACATTCGATGATGCAGTAAGAATTGCGAGAGAGCTTAGTGGGCTGCCTCCAACAGCCCCTATAAAAGAGGTAACAAAACCTAAGTCTATTCTCGAGCTACTTCTTGGACTCTCCAGCTATAGACAGTTTACAGAGCAAATACTGAAACCAGGTATTTACTATTTATGGGTAGGGGGCTTAAACATAGATTTAAGATATATAGCGATAACTAAATGATTTGCTAGCATGTCAAGTGAAGAAATGCCATTACTTTTTTACCTTTATCTATTAATTCATTATATAGCTTAACAGCCTCCCTAGTCCTAAGAATGTAAACATTCTTCCCCCTCTTCTTAAATGCTTCCACAACATCATTATCAACACTCATCATTCCATCGTAACCAGTACCTATGACTACCTCATCAACATCTTCAAGTAAGTAGTCTCTAACATCAGGTATCTGGAGTCTATGACCTTCAAGCCTCCACCAATCACTGATCACCTTCTTAGGCGTTATAATTACGTCACTTCTATACTCTTTACCATCAATTACTATAACGCCAAAATCGTAGTAATCTATCCTAGGCTTACGCACGGTGTTCACCAAGATAGTTAGTGAATATGGATAGTTAAAAGCTAATTATACACCAATACCTTAAGGTAAATTTACTGAATACTTATTTACCTTAGCCTCCTAAGTTTAACGGGATTGAGATTGAGCTCTGTTAAGGACTTTATGAAAAGGGATGAACTTCTAACTGTAAGACCTGATGAGTTAACCATAAATGCTATTAAGAAGATGAAGGAGAGAAATGTCGGTAGCATATTAGTAGTTAGCGAGGAGGGTAAACTCGTAGGTATATTTACTGAGAGGGACGTATTGAGACTCGTAGCTGAAGGTAAGCCATTAGATAAACCAATAAGCGAGTACATGTCAAAGAAATTGATAACTGCTTCACTAACTGATTCATTAAGCAAGGTTGCATCAATAATGGTTGAGAAATGGATTAGACACTTACCTGTAGTTGACGAGAAAGGCAAGCTTGTAGGCATAATAAGTATAAGGGATGTATTAAGATATATAGTTTCCTCATCAGAATTCCCATAAGATATAGGATATATAAGACCAGTCAAGAAAAACTCTTCAAGAGAGATACTTAGACCTAATAAATCCTATAAGAAGTATAACTGCCGAAGTTATTAGAACCCAGGCTGATATGGGTATTCCTATCCACGTAGTTATGAAGGCCTTCTTAGGACCATAAATAACTGCTGTGCTTAGGGCCATGATGGATCCCGTAAGTAGTGATATTAACGCCTCTATCCTCACCTTTCTAACCTTTCCAAGGATCCAACCCATAATTGTTAAGGGAGCTAATGGTAAGAGGATGACCGAGGATAACACTGATAGCTCAACTATGAATCCAGGTCTAAAGTAAGCTACCAGTGAAGCTATAACTATTAATGATGTTACAATACAGAGTGAGATTAGCATAGATATCTTATGGTTAACCACTTTAGCTCTCTTTTCATAAAAATCTCTAACGAAAGAGCTAGCTACGCTTAAGATTATGGAGTTTGCTGTTGATACTGCCGCAGCCACAATACTAACATATATGAACGATGCTAATAATGGATGAGCAAGCAGCAATAATGTTGGAGTTACTAAGTCACGATTTGAAATCATAGGTATGAATCCTGACTCACTTAAAGCCCTAGCTAGAAGACCTACAAGTACCACTATTATCGTGTACATGAATCCGTAGATGGCGAAGTACTGTATCAGCCTCTTAAGGGACTTCTCACTCTTAGGCATGTAAAGCCTCTGAACTACTTGAGGATTAGTTATTGCGAAGAATAGCCACGGTAGCGTGAATGCTATGAATGTAGGTAGTGTCCAGAATTTAGTTATCCCCAACATGCCAGTTTTACCTAGGATCTCAGAAACACTGTTTATGTCTAAATCTGCTGCTGGGAGTAAGTATAGTGAGAGCCACGTAATATAGGTTAATGCAGCCAATATCATCCATAGACCCTGATACGCATCGGTTGAGGCAACACTCCATATCCCAGCGATAGCTATCCACATGAATGTTAGTATGGCAGCAACTATCAAACCAACTATGTATCCTACACCAATCCCTTCAAAAATGCTTCCAATACCTATCATTTGAGCTGATATGTATGGTACCAAGGCTATGAGATATAGCACAGCTATGACCATACCAAGGAGTCTACTATCGTATAAGTCAGAAATCATTTCTGAAGGACTTACCCACCCTCTATTCCTAGCCATTAACCATACACGTGGTGCAAAGATAGCTAGTAGAATTATCGTTGATAGCAGGTATGCGAGTTCGAAACCTAAGGAGCCAACACCTGTTGCGTACGCGTAGCCGACTAGACCCACCATCATAAATGCACTATAAGTTGTTGCTGCATAAGTCATAGATGCTAAGAATCCACCTAACCTATAACCAGCAACAAAGTATTCTGCTGAGGTTTTCACACCAAATCTTCTAGAAACTAAAGCTATGATCGTACCAACAACTATGTATATCACTAAGAGCGTAATGAATGTCGTAATCATTTGAACCACCACTTCTCAATAATTATTGAAGTTATGACTATCCAGGTAAGCACTAATAAGGCCCAATACATGAACAACGAGAAATCCCTTACATGATGTAGCACAGTGTAAGGGATCAAGTAATGTGCTAAGACCATCGCTAGGGATGATACTATGAAATATTTCAAATACTTCATGAAACCCTTATCTACAGTACTTCCTCTAAGCCTAGAACCCATAAACCTCCCGAACAGTTGTTCGGTTGAAGATAATAAAGTTTATTGTCGAGATTATAGAGGATTTAATGTAGAGGGTAAGGATGTTGTCAAGAGTTAGGGAGCTCATCTTAGAGTTATTAAGGAGGTACCCTGAAGGTATTCCTCAATCTATGATTCATAAGTTAATAAATGCATCTAAGAGTAGGGTTTGTGAAGTACTTCAAGAACTTGAGAATGCGGGTGTCATTATAAGGGTTAAGCTCGGTAAGCAATACCTGATTAAATTGAGAGCAGCTAAGGAGGTAGCATTACGCAGAGTTACTAAGAGAAAGCTTAACTTAGGAATTGTGTGGTCAAGTGAATACCCCTTCATAGCACCATTTGCTAAGATACTAAGAAGCAGGTACGGTATCGAATTAGAGGTCAGCGTCTTCCCTAATGCTTTATTAGCTACGTGGGCGCTAGTTAATGGTGATGTTGACTTAGTACTTAGTCCCTTAATAACGCAACTCTATGCTTACTCACTAACTAAGTCTTTGAGAATAATTGGTGGCGGCGCATATGGAGGCTCAGTAGTACTAGAAAATCCTAACGCTAAATACGATACAGTAGCATCCAGCGAACTATCAGCTATGGATGCTTGTAGATCAGTAGCCATACGTGAGCTGATTAATGTTAGGGATACATACTACTTCAGTAAACCTGAGGATGAGGTCATGAAGTTATTACGTGAGGGTAAAGTAAGATACTTTGTTGTGTGGCATCCATTAATAGATAAGTTGAGCGTATTTGGATTAAGACGCATAATATCGTGTGATGAATTAGGCATAGATTACTGTTGTACATTAGCTGCTTCAGTTAGGATTGAGAGGAGATTAAGGAGCTTACTAGCCAGGGTTTATGAGGAGGCTTTAAAAGAATATAGTAGGGATCCGAGTAGGTGGTTTGAATGGTATTCCTTGAAGGTAGGTATACCCGTTGATACCATTAAGAGAGGCCAGGTATTATACAGGCTCAGACCCTATCTTGACGTAAATACGATATCAAAAATGCTTGGAAGAGTAGGAATATCAGTACCAAGTTATGAAATAATAAAAGAGGCAATAGAGACATATCACTAACTAGTCTAACGGTAGATTAATAGTGTCACCAACCCTTAAATCTAAATACTTGTCTGAATAATTACTGCGAATGTATTCTCTTATATCAATGTTGGTGCAATGTAAAGGAGCAATATACTTTGTGAAAGAAGCTAATTTATCAGCTTCATCACAACTTAACTCATGGAATCCTCCAATAACTAAGTAAACGTCATTACTATTGGTTACCTCTACGGCTTTATTAATTAATTTAAGTAAACCTGGATGAGAACAACCAACAACAATTATGAGACCTCTATTCTCTATATAGAATGCGAATGCGTGCTCCCTTATACCCCATACAGGTAGTTTGAGGGGTCCCGTAGACCAAGCTCCATCCGCTAATGTTTTGCTTTCATTGACTACAACAGGATTCAAACCCCATAACCTAAGATACGCTATATCACCTGGTGGCGTAAATACCCTCAGATTAGGTCTCATCTTACCTATGTACTTGAAACCACCATAATGATCTCCATGATGATGACTAAGAAAAGCAAAGTCTATTTTGCTAAGATCTATACCTAATTTAGAAATATTTATGGCTAGTGTCTTAGGGTTGGTATCGGCATCAAAAATCATGGACCAAGAGTCCGTTTCTATGAAGAGACTCAAGCCCCACTCATTTAAAAAACCTTCCTTAGAGTAATTATCTACAACAATAGTAATTGAAGCCTTATGAACCACTACTGATACCCAATATATTTAAGGCTCTTTCCACCCTATTAACTAAATCACTAACTCTCACAAATTCAGCAATCACTCTTATCCTTTCACACTGACCCCATGACATGACGTGGAGATCCTTAACTTGACGATAATTTAAAATCCTCTCCTCACCTAAGTAGTTCCTTAATTCATTCTTCAGCTTATATAGCCTCAATGCTGTATTAGGTTTAAATCTCCATAAGCCATCAGATACGAAATCCTCAAAGGGTATCTTTGAATACACGTAACTCTTCCTGTGTTCCTTAAGAAGTACCTCATCTATAAGACCAGGGTCCTCTAGAGTCTCAACTACATTGAATTCATAAAGTGTCCTGTAAGGGCATAGCGTACATGATACCCTAGGTAATCCATCCTTGTATGCTGGATGGACTAAACCCCACTTCTTAACTATGAACATAATGTCCGTAATGGGCATGAATTCAACAGGAGTAAACTTTCTTTCACTAGCTATGAAACCGTCCTTTAATCTCCTAATTAACCTTAATGCCCTCTTTGGTGACTCAAACAATCTATCAGCCACAGCCTCAATAACCTTAGGGTTCCCCCTTACTACCTTCCTTATAGGTCTAACCTTAAAATATGTACACCACCTATTACCTCTCCTTGGTAAACCTAACCATTTCAGCATCTTCCTCACGTATCTCCTCTTTGGTTCAACTATCTCGATGTCAATACTTAACCTTCTGCTAACGTACTCAACAAACTTTAGATTTCTGGTTGATTCAATATAGGGCATGTAAACATACATAACTTTAAGCTTAATGTTGAGGTACTCCATGAGTTTAGTTATTAATATAAGGGCTGCTGTAGAATCTTTACCACCACTATAACCTAGAACTACAGTCTTACCCTCTAGGTATTTCCTACTGTGTTTAGCTATGAAATTAGCAATATCATCTATATCATTAAACGTCTTAACATTAAGGTAAGGTACGCTTTCAAGCCATGAGCTAATGTATAAGGATGAATCATTAATTCTTAAAACATCGTTGATAATAAACGAGTTCACATTTAATGCTATATCTGAATCTATCCATAGGAAGATGTCACACTGCTTATTAGTACATAACTTAGTTAAGTCACTACTGCAACCCACAACTAATATTTTATTATCACTCATTAGTACTGGGTATAGCTCCGTCATTTAATTCCACCTATCGGTAGCGACCGTTGTCATCATCGCTTAATGCTCGGAGCCCCCTTATCCTCATCCGGAGTTATTCGGGTATTCAAGTCAATTTAGTCTTATCTACTTTATCAATGAACTCTAGCTCCTCCTCTAAATTCTTAATGAAGTCTAGAATTATTTTTAACCTCCTCATAGCCTCCTTACGTGCTATCTCGGTATACATTAAGTTAGGCAACCTTACTATCTTCTCTTTGAAGTGGTTTAGAGAATCTCTTAATGACCTATTAAGTCTTGCTGAATGTATGAATACCCTAGCAATACCTATAGCACCTAACGCATCTAATTTATCAGCATCACTAAGGATTTTCGCTTCAATACTCTTAGGCACTATGTTTAGGGAATATGAGTGTGACTTAATTATGTCTTTAACTAAGCTTATTTTACCCTCAGGATAACCCAAACATTTCAGTATCTCCTCAGCAATCTCTGCTGATATTATTGCATGATTCACTTCATTAGCTTTTGGAGTAAACCTTCCAATATCGTGAAGAAGTACGGATATAAGTAATAATTCCCTATCAACTTGACCCTTATAATGACTAGCTATCCATAAAGCTAGTCTTTCAACCCTTTCAACATGTGGGTAGCCGTGAGCTTCATCGTCCCCCATGATGATCTTGACTAAACTTCTTATTGTAGTAATGAGTTTCATCCCGGAATTTGAGCTATTCAAGGGTATATCGATCCCCAAATATTCTGGTAATACATAGAGATATAACCCAGAGAGCTTAGCTCTTCATGTTATACTTTTTAGCTCTACAGAGCGTACTATCTTGCTGAGAGAGCCACTAGCAGCGTTAATGACGATGCGGGAAGAGCGAGGTAGAGAGCCTTGATATGGAGGAACAATGGAGGTCTACGATGCCCTAGATGCGGGGGGGTAATGGACTCAATGATTGAGAGGGAGTACGAAGGTAATGGAGGTAAAAGGATAAGACACATAGTGAGATGTAAGTACTGTGGATACAGAGCAATACTACAGGAAGTAGTGGTAAGACATACCCCCCAAGGATTAATTAGAGTAAGCAAAGTAACCTAATTTTTAATCACGTTAAATGGGTAAGCATGTAATATTAAATTAAATCCTCTAATACCTCAACTATACTTATTAAATGAGGTAGCGGTATTAATATAGCTAGCCCAACAAATTTCTGTGAGGCTATATTCGCTAATACACTCTCATTACCATTACTGCTTAGATACTCCTTGAAAAATAGTCTGATGGCCTCTCTATACTTCGTTATGTTCGCTATATAGAAGTATGCTGATATGAGTAATGTAGCTAGTAAGTCCCAACTCATACTATCAGTATTGGCATCGCTCACAGCTTGCTCAGCATCTATTACATAAATATCACCATCATTATTAACTAAGAAGTTAGTAGGCTTAACATCACCTAACGCGCACCTCTTATTATGTATTTCCGCAAAAACTCTAGCTAACATCCTTAAGTCATCATCAGATCTATAATTGATTAACCTCCCCTCAACATACTCACGTATTAATTCAAGCTTATTTTCATCATAACTCAATATACTAGGTACTTTAAATCCATCCCATTTACTTCTAAAGAAATTCACTTCACGTCTTAGCCTCTCCTTAGGCTCTAAAGTGAATGGGTAAATGGGTTTTAGGAAGAGTGCGGGAGGTAACCACTTCATGATACCTACTTCACGAGCGTACCTCTTCCTAACGTAGTTCTTTCCATTAATAGTTACTATTTCTGCTTGTGAGATTAGTCTATCAATTACGTAAGGGTCATTTATAGCATTTCTTAACATTCTTGATATGGACTTTATTAGTTTAATCAATAGTTATACCCTCAACTTCACGTATAATCCTCTTAGCAACTGAAAATATCTTCTTGACCCACTCATTCTTACTATTTAGTAAGTATTCATGCAGCCTACCCTCATCTACAGCCCTAGCTAGCATAGGTTCTATTGGGAGTTCCTCCATAATGTTAACGTCAATATCCCCCAATGATCCGAAGACTCTTATAATAGATCCGCAATTAGGACATTTTATGTAACTCATATTTAATACTGCACCAAGTACTTTGACCCCAACAACGTAGGCAAAGTTCTTAGCCTTATTAACTACATGAGCAACCATTTTACCAGGTGTTAATACGAGTATGATACCTCTTAGCTTAGGCTTCAAATACCTAGCTATTGTTAATGGCTCATCACCAGTTCCAGGAGGTAAATCAACTATTAAGTAATTTACCTTACCCCAATCAGTCATAGTTATTAAATCAAGAATAGCTCTGGTCTTAAGGGGGCCTCTCCAAATTAAGGGTGCGCTCTTATTATCAAGTGCTAACTCTATGGACACTACCTTCAGACCTGAAACAATGATAGGGATTATCCTTCCCTGATTATCAGCATACAATCTCTTATCTTCAATACCGAGCATCCAGGGAATACTAGGTCCATGTATGTCCGCATCAAATAATGCAACATCTCTACCTAACTTTACTAAGCTTAGAGCTACTGAGGCTGAAATAACTGATTTACCAACACCCCCCTTACCAGACATTACTGCCACTACATAATCAATACTCTTAAGGGCTTCATCAACCTTTACTCTTATCTCCTTAAGCCTCTCAACTATACTCTCCCTATTAGCTGAACTCATAAGCTACACCACCTATATTAGGTATGTGAGATATAATAAGCTAGAGTTTGTGATTGTTCCAACTACTGTTCGAACCTTTAGATATATATTCACTATAGTGTAAATTAGTTAGGCCTCAATAATGATACATAGTGAATTTAAGATACTAATGCCCGTAGCCTTGCTTATCATACTAATGGCTATATCATTAAATTTAAATGCATGCTCAACATATCAATACTGTCTATCCGGAAGCATTTCCTACACTGAAGTGATTAATTATAACAGCAATAATATAGTAATAAACTTAACCATAATTCAGGAGCCTATAAATAAGAATGAGATGAACATAACAGTTAAATTAGATCTAGTGAGCTACACTAAAGGTCTAAAGATAAACTATACACCACCTCTTCTTGATTACGTCATAGGATATAGTGATGGTCGTGTAAAGAGATGGTCTGAAGGTAAGTTCTTCATTCAAGCAATCTTAAGCAAGGAACTACCATTAAGTAAATCGTACTCCATGATTGTTGATTACGGATGTATACAATACATCATTGTTAAAATAAGACCGCTCAATTACATAAGAACTATAAGTGTAGCCGAAATTTCATACCTACTAAGACTAAGGCAGGAAGTTAAAGCTATAGTGGCACCTAAAACTTACACCATAACACCAACTCTAACCCCGATGACCACGAAGGCTATGGAGACTAAGCTTGAAGAACTTGCATCAAGTATTAAGGCTGGGATTAGTAAGGAGGCGAAGAGTATAACTACACCAGTTGTGACAACTACTCAAGTGTATAAGCATTTCATGGAGTCATTGAAGACAAGTACAGCTACACAAGTTAGTGAAGGTCTTCCTAAAGTAGATATTAAAGCGTTAAGTATAGCCATAGCTATAGCTTCATTGCTAGCCGCACTAGTATATATTTACATATTTAGAGTGAAGATATAGGACACGGAGCTTTAGGTGATAATTGCTTGAGTGAACGCTATAAAGTACTTAGTGGTACAGCATTGAGGATATACCTACTATTACTAGGGAGTAATAAGCCGTTAGGTGTGAGAGAGCTCCAACGTTATCTAAAACTTAAATCACCATCAACCGTAAAATATCACCTAGATCGATTAAGAATGAATGGACTTGTTAAGCAATTACCCGATGGTAAATATGTAGCTATAAAGGCTGATAACCCCCTAATAAACCTTTACATATTCATTAAAGCGACACCCATACCTAAACTCATACCCATAGCTATATTCTTCGCCACCTTCAACATAGTTTACACCTTACTAAGCAATGAATTAAATATAGTACTTTTATTATCATCCATAATTTTTAGTGTATACGTGATATATGAAGGTCTTAAATTAAGACAGATAATAAAGTACTTACTTGTAAGGTCGTAACTAAAGCATTAGTTATTTAATGAGAGATTTCATCATTAGTAATGATAAAATATTAACATTAATATTATAATCGTTCATGAAGTGAAAAAGTAAGTTAGGGTTATGCATAACATGCTCATGTATGTTATCATATGTGCCCTTAAGCATAAATAAATACTTAATTAGTATGGGATCGCCAAGAAATACATACACTAATGCGTTTTTAACATGAGAACATGTTTGATATCCATTTAGGTATTTACTCATATATTCAGCTCTCGATTCATAAAATGCTTCCGCAGGGTCAAGCATAGGATACGTCCTGACTAAATACTTAACAAATAATTTTAGTAGCTCATCATTAAAGTCCGTGCTTAAGTAATTTACCTTGTAATAAGTAACTCTAGTAGGTACAATCACAGCTAAAGCTCCCTTTCTTAATAATACTACCCCTATAGCGTTATCACTCAAGAGGTCAAAAGCGCCGGCTAGACATGAATCTATATAAATTATTGGAGCACTACGAATTCGAGGTATTCTATCGTACCATAAGAATACCTCATATACTATCTCATCCTCTTCAGCCCTGCCATCACCATCATCCTTAATCCATATTTTCCTAGCTAGTTTAAGGCCATTACCATGTGATATGATTAATATTAAGTCGTATCTACCCATACTTAAAGCCTTGCTGATGAATTTATAATTAAGTGGAAAGTCGAAATTATGCATACTCTTGACTAAGCCCTCACCCTCGAACATACGGGTAACGTCTGCATTTATTTTGCGTAAGTACCTCCTTTCTATACTTACCAGAGCTGATGCACCATCGATAACGTATCTATTACCCTCCTCACCAGGTAAGGTAATTAATGAAGCGGCTAGAAGTACACTAATATTGTAATGCGTGCTCCATAGGAAGTTAATTACTGTATCTATATAGTATTTTCTAATGTCCTCGATACTACTAAAGGGTAACCTACCAACTATTAAGTCAGGAGTTAAGTCAGGGAGTCTTTCTCCTACTATACATGAATGCTTATTAGGTATAGGCTCAAGAAGTTTATTATCATTATCGTAATCCCAAGATCCATCAAGCAGTGAATAATACATGTCAGTGGATTTTAACACTCCTTCAATCACGCTTAAGGAATCATTCATGTAAAAGTAGGCGAGGCTTACATCATCGCCTATTAAGAGGAGGTACCTATAATTAAGCACATACCTAACATACCTTGCAAAATCTCTTAATGACTCATACTCAGTACCCCTAGGAAACATAATTAATACGTCACTAAGCTTGAAAATCCTGTACCTTATGTTAAGAGCCTCATAAACATGCTTAAGATACTTAATCCCCTTAATAAGTTTATCACTTATAACTACAGCTATTGCTTCTTTGGTATTAGTTATATTTAATAGTTCATGACTATTAAATTGACTAACTTCGTATCCTTGAATGGTCACTCCTTGATAGGCATTAATATGCAGTAATGACATTAAGTATATTGAGACAATCACGAATATAATGTACTTTAATGAGCGATTAATCATTAACTAAAGACCCCCACTAGTCACGTAGTAGTTATTATGTTTAATTTAAAAACTTACCAGTGGAATAGCTATACTACCGTCGATACTAGGTAGTGGGATCTATGAATCTTAAAGGTCACGTGGGGTTGACGCTACTTGTTCTCTCATCGCTTATGTATGTATTTGATTTTAGAAGTTATAATTACTTACTAATGGTGTTGTTAGCTACAGCACTATCCTCATTGCCGGATATCGATATAAAACTTGAATTGCCCCATAGAAAATATACCCATAACGTCTTTGTCGCCTTAGTTATATCTGTAGGTTTCGGGTACTTAACTTACATGTTCTTACGTGACTTCTCACTAGGTTTCTTACCTATGTTTGCCGCATTCGTACTTCACATAATAGGTGATTTAATGACCTATAAGCCATTCAAGCCATTAGCACCGTTTCAGAGGAGAGCTACGTCATTTAAGTTATTTAGGTCATCTAATAAGTACGTAAATAATGGGCTGCTGATTTTAGGTATTTTAGTATTTTCTATCTATGTTGTCTACGTAATTCTAGGTTTAAGGATCAGTGACATAGTAGCTTTTCTTCAACGCATTATTAAGTAATGTGAATTAGAGTTAAAGTCTTGTTAGCTACTAGACTATGGTGGTGTGCCTTGCCTATTGAGAGGATTAAGACAGGTATTCCAGGTATGGATGAAATATTACATGGAGGTATACCAAAGAGGAATGTAGTACTATTATCTGGTGGTCCAGGTACTGGTAAGTCAATCTTCGGTCAGCAATTCCTATGGAATGGTTTAAGAGCGAGTGAACCGGGAGTTTTTGTAGCTCTTGAGGAGCATCCAGTACAGGTTAGAATTAACATGTCTCAGTTTGGATGGGATGTCAGACCCTATGAAGAGAAGGGCTTATTCGCCATGGTTGATGCATTCACTGGAGGTATTGGTGAAGCAGCTAAGAGGGAGAGATACGTAGTTAGGGATCCCGATGATGTAGACATGCTTGTTGATGTATTGAGGCAGGCAATTAAAGATGTAGGTGCGGTGAGGGTTGTTGTTGACTCGGTATCAACGCTGTACTTGACTAAGCCAGCAGTAGCTAGAAGTACAGTCATGAAGTTAAAGAGAGTACTTAGTGGGTTAGGTACTACAGCAATATTGGTGTCACAGGTATCAGTAACTGAGAGGGGATTTGGAGGTCCTGGTGTTGAACATGCAGTTGATGGAATAATAAGACTAGACCTAGATGAGGTTAATGGTGAACTAGTAAGATCCTTAATAATATGGAAGATGAGGGGAACATCACACTCTATGAGAAGACATCCATTCGAAATAACTGATAGAGGTATCAGAGTATTCCATGATAAAGTCTTGAAGTTTACTAGAACAGGGTATGTTGAAGAAAGAGCTTAAATGAGGAAACTAAGCTAATGTTTTTCTCAAGATATCATCACGTAAGTATTTCACCTACCTCTCCCAATAGTATTTATCATCGTATTCTAGACTTCTTATCGATGATTATTTCGGTCGGGATAGTATATAATAATGTTAAATGTAAGGCAAGTTACATAAGTAAATAAATACTAAAATATGGAGTTATGTATGGATGATGAAGTTCGCCGTAGATGACCAGTGATTAAGGACTCGAGCTCTGACAACGTAATACTTGAGTTGAGCTAGATATTGAATTAAATACCTTTTACCGAGATATCTATTCTGGTGATATCTTGGAGTACGTAAAGTTGGGTAAAACAGATGTTAAGGTTTCAAGGATTGGTTTAGGCGTTTGACAGTTTAGTGAAGCTTGGGGTGTTACTAATTACGATACTGCAAAGGCCATAGTCTTTAAAGCATTAGATTTAGGTGTAAATTTCTTTAATACAGCGATGGTTTATGGTCTAGGCGTGAGCGAAGACTTTCTCGGTAGGGCGTTAAAGGACTATAATGTGAGAAGAGATGATGTAGTTATTAGCACAAAAATCCCAGGTGAGTATTTAAATCCTCATGACATACCTAAGGCTGTAAGTAAATCTTTATCGCTCCTACGAACAGATTACATTGATGTACTACTTGCACATTGGCCTCCATGTTGGCATAACTACCCAACATGTGAGTATGCTAGAGTCATGGAGAGATTAGTTAGGTTGGGAAAGATTAGATATCTAGGTTTAAGTGATTTCCCCGTTGAACTCATTGAGTCGTTCAGGAATTGCTTAGCTAGAGAGGACATAGTTGTGATTCAGATTAGATATAACCTACTTGAAAGATGGGCTGAGAAGGAATTAATACCATATGCTAAGAGATACAATATATCAGTCACGGCTTGGAGCCCATTAGCTAAGGGAGCTTTAACAGGCAAGTACACACCAGATAACTTACCACAATTCCAGGATGCAGAGCTTCAGATCCTTTATTTCACCCAAGAAACTTTAGCAGGATTTGGAAGTTAATTGAAGTACTTAACAATTTAAGTAGAAAGTATGGAAAGACACCTGCTCAGATAGCTCTAAATTGGTTAATCATGTCTAGTCCTCAAGTAATACCCATACCTGGCGCGAAGAAACCAGAACAAGTGATTGATAATGCTGGTTCAGTAGGTTGGAGATTAAGCTTTAACGCTTGGAAACTTCTTGAAGAAGTTAGTAGAAACATCATTATTGATTACTCAGTATGGTATGAAAGTTATCAAACTAGGATTTAACCATGCTTTTTATGCTTAATTCTTGCCTTAATTATTACGAGTAATAATGTAACTATTACGACTAATCCCATTATGAAATACTTATATATTTCAGAACCTGAAACCTTACGCATTAATTTAACACTTAGATCTTCTAAAGTATTATAGGGTATCTTCTCTATCCTACTATTTAGCATCATCACCATCTCATTATACTCTGATTCTAGCTCCTTACGTACTGGTGGAAAGAGTGAATAATACGGTATAAAATGCCTATCATATAGTACTAGCCTACCTTCTATTCCTGAACAACCAAGGACCATGACATTATTTATAAGCTCTGATATAGTATTAGTACTAAGTTTAGTTCTTATTACGTTAATGTCTTGAAGAAGTTTTATCTCATTGATGAGTATATTCTTTAAAAACTCTTCTGATACGTTGTATTTAGGTTTGTATTTTACTATAACATCACGCTCTATCAATATTTTATCTTTAGGTATATTAATTTCTCTATTAACTATAGTTTCAAGAAGCTCCTTAATCTCAATTAATAGTGAATTTACATCAGTACCTAGACCTACGAACATTATATTAAGCAATCTTTCATTTTTATCAAGAGTACCATATATTTCGATAAGGTCTTTCTCAATGATAAACTTAACCTCATTACCAGTTGCGCGAATGAATGTTCTCCAACCATATTTTCTAGCTGCCTGAATGAGTACCTCCTTAACATCAGGTATAGATAAATTACCTATCACACGTAATCTATTTACATACTCAATGCTTACAGGAATTTGAACTCTTATACCTAGAAAGGTGTTATTGTCTGAGTGGGTCTCAACATATATGGCGATAGTTACATTATGATGTGTTCTGTGAAGAAAGAACTTAATATACTTAAATTCTCTATAAAGCATGCACTCGCAGTCATGTAGCGGTTTGAAATTATAATCTATACACGGAATTACTATCTCTATAGCGTATGCATCGTAAGGAGCCCTATAGTATTGAGTGTTACATTTAAGTGTTACCGCTAATGTGATAAGAACTAAACACACATATGTAAGTACTTTAAGGTTCATTAATAATCAGCCCTATAACTTAGCTTCTATTCAAGAAATTATTTTACGTAAATCATTAAAAAATATCGAATTTATACTGTTGAATGACTACTTTTACTTTATACCTATAGTTATGCTAGTTAATTCACTAACGCTCCTATATATAGCATTGAAGAGTATCATAAATGTTGTATCAGTCCAACATCTATATGAAGGATCAAATCCGAAGAGTACTACCCTTCCAGAACCTGCAGGAATGTCAAGTAGTAATGGTTTACCACTTAATTCCTCGGGCTTCTCACCGAAGTACCCACTTAGGAATGGGTTCTCTGCATATCTCATAACTACGTATTCATCCTTAGTTGTTAATAATGGAGGCCAGTATAGGTATACTGGTACGTACTCATCGTAACCGTATCCTAGGAAGTTTGTGGTGTTAATTTTACCTAGTCCTATACTGCCAGGTATTTCGAGCTCAGACTTACTGATATTTGCCTCTACGATACCGGTGCCGTACCTCAGTAGTAGTACGCCACCTCCATAGCTTATCCCTATATAGTGACCTCCACTCTCAATCCATTCCTCAATTTTTGCGATACCTTCGTTACCTATGCCATCTATTAGTGGGTAGTTTAAGTTCTCATGGACAATACCCCCGCTTGAACCTGCAGGGATTATAAGTACATCTACTCCTTTGAAGTTCTTATTTAATACATCATCTGGATATATGTATATCCAGTCAAATCCGTACATCTCCATCAATAATCTATTCCACCCGGCATTCATGGTTATTGATCCACGATCATTAGCGAAGTATATACCTACTTTTGGTCTACCCTTAATTCTGTATGCTTTAACTGAGCCTAACGGTTCATTAACTGCGTATACAGTCAATCCGTATTTCTCCGTAAGCTCCTTAATTAAGGATACGTCAACATTCCTTACGAATATAGCGCCAGGCTTAAATGTGGTATTACCAACACTTACCTCCTCAGCTAGGAAGTATGCCTCAGCTGTTTCAGATTTTCTCAATAATTCATTTAATAATTTGAATGCCGTCGGTATATGGTCTACTATGTAACCGTAAAGTGCTGGTACTTTCCCAATAATCCTTCCCTTAATCGTTATTGGACTCTCTAGTGGTGCTGATGTAGTTATATGGAATACATCTGTAGTGTTAACCGGTATGACTTCAATACCTTTCAATATTGAGTAAGACCAAGCAGTTACGTCATAGAAGTATGGAAAACCTATAGGTATGTGTCTCTCTAGAAGTACCCTTACTAGGCTTCCAAATGGTTGAGCAGCATATACAACATAATATTTTCCAGCTTCAAATGTCTTTCCATTATATGTGAAGTCATCAAGGCCTATTTTCACTTCAATACCTTGAGCTATTAATTTATCTATGACCCTCTCTACAAGCTTTGGATCTTTCTGATATATAGGTATTATGTATGCGTATGGAGGTTTAGATCCCTCAATCTCTATGTTCCTTTTAGATATTAAGTAATAGTTGTAGAGTATGTGCTCTCTATACTTAGCACACCACTCTAGCAACGCCCACCAACCATTAATGAAGTACTGAGCTATGTGTTGAGGACCCCACTCACCACCTGACCATGGGTGTGGGTTGTGTATACCAAATGTTCTTGCTGATCTTCTTAACTCGTCATATTCTATGTATATTGGTGTGAAGCCTGCAGCACTTGCTAATTCCCATGTCTGGCCTATAGCATTATGTAGGCTTGGCCAGCTATCTCCATAGCCTGGGAAGAAGAGGTCATATATTGTCTCTAATGAAACACCCTCAAATCCTTGTGATTCCAGGTATGTAGCGACAGCACCGCCACTCGCATACCATTGATACATTATTAACGGGTTTATGTAAGGATTAATTGGGTCAACATATGGTGGTACAAACATCCTATAGCCTGTTCGCCCCATTTGATGATTATCAATAAATACTTGAGGTCTCCACTCCAAGAATGCTTTCCATACATTCCTAGTCTCAACTAGGTTTCCTTCATGCCAATCCCTATTATTATCATGTCCTGCATATATGTGATATAGAGGTGGTGATGTACCTACATACTTCGTATCCCTATACCTAGCGTACCACTCACGGTAAATATCGTGACCGTCAGGATTCATTGATGGATTTATAATCACAATTACATTATCTAGTATCGTCTTCGTTCTCTCATCATTAAAGGAGGCTAACTCGTAAGCAAATTGAAGTGCTGCTTCAGCGCTTATGGGTTCTGAGGAATGTATCTCCATGTTAAGCCATACTATGACCTTTCCCGACGAGATTAGGGATCTAGCTAAGTCTTCAGTCACCATCCTAGGATTTGATAGCATGTGAACTATTGCCTTATAGTAAGATAATTTCTTAATATTACTTGGTGATGATATTATGACGATTATCATATCTCTACCTAAAGTGCTTTTACCTATATGTTCGATGATTACACGATCTGATGAATTAGCTAATATACTGAAGTATTTTATCACGTCCTCCCACATAGTGAACTTATAAGGTGTACCTGGTATATACCCTAAAATCTCAGCTGGACTCGGTATCGATGTATTAACTCTTGGTATTGATGAAGCTACAATAATATTCTGAAATTCTGAATTTAGCCAACTACTTACAGGTATGGCTACTAATGAACAAGCTAATACTGTGATAATTACAGCAACAAGGAGTGGGCGCATACTCATGAGCTTACCCAAGAAGAAGGTTGCATTCTTCATATATATATTATTGTTCTTAATACATATTGCTTAAGTGTCTTATCTCCATGCAATAATTTTCAGTAGAATTATTTACAAGATTAACTAATCTATACTAAATCTACATAATACATAGAATTAGTGAATTGTTAAGCAAGTTTAAATGAAAAGCCATTACAATATATTCCTTCATTATTTAAACGACATAGAATATTATTCACCGACTTTCGAAAAATTTTTAAGGTTATTAAGAAAGTATTGCATGTAAGGTAGTTCGGTGATAGTTTGTCTAAAGAATTCCTACATTCACTGATCACTTTACGCTCAGGCACTATTGTAGCAATATTGATGATGATAATATTAATCGTAATACCGGTAGGGGCAGGACTTTGCACGTCAACTATGATTTTAACTCAATCAGTAACTACTCATACATTGGTTACGCAGGAGCATCATCGCGGTTGTACAATGATAGTTGTGGGGAAGAATGCCACAATTGATGGTTCAATAATATTGGCTCGTAATGAAGACTACTTAGGTAACTGGGCTAAACATGTAATCATTGTACCAAGAGAGTATCATAAGGAGGGAGAATATATATGCGGAGCTACAGGGTTCTGCTTTAAGCTTCCCAAGGTTACCTATAAGTACGTAGCCATGGAGGACTGGAATCCAGCGTTAGGTAGGTATCATGAAGCAGGAATTAATGAGTACTACTTAGCCGTAACTGCTACAGTGACTGCATCACAGAATGAGAAAGCTAGGGAGGCCGATCCTCCGGTACCTAATGGAATAGCTGAGGACATAATAACAACAATAGTACTAATGACTGCTAAAAATGCGCGTGAAGCTGTGAAGCTTGTTGGCGATCTGGTTGAGAGGTACGGGTCTGCTGAGATATTTGCTATGGCTGTTGCAGACCCTAATGAGGCGTGGATAATAGAGGTTGTTGGCGGTCATCACTGGGTTGCTGTGAGGGTACCTGATGATAGCTATGTTGTATATGGAAATGCTTTAAGAATATGTGAAGTAAACTTAAGTGATACCGAGAACTATATGGGCTCTAAGGATCTAATAGATTTCGCTATTAAACATGGACTTTGGAGCCCAGAAAGTGGCGAGCCGTTCTGTGTTGCCAAGGCCTACGGTGCACCAAGACATCCACGTAATTATAGAAGAGTATGGGGTGTAGCACATCTATTTAGTCCATCTGCTAACTACGATCCAGAACAGAAATGGTATCCCTACTTCATGAAACCTGATAGGAAGTTAAGTATAAAGGACATAATGAAAGCATTAAGGTACCACTACCAGGGTACACCATATGATTCTGACATCAATCCTAAAGAAAGACCCATAGGTGTTCCTTACACTATAGAATCCCACGTAATTCAAGTAAGGAGTTGGCTTCCTGTAGAAATAGGTGGTGTCATATGGATAGCTATGTCAGCAGCAAGAGCAAGCGTGTATGTACCATTCTATGCAGGTATAACAGAACTACCATACACTTACACCATAGGTACAGACGAATATGATCCGGTCTCAGCTTTCTGGACTTTCAGAGTATTAGCAAATATACTATTCACAAATCCTAAGCATTGGGAGCCAATAATACGTAGTTATTTAGACCCATACGAGGATAAACTCATAGAAGCTCAACCTGAGATAGACTCATTAGCCTTAACGCTATACAATATAAATAAGACATTAGCTATAGAGTTCTTAAATGATTACTGCAAGAATGTTGCTTTAGGAGCTCAAGAACTTGCACGAAACGTCTTTGCCGAATTAATGACAGTCATGGCAGGTAAGGAGTAATTAAATAATCCACCTAATTTTTTATTACCTTAAAACTCGAAATACTAGCATTTATTAAGAATAAAATATTCTTAATCAATATATTGCTTAGGTGGTTTTCACGGTTAACGATAAATCTAACCCTACTAAGGGGCTACGTAAATATATTTCCTCTAGAGTTAAGGAGAAAGTTAAGTACTCTGAACTAGTTAAGTACTTAGGTGAAATAGCTAAGTATCGTAAACATAAAGATATAATAAACTTAGCTACAGGTTCACCAAGCTATGATTTATTTCCTATGGATGACTTTATTGATGCATTCAATAAGAGCGTTGAGGAATATAAATTCTATGTTTTTGAATATCCGCCAGCTCTTGGTATTAACAGGTTAAGAAATGAGATAAAGGATTTCCTTAAATCAATAGGCGTTAATGTAGATCCTAACTATGAGGTAGTCGTTGGTTCAGGCTCTTTCCAATTATTAGACTTAGTAGGTAAGACGCTATTAAACGATGAGGATTATATATTAGTCGAAGAACCAACATTCACTGATGCTGTAGCTACATTGAGATTTTACACGAGATATCTTGATGTTATTCCATTAGATGAAACTAAGAATTTCAAACACCTAAAACTGGAACATATGTCAGAACTACCAGCTAAGCCAAAGTTATTTTACACAATTCCTACATCGCAAAACCCTACTGGTACGACCTATGATAACGAGACTAGAAGGGAGATTATTGATGTCATGAGCTCCTATGATGTAATCATAGTTGAGGATGACATATATAGAGTAATATTTGAAGTGGACTATGAACCATTAGTAAACATATGTACTAAACGTAATGTACCGTGCATTTACCTATCTTCATTTAGTAAGATATTAGCACCAGGTCTCAGAGTGGCTTACGCTTTAGTACCTAAGGAACTCATAGATTACTTTGCATCAACTAACCTCTTAACACTTACACTAAGTAATGTAACAATGTATATGGTATACGAATTACTGAAAAATAACGTAATACTTAAGCGTAGGAAATTATTAAATAAAGTCTACACTTCTAGACTTAAAGCATTAAAAGATTCACTAAGTGATTATTTACATGAGTATGCATCATGGAATGAGGATGCATTAGGGTTTTACATAATGGTTAAGATTAAGGGTATAAACTCAAGGAAACTCTTTGATTTAGCTTTAAAGAATGGCGTAGGTTTCATACCTGGTCATGTATTCTTTGTAAAAAGGGAAGGAAATGATACGTTAAGGCTTAGTATTGCCCATGAATCCGAGGAAAGAATTGTTGAAGGAATTAGGAGGTTAGCGAAAAGCTTAAAGGAGTTACTCTCAAGTATGTAAGGTATTTAAACTTAATAAGTTAGGGGAATTCAGCATTTTTATAAGACCTAATGATTTTAATATGATGGTGTAATTAGTGAGTGAAGCTGAATTCCTACCTAAACTTGGCGAGAGAGTTCCTGATTTTGAAGCTCAAACAACTAAGGGTGTTATAAGGTTTTATGATATACTGAGGCAAGGTTTTTGGGTATTACTCTTCAGTCACCCAGCACCATTTACTCCGGTGTGTACTTCAGAATTCATAGCATTTGCACAGAACTATAATGAGTTTGAGAAGAGGGGTGTGTTCCTGCTAGGACTCACAGTGGGTACTCTTGAAAGTCAGTTAGCATGGATTAGGTCAATAAAGGAGAGTTTCGGAATTGATATACCGTTCCCTGTCATAGCAGACTATAATATGAGAATATCGACTATGTTTAACATGTATCACCCTAAAGAGCGTGAACTAGGTACTATAAGAGCTACATTCATAATTGACAATAAAGGAATAATAAGGTACATATCGTATTATCCTAATGAAATAGGTAGGAGTATAGATGAATTATTAAGAGTTATTGATGCTCTTAAATACTCCATACAATATAAGGTGCTAATACCGGCTAATTGGAAACCGGGTGATAAGGCCTTAGCGAAACTACCTGAAAATATAAATGAAATTGAAGCTAGAATGAGAAGTCCTGATTATGAATGTTTAGACTGGTACTACTGTTACATCATAAGAAGGAAAGAATGTGGAAAATGATTAAATTCCTTAGTTTTAACCTAAAATACTGGATGCTGTCGCGAACCGGCGTCTGATTAATGATGAAAGGCCCGCATTACTAAGTGAGTGATGAATTATATTGGATTTCTCTTATGATTAACAGTATATAAGCTTAGAAGTAACTTTCCCAGTGTGAAGGTAGCTGTCATAGATTGCCTAGGTAGAGGTAGTAAGGGTAAGAGATTAGCCACCCTGGATGCTATTGGTGTTGGTCCTAGACTTGTTGTAGGCATAATCGAATCACTAGGTGACAGAGCTGACTTATTAATGTGTGAGGACATCTTAGAAGGTAAAACATCGGTTAGGGACTATGATGCAGTATTTATTTCAGGTATGAGCACTGATAAGGAGTCAATAACTAATGTAGCACGTAAGTGCAGTGGTAGACCCGTAATTGTTGGTGGTCCTGTATTTGTTGAGTACGAGTATCTTATCAGGAATGGAGTTGATTACGTCATTTGGGGGGAAGGAGAGTTAAGTATTCCACAGCTTATGAAGTTCTTAAGAGGAGGTATTGATGTATCTGAAGTCCCTAACTTGATTTATAGGGGTAGGAGAGGCGTTATAAGGAATCCCGGACCTCCCTACGCTGATTCACCACCTTTGTGGTACTTCAAACCTTCGGTTAAGGCTGTAATGAATTATCCGTTATGGCGTGTGGCTAGAGTATATGTTGAGGTTGTTCGTGGCTGTAGTAATTTCTATAGACCAACAATACCTCTAGCTAATGGTAAAAGATGTACACAATGTAATCTATGTCGTGATGGACCCCTTGAAGCTAGGTTTAAATGCCCTCTAGGTATTCCACCAGGATGCGGTTATTGCTCTGTACCCTCTCTTTTCGGACCTGCAAGATCAAGACCTTTAGACCAAATTGTTAATGAGGTCAAGGAACTCGTAAGGTTAGGTGTGAAGAGAGTAGTTCTTAGCGCTCCAGATTTCCTTGACTATGGTAGGGATTGGTTAGTTAAGCCTAAACCGCTGACTGATCCAAGGAATCCTCCACCTAATGTTGAAGCATTAGAGTCACTCCTTGGTAAACTTACATCAATAGATGAAATATCTAGGGGTGAAGCTTACATAATGATTGAAAACATAAAACCTAACTTAGTTAATGAGGAAGTCGCCAACATCCTAGGTAAGTACCTAAAAGATACACCCGTAAGTATAGGTCTTGAAACAGGTGATGAAGAGTTTCATGTAGCTTTAGGAAGACCCTCTACCGTACCTGAGGTTATAAATGCCGTAAGACTTCTTACTAAGGTTGGGTTAAGACCTTACATATATCTAATTCACGGCTTACCGTGCGAGAATAAGAAGGTAATTAAGAACACCATCAACGTCATAAAGGAGTTAGCTAAACTAGGTGTTGAGAAATTTACCCTATATAGGTTTACACCGCTAAGACACACAGCATTTGAGGGATACCCGCAACCACCTCCCGCCATTAAGTCTAAAACTTCAAAGAAACTATACTTCACTGTGAGGAAGCTGAATGAAGAATTTAAGAAGAGGTTCCTAGGTAAGATCCTCAAAGCCCTTGTTGCTGGTACTGAGGATGATAACCTAATACTTTATCCATTACCACACGGTCCTGTAGTAAAAGTTAAGTATAGTGGTAGGATGAAGTTCAGGATAGGTGATTTAGTTAAGGTTAAGATAACTAATATATTAAGCGATCGTGAAGTAGGAGGTTTTATCATTGAGTAGATAGTAAAAATACCTTCTACTTAGCTATTCCTAAGTATAATTTAGCGAACTGTGGATGCTCCATTAAGTCATCAGGTTTTCCTTCAAACCTGATTGTGCCACTAACCAGTAGGTATGCCCAGTCACCTATCTCTAAAGCTCTCTTAGCATGTTGCTCAACAAGTATTATCGTTAAACCCATCCTATCCCTTAATTCAACAACCTTCTCTAATACCTTCTTAACTAGTATAGGTGCTAAATCTGTGGTCATTTCATCGAGAAGTAATATCTTAGGTCTACGCATGAGTGCCATCGCTATAGCTAGCATACGTCTCTCACCACCACTTAACGTACCTGCTTTCCTCCTTAGGAACTCTCTAAGCTTTGGGAATAGGTCTAGGACTTCATCCATTCTATCCTTGACTTCCTTTTTATCGAGTAGGTATCCAGCAATTTTCAAGTTCTCCTCAACAGTTAAGTCAGCAAATACGTTACCTAGCTGTGGTAGATATGCTATCCCTAACTTAGCCACCTTATGAGCTGGGAACCTAGTTATTTCTTTACCTTCGAATATCACCTTACCACTGTGGATGGTCGCTATCCCACAGATACTATTTAGAAGTGTTGTTTTTCCAGCACCATTGGGGCCTACAACAACTGTTATTTCCTTCTCTCTAGCCCTGAAGTTTATATCGAAGAGTACTTTTAACTTACCGTAACCTGAATATAGATTTACGGTTTGAAGCATTGCCATGGAACTCACCTACTTACCTATGTATATCTCAATTACTTTAGGATCATTCTCTACT